>Ga0129336_10000065_pt1 | contig 45786 bp, 70 predicted proteins | sample CPB6_02_DNA_FD_96878 | JGI IMG/M metagenome (GOLD analysis project Ga0129336, IMG submission 96878) | Freshwater to marine salinity gradient microbial communities from Chesapeake Bay, USA - CPBay_Sum_0.6_0.2_DNA | ecosystem: Environmental > Aquatic > Marine > Coastal | place: USA: Chesapeake...
ACCCGTAGTTTTTCTTCTCAAAAGATCCGGTATTTCTTCCGACCGTCCTAGTGGAACAATTGTACAAGGAGGGGAACCTGCCCTTTGTTTTGGTGCAGCTGATCCAGGACTGTATTTCGAAGACTCAGCAGGATCTATACGTAAGATAGGTCCAAGCCACTACGGAACAACTGCGCCTAACGCTACACCTGCGGGTATTGCGGGAAACTCTGTCGGTGAACTCTGGACGGACAACTCCAGCTCAAACTATTACCTAAAAGTTTGGACGGGATCTGCTTGGCAGAAAATTGGAGGAGGCTTTGCAGATAGCTCGAATACAGCAAACTCAGCTACGAGTGCCGGAACTGCAAATAGCTGTATCCAAGCCTCCGGAGCAGTTCTTTCTTCCGGCGTGGTAAAAAGTTCGGATATAGGCGTTAGTGGATTACCAAACCCAACTTTATACGGATCCGGTGCTCTCTTTTATCAAATTCAAAGTTCCGGTTCGTTCTCCGCAGGACTTTATATTAATTTCTCTTCTAATTGGACTCTTACTTAATCCCGAAGTGTTGCCTTAAGAAACCAGGCAGATTTAAACATAGAACCAACAAGTTCGGCTAAATAATTTTCTATATCAGGCGCTTCTACTTCTTTCGCCACTCCTACTACTTCTTTCGCCATAAAGCCGCAGGCTTCTAAGTTTTTAGCGTACACCGTCAACATTTCTCTGGCATCATAGGATTTAACATGTTTAAATGATTTACACGCTGACTGTACACCTTTAGCGCACATAGGCATTAAGTAGTCCATAGAGCGGACTAATTCGCCCAAAGAATCAAACTGCCCTATATGTGCTTCGTACTGTTCTTTTAAAAATTCGTGTACTGGGAGGAAAAGCGGACCTTCAATATTTAAGTGAATTAAGTGTGATTGAAGATACAACTGATTAACGTAAGAACCTAAGGAAACGAGGTTGTTGATTAAAACATCCGCCGTGGCCTTAGGTTCCATCTCCTGCTCTTCGGTAACCGCGATGCCCACAACAGGAGCAGGCATAGAGGTCATATCAAAAGAACCGGAGTAAGTCATCTTAGAATTCGCAGACGGCGCAGGCAGCCGAAGTTTGTTCTTCCTGTTTCTCTACTTTAGCGTTAGAGGAGCTTTGGAGGTACTCTTCAAGGGCCGTTTTGTTTACACGGTATAAAGATTTTGCACCGTTGGGCTGCAGGTTAACGTAAACAGTTTTAGGCCAACCACCCGGCTGGTTCGCTTCAGACAACGCGATGCGTTTGCGAACAAACCCGGAGCTGCAGTTCAATAATTCGGCAGTTTCTGCGATAGTCAGCAGAGTCTTACCTTCCGACATTGTGTATGCGGAGAAAAAAGTAACGGATGTATATTAGCTCTATTTGTTTGGTGCGCGGCTCAAACTTTTGGATTAAAGACGGCTTTAATATTTCGGTGAGCTAGTATTAAGTTACGACACTTTCAGGACGATGACGATTCGGTTAGCAGGGGAGGTTTTTAAAGGGTACAACCAACCGAAACGAGACGTGCAGAGCGGTAAAGAGTATTCCGTGGCAGCTAAGGAAAATGGCGAAGTTAAGTTAGTCAGATTTGGGGACCCAAATATGGAAAACCGTAGCGATGACCCTAAACGACGCGCTGCGTTTAGGTCTAGACATAGTTGTGATGAAAAGAAGAGTAAATTAACACCAGGCTATTGGAGCTGCAAAAATTGGTGAGTAGAAAGTTAAAGAAGATCTATGGGTACAACTTTTCTGCTTTTATTCGAGTAGAGCTAGACTTTAATTAGTTGGCTCAGTACCATGGCTTCACGTAAGTCCGATGAGTCTCAGAATATTCACTGCGGTTTGACACTGGAGGATGAATTTGTCCTTACGCGGATTAGGACAAAAGCGCACTCACTAAAAGATAAAGAAAGAGATCAATATCTTTGGACTACAGTTTTTAGGTTAATTTGTCGAGAGCGAGCTTACAAAACAGTTATGAACGAAGTTGGGATAGCTATGGACACAAATATGAATCTTTTTGACGACGACGAACCCGCCGTCGAAGTTTGAGTTAATCCGAGCAGAAGTATAATATAACGAGAATCAATAACGTTAATGAACGAGGTAGACTTTTTAGAACAATTTAGAGTAACACCAGAAGGACAACGTTTATTAAAAACTATACAATACGCTGAAGGTACGCTTGGTTCCGATCCCTACCGCGTAATGTTCGGTGGCGGGCGTTTTAATGATCTTACTAAACACCCCGATACAGTTATCAAAAAAGGGGGGTATAGAAGTGCTGCAGCAGGAGCATATCAGTTTATGCCGGATACATATCAGGGATATGCCTCTCGTTTAGGGCTCTCTGATTTTGGTCCGCGATCTCAAGATATTGCAGCCTTAGCTTTAGCCAGGGAAAAGTTAAAACCCATCGGCGGTTTAGCCGCTCTACAGAAAGAAGGGTTCAGTCCACGGGTGTCTGCAGCTTTAGCCCCCGCGTGGGCCTCGTTTCCGACTCTTGAGGGAAGGAGTTATTACGGCCAACCTGTAAAGAATCTAAGCGAACTTCAACGGTTTTATGGGTCTGCTCCTGTCGAACAACTGGGTATCGACGGCGGTCTTTCTGCTTCGCAAAGTGCCCCTTCAGCTCCTGTAAGTCCTGTATCGTTACCTAGGTTTGATATTAATCAAGGTCTTATAAATGAGTATAAAAATATTCTTAGTCCTTTAACTCAAGAACAAAGCACAGACGCTACAGAGACATATAGCCAACTTGCAAATGCTTTAGAGGAAACAGGATTAGAACAAAACAATCAAGAGTTAATCGACGCTGCAGAGGAATACCGTAGACAAGCTCGTTCTGCGTCACTTGAAGAACCTCAGGTGGATCCCGTATCCTCTGTATCGTCTCTAATAAAAACTATTGTAAAAGGCAATCAGTATAACGAACAAATTGCTGCTTTAGAACAACAAATAAACCAATCTTTAGGTGTTTCTGCTGTTGGACAGAATCAAGGACAACCCATTACCGATGTGAGAAGTACTTCTCTTAAGGGAGTGCAAATAACGGATCCAACGGACAAAGAAGGTTTTGATTTTGTGATCGAAGGCGGGAAACGAGGGGCACCATTTTCGGCACCGTTTACCGCCGAGGTCCTAAAAGTTGTACAGGATCCGCGTGAGTTTAACCTAGAAAAAAACCCCAACGCCCCGCGTGGGTATGGTAATCGCGTTGAATTACGCGTTACGGATCCTTCCACGGGCAAAAAACACGATTTGTTGATTGCTCATTTCGATAAAGTAAACCCCAACTTAAAACCGGGACAACTTGTTCAACCAGGAACTTTTATAGGAACGCAAGGACGTACAGGGTCAACTACGGGAGCACACATCTCTATTGATGGCTTCGATCCCGGTTCAACGACCACCAGCCCGGAAACACTACAGTTTGTTTATAAAATTCGAGATAGACTGGCTAAAGGTATTAGTCCTCTGTAGCAATGGGCTCAAAGAATCAGTCTGTAGATGTCAAATTACCTCAGTTAGAAAAAGACTATGTGAACGAGCTTATTGGGCGGGCTATGAAAGCTCAGCAAGAAGGCATCGATTATTTTGGTGGGCAGCAAGAAGATTGGCTTAAGCGCGGACTCCAAGAGCAAGACCGTTTAAGTACTCTTACAGGTAAACGTCCGACAGAAGCTATGGCTGATTATCGTAGAGAATTTGCGGATGTAACTGAAGGGGTTACTTCAAAATATGAACCCCGTTTAGCGGAAACACGTACGTTATTGTTTAAAGGAGGCTCCCCTACAGCTCCTTATGGGGATCTGAGCCGCGCTCTTGATATCCAACAAGGTAATTTTGCTGGTCGACTCAGCGAACAGGCAGGATTAGGATTCTCTCGTCTGGGTCAGGGATTTAATTACCCTATGGAGCCGATGCGCCAAGCCGCTACTCAAGGAGCCTTTAATCCTCTTCGGGATACATACACAATGGGGATTGCAGCTAACCCCCAAATCAGTCGTGGCGATTACTCTTCTCCTGAGTTTCGCGAGCTATCTGACATAAGCAGTGATCGCCGCCGAATCACGAATTTAAATGTCTGATCAAATCCGGGAATCGAAACACGAACGCAAAGTGAGCTTCCACGCGGAGGCTCCTTTCGCCAAACACGATTACCGCTACAGAAGTAGAGACGTTATTCGATTAGCCGGTCAAGTCTGGGCTGAAAGTTCTGACGAAAGACAGAACAGATTAAGGAAAGAAAGACTCTTCAAAAGCATGAAGAGCACCCCCGTGGGCCTTGGTTTTGCTAATAAAGATACGTTTGGTCCCGACAATAGTTACAACACCGTAGAGTACATTAAACGTATACCCGACCCAGAGTACTAAATGAGTTAAAAAAGTCCATAATTCTCTCTTCAGTATTAAAGGGATTTGGTAAGTAAAGTACAAAACCCAGACATCGTGTGCTCTTTAATTTTGGTAGTCCTGGCGCGTCTAAGTGAAGCTCTGGATGCTTTTTTAAAATACACATAGGTAAATCAATACCTAATGTTTGGGTAACTAAAAGGGCAACCTGAGAGGAGGTTAAAAAAACTATCGCTTCTTCAAATTCGGCCTTTCTATATTTCCTTAGGCACTCTTCTAGCCACACCCGTTGGGCTGACTTTTGAAATCTCTTCCTTCTGGTAAACAGTAAATGTTCTCTCGGTTGTTCAGACGAGAGCAGCACATCTCTAGGAGGGTATAAGTACACCGTCTTTCCCTTCCATATCTGAGATAATCCGTTCTCAGCGTGGGTGAAGTATCTATTAGCGGCTATTAGGGTGTTAGCTTCTTGACTGGAAGCTGGATCTAAGGATATGTTTCCTCCGAAGAAAGCAGTAGTTACTGCTATTACGTCTGTAGGAGATACAAAATCAGTCTCTGGTAAAGGCATCGACTAACTTAGCTAATTGCTCTTCCGCAGAGTTTAATTCAATAACGTGTATGCTCATGGATTCGTTATTTACCATAACTACTATTGAGGTATCTTTTCCTTCCTCTTTATCAATTACGTTTAACAACTTATTCAGGAATTGTTTTAAGTCATCATCCATTATCTCTTCAGCTAAAGCTACATCCCCTCGGATATCGGCAACCGTCATGTAGTTACTATTTTGAGGAGTTAAGGGGTTAAAAAATAGCGCACCCAACCCTTCTGTTTTTTTAAATTCTTGATAAAGAGTTACGATATCACCAACAATCATTTTTACCGTATTTATAGCAATCCTGTTTTGTACCTCACTTTTACCGAATATAGTTTTTGCGAGTTTGTCACCAGAATCTTTAATAGCCATAATCAGTAACCTGTAAACGAAGTCCAAGCATCCGAAAGCACTTTAGCGCTATCGAACAAAAAATTACTTGTGTTGGTTTCCGAAGGATCAAGCTTGCAGTAGTGCCTCCCTTCAACAAGACCGGACGACCCTTGGGAAACGATACCTTGGTGAATAAGTTTATCTACAGCTATAGGAGGAACTCCTAACCGCGAGGAGATAACTTTTTTACTCACGAACGCCGTGGTAATTCCTCCAGTTTTAACGTTTGCCAAAACCTGTAAACTGGTGTCGATGCTTCGAAGTACATCTAGAAGTTCTTTTTCCATTTGTAAATACGGGTGAGGGCCGCCCAAGCACTTAGCGCTAAGCACTCAGGATCGCTTACGACACACCGGAAAAGGTAAAAACGATGTGTGCCCCCACGGTACTAGCTCCAGACCTTTCTTACAAGAGCTAGTAACAGTAGTTTAGCGTAATCGAAACCATACTGCATCAGAAACATTTTTTATGTCCATGTGTTTTCTGTTGTACCCTACTCTAACTGACTTAAATATGTCTGTAGACTCAAAACGAGATCTGTGATGCGCAGGATTTACACAACCAACAGTTCTGCATATCCTTTTTAATTTATAGTTTCCTATATCACCTTTATAAAATGCGTACAAAATGTTTTCTACTCTCAGCTTTTTTTTATTTATTACTACTGTTTCAATTTCACTCTTCCAGCATTCAGAGAGATCTTTATTCTGTAGAGTAAGTTGAGTAAAAAGTGCTCTCAGTTCTGGTTCTAGTTGATTTAGATCTGGTTCGTAAGGAGGATTATCTATTTCTTTAAGACAATCCTCACAAACGGTATCTGATTTTTTGTGATTCTTATTTCTAATACAGCTCATAGCAGTTCTTTGAGCTGAGCAAAAAAGTCCTCAGGGTCATCAATTAGTAACCGAATAACACGATCGAGCCTAGTTTTCTCAGTATCTTCTTTTTGATTAAGGAGCATCCAATATTTATAAGCATTAAGCATGTAAAGATGAGTTTGCTTAGCTCGTAAAGCTTGTGTCTTCCACTTTTGAAAGTCAAAATTCGAAGAGTGCCTGCTGTTCCCCGTCTGAAGTTCTAATTCGCGAACTTCAATCTGAAGCTCAATATCTTTAATAGTGTATTCAGTCGAGGAAATCTTAGCTTTGCACTCAGCCATAGACGTTGGCTCAGCGTGGTCAGAATAAATCCAAGAGGGAAGATTTTCTATGATGTATTGCTTAGCCCATAAACAAGGCTTTTGCTCACCTACGAAAGTCATAAATCCAGAGTTGATCGGATGATGTTGTTGTAACTGCCGTTTATAACATAAAGAACGTGAGCTTCAAACGAGATCTTTTTGACGACGTTGTATTTCTGTAGTTGTTTAAGATCCCGTAAAAGTCTTTGCTTTGAGAAGCCGACTTCGCTCAGAAGTTCTTTTGTCGATAACGGCTGCCGAAAGTTTAGCAGATGAAGTAGCTCTGAATGGAATTTTATACAGGCAACGACTTTCTTAAATTCGTGATCGTTCGTGCGGATAACGAACGGCTGTATTTGGCTTCTAACAACTGCTGTATTGTTTGAGGTTTGATCTTTTTGGCTAGCCATAGTAAAACATCCTGTTTCATGTCTGGGGTTAATTTTGTAGCTGTGCTTGCCGTAACCATTAAATGATACGGATTTACACAGTCTGAATCGGAGCAAGTTCTAAGAACTTTATCTTTTGTAGATAATTGAGTGTTAAAAAAAGAAGTGTACACAAACCGCATTGGTCGCATAATAACCTTACTTTTTGTATCAACTAAACGACTGAAGCATTTAGGTAGGTACAAATGCTGGTCCTTTGTGATGGTTGGGCGGTTCTGTGTCAACCATACCGCTACTTTGTCGGAGTGACTCCGTGCGTTCCTTAATTCATTCAGGCATAAGGGACACGCGTACAGACCTATAGAGGAGTGAGATCTCTCCAGATCCGAGACGTGTAAATAAAAACTGTCGTATCTCCCACATTTACACGTTAGTTGTGCTGCCTCTCCACATATCCGTACCGTGAAGGAGTCAAGGTTATAAAGTTTTCCACACAGGGGCTGGATTTCGGGCACTGGACGTGGTTCCAGCAGACCGAACACCGCTACTAGGTCTATAGAGCGCATCTACTGCTCTGGTGCTCACACAAGGATAGCATGGTCGTTGCTGTATTGGAAAAAATCTTTTTTCTTAGAGCAGTCCCTTAACCTGTTTTACCGAGTTTTTAGACAAGTTAAAAAATTTGAGCACACCGCTATTTTAAATAGCGTGGGACATACCTTTTGTATGCAGTGTAGTTTATTAAAAATAATTAAATATATTTAAATAAACCCAGTGACTTGAAATTCCGGTGCAGTAAACCGTTTCTAGCGAGAGTTTTGGGAAACAGTCTGCCAAACGAAGCAGCGTGGGACAAATGAAATTAAGGAATAATTCATAATCTGTGCTACCTTATAGACATAAAGACTCAGGTGCCCCCTAATGGCCTCTGTACCCACTAAGCTTCGGGAATTCACTGAGACTCCTGAAACCCTATTCTGGCAACGGTGCCGTCAAGAGGCTGAAAAACGCAATGTGCCTGCCTGGCTTTTAGCTGAGGAAGGTTTCCTGCATGAACCTATTGACAGAAGGGCCGAAAAAACCTAGGGTCTTCCCTGTATTGTTTTTCTTGAATTTTTAAAAATGCAGAGTCCTTGTACCGCCGAGGAGCGGAGACTTCGTTTCTGCACTATTTACGATCTTTATCTCGATGGGCTGAGTTTACGGGATATTTCCGCAAAAGTTGGTGTCTCGCATGAACGTGTTCGACAGATTCTCCGTAAAAGCTCTACTGAAGAAGAATACAAAACTATTAAGGCTGCTGCTGATCGCCGTAGATCCAGAACTTGGCAGACTTGCGAGGCTATTAATCTACTGAACGCGGGAAATAGCTGTTCAAAAGTGGCAAAAATTTTGGGTATTTCGGTTAGCTCAATTAAGCGTTTATCGGCGCAGTACAATAAAACTAAGACTAAAACCGCGTAAATTTTTTAGCTACGTCCGCTAAACTTAAGGTTACAGGGAGGTTTACGTTTTAAATGTCCGAAATAAACGTACCTTCTTGTCCGACACACGGGAGTGAACCTAGGGCTTTACACGCACATAACTTTGCAGGTATTGTCCAGGTTATTGACCAACTTATTTCAACCGTAAGCGGCGTGGGAACTACAAGCTACTCCCGGTGTCCTTACGGATACCCCTGGAACTTTGAGGGTGTTGTCCGCGCCCTAGAGGACTTAAACACCAGTATCAGCGGGATAACTGCTGGAGGGGGAGGTACAACTAATATTCAGGCTGGTTCTGGTATTTATTTCTCGTCTAGCGGTACAGCCACTGTTATAAACGCAACAATAACCTCATCTTCTGGTCTTCTTTACACTGCAGGTTCTGGTTTGTACCTTGTTGGAGGTACGCAGTTTAACGTTAACTATGATCAAGTATTTCAAGGATCTGTATCGGGGCATGTCCTTGGCCAGGGTTCTAATACCGCTCTTTACAGCGGCAATGCAGTCATTATTAGCGGAACTGATACTCAGGGTGGAGGATCTGCCGTTGTTGTATCTGGCGCTCCAGGTAATTCCTATACCGCTGGCGCCCTGTGGTACGACACAAACCAAGGCAGATTATTCGTATACGCAAGTGGAAACGGTGTAACGTCCCCTGATTGGTATCAGACTAACGCCGAAGCTCTTGCTTACAAGAGTGAACTTCCACCTTCCGGATCGAGTACCGGAGCACCTGCCCGAGACGGCTCGCTTTGGTTCAACAGCTTGCTCGGTTCGCTGTTCGTTTACGACGCGACCACAAGTGGATGGTACGAAACAGGCCCCAGCCGTGGGATTAGTTACAGTCCTGCCGCTCCTGCCCCAAGCACTGACGGTGCTGTTTGGGTTGATTCAGATACAACTCAAATTCGTGTCTGGAACGGTTCATCTTGGGCCAACATTAATGTTGATGGAGGTGTCTACTAATGGCTAACTTACAGCTCTGCAAACGGACAGCATCTGGCGTTGTTCAAGGTGATCCATTAATTGGACAACTTGTTCTTGATACTGTTTCTGGTTATTTATATACAACTCGGGGTGACGGCGCTCTTGTTTTAATCAATAACGGTGTTCCGGGGCCTATTGGGCCCAGCGGCGTTGCCGGATCCAACGGCATTGCCGGACCCAGTGGCGTTGCCGGACCCAGTGGCGTTGCCGGACCTAGTGGTGTTGCCGGACCCAGTGGCGTTGCCGGACCTAGTGGTGTACAAGGCCCCGCGTTTACTGGCGGAACTTTAACTAGTAGTTTAACGTTAGCCACCGGCACTGCCTCTATTGCTCCGTTATCCCTGCAATCCGGCACCAACTTGACCACCGCGACGGCTGGCGCGGTTGAATACGACGGCAAGGTGATTTACAGCACGCCTGCAGGGCGTGGCGTATCACCGTCAATGATGTTTTATCGAGTAAATAGCAACATTGTTGGCCTAAACTCAACACTAAACCAAGCCATATTTGGCGTCGGTGTTGACCTTGTTGCAAACACAGTTTACGCTTTTGATGGTTTTGTTTATCTCTCCAAAACAGCGGGAACAACTTCGCACTCGCTACAAATAACCTTTTTAAGTACAGCCACATACAATAATTCTTTTGTTTTTATGGATTGCACGGGCTCTGGTGCAGGTGTAAGTACAAACTGGGGGACGCTAGGCACTACATTCACCGTGCAAAGCAATATCACAAGTGCAAGTTCAGCTACTATTGTGCGAATAACTGGAAATGTAAGCGTTAGCGTAGGTGGAAAATTAACCCCTCGGTACAACTGTACTGTTGCTCCTGGTGGGGCTTATTCAACAGTTATTGGAAGTTATTTTTCTATATGGCCCCTTGGTGCTGCTGGCGCCAACACCTCAGTGGGACCGTGGACATAATCTAATTTAACTGTTTTAGTTAGGCGGTTAACCAAGTTGCTTGACATTCTTTGGTTTGTCCCTAAGCTGACGGAGTTGCTTTTTCATCATGGCCAAACCCAAGTCTACTGTTGATAAAATTGAATCCAAGCCTAAGACGACTTCTATCGGACACAGCGTAAATTCGCGACCCGAACGCCGTGGCAAAAAGAAATATCGCGGACAGGGACGTTAAACTAAGTATATCGCTGTAAGAAGTATGGGGTTAGCTACGTTTCGTACTGGGGAACCTATTTCTGCTGGCGATGTTATTTTCGTCAGCAGTAGTGGTTTAGCCTATAAAGCAAGCGCAACGTATCTTCCCCAAGCTTCTTGCGTCGGTGTTTCTATTGATTCCGCCGGTAGTGGGACAGCGCAGATTCGCGTTATTACAAAAGGGGTCTATGCCTCAAGTTCTGGGATTGATCCTGGTGAATCTAGATATTTATCTATAACTCCGTCCGGTAACTCTGTTAGTTACTCTGGGTTTACACAAGAACTTGGTTTTACTTTATTAAGTGGCGCGTATCAAACTGTAATAGGACGCGGAGTTTCTACTTCTGGTGTATTTGTAGATCCGAGAAAACCAACGTTTATTCTCAATACTACCGCTCGTATTGTTCTTGAATCGAGCACTCTTTTAGCTGCGGATGCTATGCTTCAAGAGGACGGTTCTTACATCGATTTAGAAACCGCTACCCCGTAAGGAGAATGCCAAATCAAAAGATTTCTAATTTTTCTCCGATAACGGTATTAGTTAGCGGCGATTATTTTCCTGTTGTACAAGCTTCTGGTACAACTAACAAACGCGTCGGTGTAGACGTTCTAGATAATAGGTATTACTCGGTAGCTAGTGGTGTAGCTGCTCTATCTCGGGCTAACGAAGCTCTTGCCTCAGGTAACGCCGGTATTTTAAATGCTGGAATTGCTCAGGCTTCTGGTAACGCTGCCTTAGCTTCCGGTAACGCCGCTTTAGTCCTCGGGTCCTTAGCTTTAGCATCTGGAAACCTAGGTATTGCTAACGCCGCGACAGCTTTAGCTTCGGGTAATGCCGCGCTCGTTTCTGCGGCTTCCCGTTTAAGTCTTGGCGGGGGCACACTTTCTGGGGGTTTAAACGTATCTGGGGCTGTAAATGCCTCGGGTGCCATTACTGACCAAATTGGTAATGTTCGAGCCATCCCACAAACCTCTGTGGGAGCAAGCACGTATACGCTTGCTTCTGGCGACATTGGTAAGCACATTTCTATAGCTTCTGGGGTAGTTACGGTTCCTAGCGGTGTGTTTCTTGTTGGAGATGCTGTATCTATATTTAATAACTCCTCCGGTACTCAAATTGTTAGTGGACAGGCGGGCATTACTTTGCGGCAAGCGGGCACTACAAATACGGGGCAGCGTTCCATTGCAGCTTTTGGATTAACAACGGTTCTCTGTGTCAATAACACTCAGATTTTTGTTATTACAGGTGCTGGTATTAGCTGATGGGGATATTACAAGCTATCCTAGCGTCTGGCGGTTCAGCGCCACCTAGCACAGTTGAGTATCTCGTCGTTGCCGGAGGAGGAGGCGGCGGCGGACGGTACTATGCCGGCGGCGGCGGCGCTGGTGGTTATCGCACAGCTACAGGACTAGCTGTAACCGCCGGTTCACCTATTACTGTAACCGTTGGCGGTGGAGGTGCTGGCGGCTCTGGCGCTGGCGTTAAAGGCTCCAATGGTAGCGATTCAGTTTTTGGGTCTATTACGTCTTCTGGCGGTGGTGGCGGCGGTTCCTATAGCGGGAACTCTCAAGGTTCAAGTGGTGGTTCTGGCGGCGGCAACAGCGGATATAACACAGGAACAGCAGGCGCGGGAACTGTCGGACAGGGTAACAACGGCGGAAGCGGGGGATCGTACGGCGGCGGTGGCGGCGGCGGGGCAGCTCAGCAAGGAGCTAATGCTGCTGGTAACTCCACTGGCGGCGCTGGAGGAAACGGTAGTCAATCCTCAATCACCGGGACCGCGACATACTATGCCGGTGGTGGCGGCGGCGCTAACGGGCAGAACGCAGGCACCGCTGCTGTCGGGGGTTTAGGCGGTGGCGGCACGGGGTCGAGTACATCTGTTACAGGTACTGCTGGCACAGCAAACACGGGCGGCGGCGGTGGTGGAGCTAACGGTATTGACGGTCAATCCGTTGGTCGAAGTGGGGGGTCCGGTATTGTTATCATTCGGTATCCGTCAACTTTTGGTGCCCCATCAGCAACTACAGGTAGTCCTACTGAAACTGTTTCTGGTGGCTTCCGTATTTACACTTGGACAAGTAGCGGGAGTATTACGTTCTAATGGCTCACTTTGCAGAACTTGATCCCTCAAACGTTGTCTCGCGCGTAGTTGTTGTCGCAAACTCGGATTGCGTAGATGAGTTCGGTGTGGAATCTGAGCAGGTTGGGGTCGCTTTTTGTCAGTCTCTTTTTGGGATTGATACCTGCTGGAAACAAACGAGCTACAACAACAGATTTAGAAAACGTTATGCAGGCATTGGATTTACATACGACCCTGTTTTAGACGCTTTTATATCGCCTAAACCCTACCCTAGTTGGGTACTTAATTCGGGTACGGTTGATTGGGAAGCGCCTGTACCGTATCCCACTGACGGAAATAATTATCGCTGGGATGAAGATAGCTTGAGCTGGGTCCCTTTATAATTAAAGTAATTAGTACCGGTGTGTAATTGTGACTGATCGGGCGATATTTAATCGTAAATACACTGACTACACGCCCTCCAGTACTCAAGTCTGGCTTATTAATGGGGCTGGGGTTACTACGATCCCTATTCGGTCTCAAACGTTTCAGGCAGGAACAAATTTAAAACAAGGTGATACTGTATACGTAAGCGGCACGCAGGTTTTTCCTGCAACCGCAGCCAGCGGCGTGGATTCTTATAAATATAACGCTATAGGAATTACTGTAGCCTCTGCTGGTTTCTCTAGTGGTGTTGCTGTTAACTTTGACGATATTGCCGTTATAACACCGTCCAATATTATCGGTGAATCTCAGATGGTTCCCGGTCAATATTACTACCTCTCTAAGTATGCGGGGCAGATTACGCAATATGTAACTGCTTCTGGATCTGTTACAGCCTCCGGTGGATACGGCGCTTTAGTTTCTATGGGTTTGGCTTTAAGCCCGACTGAATTACAGTTGGAGATTGCTCAGCCTGTTGTCTTATACAGCTAATCGTATAATTAAGTAAAGGAGACGATTATGGCTATTCGTAAACCACTAATAATCGTCAGTGGAGTTACCTCTGAATTACCGCCTGGTGATACGGTTGAAGGCGTACAAGTAACGTTAGTAAGTAACCCTAGTGGACTCTACATTACCGGTACGAATCTAGGGTATGACGGTTCCGCAGCACGATTAGCTCAAACGGCTCTAGCTAGCGGAAATGCCGCTCTTTATATTTTAAATAGTGGTGTTCCTTTTATTGCTCCCGCCGCTGTTACCACTGCTAGTATTAGTGGGTTACAGGTGACTACGGCTAAGATTGCTGATGGAGCTATTACATCGGCAAAACTAGAAAGTTCTCTAGCCGCATTGCTGAACCCCAACTACTACATCGATCTTCTCTAAGTTATGTCCTACCAGAGCGATCTTGTAGCTAAGTTAAATAACGTTAACGTTACTACAGCATCAACAGACGATCTGTACGTCTTATCGAAAGCGTACTATGAAGGCCCCGTGGGCCTGTCGAATATTCCGAAGACGTTCGTCAAGGCTTTAAAAGCTCGTCTTCTTGATGCCGGCACTACATCATCCAGGGATATTGGCCTTCTACAAAAGTCAATTAATTATTTAAATTTCTCTGCTTTTCGTGTAGGCAGTACGAATCAGTTTATTGCTAATACTCCCGCTACTGTAACTCCAGCTGTTGATAATACCGATTTAGATTACCCTATATTCACTGCTGTTTACGCTCCTCGTCTTCCTGATGGTTGGTTATTAGAAACGTCTAATAACCCTGCTACGGCTACCGTTATGGGTAATACCATACGGCTGTCTCGGTATAGCGCTGGTCATTTTTCTGCTTTTTATAACCCGTATAAACAGCAAGAAGAGTTTCCCTTTCAGCTGGGGGATAAATTATCTATTTCGTTTAATGGCATAAGGGCTGCTGTTGGCGCAGATAATACCACCGCTTATCGCGGTCGCTATGCTACAAACGGACCTAATCCAAACACAGCTGATAATTTATTTACTGTTTTAGCTAGGTCTTCTAATGCTGGTACATTTGATGAAGTTAATCAATTAGGTTTTGAGTGGATTGTTGTTGAAGATGTTATTCGTACTTCACAAACAGATGAAGCCTCGTATGCTTACGCTGTAGTTGTTAAGAACTTTTTACAGGATTACTCAGCTTATTTTACAAAATTCGGTATTCCAAAACTTTTCCGTGTACGCATGTGGGGCGCTGGCGGCGGTGGAGGAGGGAATCAGACATCTTACGGAGGTTCTCCGGGCGGCGGAGGAGCGTACACAGAAGCTTATGTCACATACGGTGATATCTTAAAAGATCCTTGGGTTTGTGCCGGTGCTGGCGGATGCCCTGCTAATAGCAGCGTCGATGCTCTTTCCCGGTCTGGCGATGGACAAGCATCTCGTTTCGCTGGAGTCTTTGCCCCTGGCGGACTAGGCGGGAAATCAACCGATCTCACCAATTCTGGTTACGGAGGCCGCGCAGTTGCCCTCTCAGATAAAGTACTGTTTTCAGCTTCTGGCGGCGGTAATCGTCTCTCAAATACTTCTACCTATCTTGGTGGGGGCTCTGCCGGCGGTCCTTGGGGTAACGGTTTCCGTGGCGGAGAGGGCAGTAACACTAATGATGGTGTTGGCGCAGGCATTGCCGGTAGTGGTCTAGGCAACGGAGTCGGAGGTAGCGGTAACGTTAATACCAGCGGGTGGTTTACCCCAGTTCTCAGCGGGTGGGTAGGAGATACGACTATTAGTGGGGCTCTCGGTGGACGAGGTTGTGGAGGCACTGCCGTCGCAGGTTACGCATCTGGCGGATTTTTTGGGGGAGGTGCAGCTTCTACCCTTACCGGATATAATTCCGAGTTTTTAAATCCAGGGTACGGAACCTTTGGCGGCGGTGGATGCGGAGGGATTGCAGGAAACCCCGGCGGAGGGTTCGGCGGAAACGGTGTTGTGATTATCGAGTGGTTCTGATATGTCTCTCTCTATTCGCGATACTCAAGCCTTTACAAATGTCCCTAATAGTAGGGATATTGCGAATTTAGCGTCGCTATCTGAAACGGAGCGTCTTATCGTTCGTTCCCCTGAGCTGCAAAACGGGGCTCAAGCGGTAACGACTCCGTCGATCGGGGTTGAATCCAACGACATTCTCCTTGATTCCATCCAGTCTGGATCTAAAGGAGCCACAACCCTTTATTTTCCGTATAGACCGGATCTTTACTTAACGCACAGATTACTCTTTCTTGGGTGCCTTTTCGGCACTGCTTCTTCCATAGGGATTAATTTTAGTGATATTTCCTCTAACTATCAACATGCTCGCGGATTATGGAACGGAACCACGAGCGCCGAAACTCAAGCTGATGCTACAACGACTACGCCTCTATTAGCTAGTGCAGTAGCCGCTTCTAGGTACTGGAATGGTTATTTAGATATTAGAACTAAGCAATATCAAAATGTAAGCAGTCCTACAGGCGCCCCTATTGCAGGAGAGTATCCGCAATGGAGTTACCAGCATTTTGGCGAGAGGCACGGCCATGCGTGGGGATATATGACATCAGGGACACCCTCTTTCATTAAAATAACATGTACATACGCCATTACCGCCGGTAACATTCTCTTGTACGGCACGCCGATTAACGGACAAAAGAGCGTGGCGCTGCCTAGGAGTTCTTGATTATGGCCGGCAAACTTGTAAACGGTGTATTTATCCCTTACACACCTGAGGAACAGATTAAATACGAAGAAGCGCTTGTCGAGCACGACAAGTTTATAAATGATCTTGCTTGGTATGAGTTGCGCCGCAAGCGTAATTTTTTACTAACCTCCTCCGATTGGGTTGTTACCCGATCATTGGAAGATGGGCAACCTGTTCCTACAGATGTTGTTAATTTCCGCGAGGCCCTACGAGTAATTACCGTGGGCCTCGATGATCCGACCAAAGTCGTTTGGCCCCTTATTCCAGAGATTGTCGCTAAATCTATCTTGGAAGAGCCGGAGCCTAAGGTAAACCCGTACTTAGCGACTATAAGTCCTTAAATAAATTAGAACAGCTTTTAGTTATCTCGTTTTTCCACACAGTCTTCCACTTGTTCCACAAGGCAGTACAGTCCTCTTGTCTTTTTAGAAACTCGCTTTCTGACATATTTTTTATTGTGTCTATACAGTTTTCCCAAGAGTCTTCAATGATAAAGGGGAGATCGTACTCTCCGTAAAATATTCCATGCCAATAAGAAGGGTAAATCTTGAACTGATTAGAGTATTTTAAAGTTACAGGAACGCACCCGGCTTCGAGCGCTTCGTAGAGTCGGAAAGAATCCATACTGTCTTGTCCTGGAGGGCATAGAGCGTATTTACTTTGTTTTAACATCTTGGTGTATTCTTGTGTTTCTAATCCATCTTTGGCATCAAAACCGCTGCAGCAATGAGTTTTATTTGGAGTCAAATCTTTGAATAGAGAAAGCATCACAGCCCTTTCTCCGTGGGGTGTACCTGCGAAACACCAAAGCGTGTCTCTTTCAACTTTTATAGAGTTTACGTAGTTTTGCAATCCTCTTTTATAGCCTAGACCAAACGTAGTTACCTTAGGGTGCTTGATTAAGGCAGGGTGTATGTAGTTTCTAAAAGACTTAATACAGTGGGGATCATGTAACCACTCACACGGGTCTATAAGATTTTCGTCACTGAGAGAAACTAAAATGTACTTTTTACCGTTGTGGCGCAGCTTATCTAAAACTTCTCTATAAGGTACAGCGTGATTACAAATCAATACTGTATTTTTGTCCGTTTTAACTTCGCTAGCGTTGAAGTAGATTTCTATCTGTCCTTCTACGCCGCTAAAAAGATAGTTAAGCCAATCTACTTCAAACATTGTCGGGTCAGAGCTTAACCACTGAACCTTTGTCACGGACACAGCACGCCTCAAACATTGCGCAGACTACTCGATATTCCCTAAAATTAGGTGTTATTGCGGGCACCTTCGTTGGAATGTAGGCATTGCGTAGCTGAGCTTTATCGAGCTGATTCCGCTAAGCTAAACGATGAAGCGTATGTGCGTCAGTCTTTAGTAAATGCTGCCGACTTAGCTGGAGCTACCTTGCTGGACATAAAGACTCATGCGTTTGAGCCACAGGGTATTACAGGGTTTGCTCTTTTAGCTGAATCGCACATTTCGATTCATACGTGGCCTGAGCACGGTTTTGCCGCTGTTGATGCTTTTACCTGCGGTTCTTCGACTAGACCAGAGGTAGCCTGTAGTTATCTCGCAGCTTGTTTTGATTCCCGAGGGCACAGTATTTCTACCATCGACCGTAGCAGCCCGTCTATTGCCTCTACCGTATGTTGACATAAGGCGATTTTGTGCTAGCGTAGGGCTTACTAAATAATTTATTTGTGTTTAAGAAACGCTATTTCTTTAACGCTGGGCTGCCTCGCAGTGGTAATACTGTATTATCGGCAATACTTAATCAGAATCCTGACGTACAGTCTTCTGCTAATAGCTTGTTATGCGACCATTTGTTTAATACTGCACTTTTATATCAATCCGAAAAGTTTCGTAATTTTCCTGACTCTAAATCACTTCACAACCTTCTCTCTAGTAGTTTTGACGCTTACTACGCTGATTGGGAATACAAGTACATTATCGACAGAGCCCCGTGGGGAACACCAGTAAACTTAAGCATACTTAAAGCTATATTTGGAGATGATTTAAAGATTATATGCCCTGTGCGCGATATTGTAGAAATTATTGCTTCGTTTATTAGGCTTGATCCTTCGCGTCTTAGACAAGAACTTCAGCAGGAAATAGCAGCCGATAGAAGATTTTATCTATCTTATAAAGACGAAAAGGAGATATTTTGTGAGCTTATTTCGGCGCCTAAGAGTCAACTTGACGTAAGCTTATTCTCTTTACATAATCTTCTTTCGCCAGAAAATAGAAAGTTCCTACATATTATTGAGTACAAAGACTTTATCACAGACCCCTTAACTTCTTTGAAAGCTATCTACGAGTTTTTAGATATACCTTATTTTAAGCATGATGTAGAAAATATAGGAATTTTTAGTGCAAACAACGTTGAGTACGATGATTCTACAGTTGCAAGCAATTTACATACTATTAGAGATTCGTTAAGTTCTCCAGAGTACTGTACTTCTGAAGTTCTTCCTCCCTATTTAATTTCTCGTTATAGTCATTCAGAGTTTTGGCGTAAATGAGCTTAATTTTATCTAAATAAAGCGTGTGTAAGTCGTAGCTAAAATAACAATAACGCCGCGCACATTTTTGTGAGCGAGTCTGACCTTGTATTTAGTCTTCAGTGCTTACAACGTCGGACTGCTCGTAAACGGTTTAGGAAAGATATTTTAGATTCTTGGGACAATATTTGTGCTTATTGCGGGTCTGATCGAGCCCACACACTTGATCACATTATCCCTAGGGCTAAAGGAGGTACTACAAAACGAGGGAATCTTTTAGCTTGTTGCCCCACTTGCAATCTCGATAAATCGGACTCAGATTGGCTGCTGTGGTTCCGGTCCCAAACTTTTTGGGACCAAGAAAGAGAGGACACAATATGGAACTGGTTAAGTTATAACCACGAGTCGAGTATCGCAGCACGGGAATATGAAGAAGCGTGCCGAGAGCCTTTGAAACTCCCAGCACGCGACGACGAAGAAGAAAACGAAAACTCAGCGTTTAGCGAGTTTTGTGACAAAGCCAGCTAAGACTTCTACAACTTTATAGTACTTAGCCAGGGCTTCGTCATCTTTTGGGGTAGGGGTCAGGTTGACAATAATAAGCGCCACCCCGTGGACAGCAAGAAGGATCTCAACCGCTGTCTGAGCTTTGTCGATTAGTTGATCCATGGTTTTTAACCCTTTATTTTTAGTCTATCTAATCCCGACGAAAATTACTTTTTATCTCTAATGACCCTCCTAAGAGTTCCTGAGCCTTAGATCCGTCTGGTTTATGCTCGATTATTGTGTATTTTTTAGGCTCTTGTTTTTCCCAATCTTCCTTTATTTTTTCTGCTTGTTCATCGACATCGCTTAAAGTTTCATTTATTTTCCATAAGATCCAGTCATGCCTACAATAGTCTAGTATTAACTTTATAATTTTATTCTTTTTTAATGAGCTAAAATGCTCTGATAAGTCTAGTACTATTTCATATGTAATAGCTAACCAGAAGTTGTAATTAGAGTTTTTCATTGATCTTACTCATAATAAGTTGATCCAGTTTATCGTTTATATGGTTTAGTCTATCCTTAATATCGCTCAGTCCTGTGTTTAAATCGTTTTTAGAGGCATAAATTATAGGGAATTCGTTTATGTCTTTCTCTACACTCTCTAATCGTCTTTTTATAGATGTGAAGCGGTCGTTTAATATGCTCTGCCGCTGCTGATGCGACCACGTAGCTATACCGAGAAGTGTTGCTACTATTGCTACGATAGCTTCGGCGCCCACGTTTACATTCCAACTAAATAGATTTTAGGGTAGTGGTGTTACTACCAAGCAAAAATTACGCTTAAAATATTGTTATCTAGCGGGCTATTTAAATGTCTCAGTTCACTAAAAACTTAGAGCTAAACAGCGTAATTAACAGTGGTCTTACCGATCCTTCGCGTCGCGAAACCTCTACCCATTTCGATCAGCGTCGCACCCTGGATGCTAGCGGCGTGGTCGTTGTTACGTCTTCTTCGCGTGAGTATGCAGCTGATGGCATTTATGGTATATCCGACTACTACCAACTAACTCTTAATGCGACTGGTATTCTCCGCGTCGATATTCGTAACCAGAATTCTTGCGGCGATGTTATTGTTTTAAATTCGGCTGGCACTGCAGTTCTTACGGCGTCACCTTCTAAATACAGCACTAGGGCTACTACTGTTTCGTCTACCACTGTTAACACCTCGGGAACTTATTACACATACATTCAATTAAAAGGGCGCAGCGGCTCAGAGTACCGCGTGGGAGTTGATGTTACTAGCGCTTGATGAAACTTTCGTCCGCTGGTCTCGATTTAATTAAACAATTCGAAGGGCTCCGGCTTGATGCTTATGAGTGTCAGGCTGGAGTCTGGACTATTGGTTATGGCCACACTGGGCCCGGCGTTAATGAAGAATCAAAAATAACTAAAAGCGAAGCTGATGAACTGTTAGTTAAAGATGTTTCTCGCTTTGAGGAAGGTGTATCTTCTAGAGTGAAGATAAGTATAAATCAGAATCAATTTGATGCCCTTGTTAGTTTTGCTTTTAATGTCGGTATTAATGCCTTTGCCGGATCTACTTTACTTCGTTTGTTAAATGACGGAAGTAGTAAAGAAATCGTAGCTTCGGAATTTATACGCTGGGTACGAGCTGATGGAAAAATTAGTGAAGGGTTAAGACTCAGGCGTGAAGCGGAAAAGGCGCTATTTTTAACCAAGACTATGAAGCAGTCCTTGGCTCATTCGATCGTCGCTCAACGGGATACATGGCTTAAACGTAGGCCGGTTCAATCCAACGCTTTGGCTGCGGAAGAAAAGCTATTTGTTCCTAAGGGATCGGCCCACGTGTGGGAGACGATTACCATGGTTCCTGGTGAGACAGACTATAAAGTTTCTCTTGAAGCCCAACCTGATAAACCCTGGTGGCTCTACCCAAACCACTGGAAGATAATCAATGACCCCAAATCTGAGCAAACTCCGCCGCCCTTTGTCCATCCGTCTAAACTTATTCTCGATATCCCTTATTTTTCTCAACGCGATAACAGTCGCGATCCTTCTAGAACTTGTTTTTCCAGTTCCTGCGCAATGATGCTTAGGGGACTTAAACCCTCAAGCATAAAAAATGATGATGAATATGTCTCCACTGTTTTTAAACACGGAGATACTACATCTGCTTCGGCTCAGATAGCTGCGTTAGCTGAGTACGGAGTCAAAGCTGAATTTAAACAAAATGGCTCGTGGTCTGACATCGACGCTCAATTAACTTTAGGCATTGCGGTTCCGATTGGAATTCTTCATAAGGGGTCTGTGAAGAACCCTGTTGGAGGAGGTCACTGGATTGTTGTTATTGGGCGTAACGAAGATAACACCGCTTATATTGTTAACGATCCCTTCGGAGATTTAGATCTTATAAACGGAGGGTATATTTCTTCTAATGGTAAAGCTAAATCTTATTCAAAGAAGAACTTAGGACCTCGCTGGTTAGTTGAGTCCAGCGCTAGCGGGTGGTTCATAAAGGGGTACAAATAATGCTCGACTGGAATAACGTTGCCTTGTGTGCGCAACGTCGCGCTGACGAAAAAACCTTTAACTGGGACGAGGAGAGCAGCCCCCTTGGCGATTTAGAAACCCGAGAAATGGCTTATAAAATGTCCTATCGAGCTAGCCTTCTTGCGGCTTGTAGGGCTGAGTTTTCTTGCTAAGGTAACGACCTACACAGTCTTCTTCATGGCTTTTGATCTGGAGCAAACACTTACCACTTGGGATACAGAGTGGGAGCAATCTAAAGCAGACTTTTTAGAGGAGTTGTATGAGCATTATTCCCCCGCTAACCACTGCTACACAGGGCTTTATAGTCAATATCAAAAAGATCTGGCAGAATTTGTTAGGGACTGGGATAGGCTTGATCCCAAAGATTTGCGATTTGGTAAGTCGTGGTTATTCCCTGTACCTACGTATGTTTAATCGAGTAACTAAGGATGGCTGATCGGGACTATCGAGAAGAGTACGACAGTTATCACGGTAGTGAAACTCAGAAAAAGCGGCGGGCTGCTCGAAACAAAGCTCGCCGTCGTTTAGAGCGGGAAGGACGCACTCATAAAGGAGACGGTAAGGATGTTGATCATAAGGACCACAATCCTATGAACAATAGTTCGAGTAATATAAGAGTACGTGACCGTTCGGCTAACAGGAGTGATCAGTAATGGCAATCTTGCCTGGGTTTGGATCTAATAAGCTTCCTGAGTACGGTCAAGGTCTCCCTACGAACCCCGGTTTGGTTCCCTTGAATCAACAACCCTTAGTCGGGTTGCGTAGGACTCAAGTTTTTGACAACGGTGCTCGGGTGTCGGCTCAGATGGAGCACGATCTTGGGGAGTACATGCGGGGTCCCGTTCCCCCCGTGGAATACGCTGAAAGCAATATAAAAAAGAGCACAGAGTTTACCGGTGTTGCTGGTTATAACCAGCGCAATATTCCGTTAAAAGATAGTCCTGATGATATGAGTCAGCTTGAGTATCTTGTAGCGAACGATAAAGCTGGTCCGAACCATCGGATGAATCTACGAAATGCTTTAAATACTACGAATCAGAATTTCTTAAACAAACCCAGTTTTTCTTCTGAGTACCCTCTTAATATGCACAATATGGTTAACAATTTAATGTACATTGCTAAAGCTAAACTGGATAAAAAGGCCAAGTAAATGAGAGACACAGACTTCCCAATCCGCATGGCCGGTCAGCGGCTGGGGCTCGAACCTTATAAACTGACTGGTATTACCCCCACCGAGTTAACGCGTCGTTTGCGTTATCAAGAAACGTTTCCCCGGACCTGATCATGCGTTTTGCTGGAAGTGCTCTTAAGACAAATCCCGCTTCCGTGGGCAAAGTCTCTAACATTATCGCGGGCCAACGCCCCGCACAGAACCCTGGCTTAGTCGAAGAGATCACTCAAGCCATCACCCCAAAGCTCCAGGAACACCAACGTGGTCAAGCATGACGGGCTCCACACGGCCCGGCTAGATTGGATTACTCCAGAGGCTGAATCTCTGGTTGCGAAGCACGCCCGTGTCTCCACCAAGGATCCCGATCGCGGAGAAGCAGTAAGACTTTTAAAGTACTGTATAAAGCACGGTCACTGGAGTGTTTTTGAACAGGTCTGTGCTTCGTTTGAAATAATTACGACTCGCGCAGTTTCTCCGCAAATTCTTCGGCATCGTAGTTTTACGTTTCAGGAAACGAGTCAGCGTTACTGCGATCCTTTAGATATTCTTGAGGTCGTTACTCCCGATGCTCCCCTGTTTGAACTGAGGGCACAGGACACGAAAAACAGGCAAAACAGTTTTTCCTTTTCTGACGACAAGGTTGAACGTGCCTTCCGGGAGCGTATTACAGATCTGTTTGAGCAGGCTCAGGAGCTGTACTCGGATATGCTTCAGGTCGGCGTGGCTAAGGAGTGTGCTCGAAATATCCTTCCCCTCTGTGTGCCAACGCGTCTCCACATGATGGGCACTTTGAGGAGTTGGATATTTTATGTAGGTTTACGCAACGCCCCTGGCACACAAAAAGAGCATCGCCAGATCGCGCGAGCTATTGGGGACGTTCTTGGCGAACAGGTTCCCACGATCTTTGAGGCTGTTGTTGAGGCGGCTTACAACGGCAACAACAGCAGTCTTGAAGGCTGGCAACACGTCTAAAGCGAAAGCCGGGCTTGATTAGGCCCGGCTCTTGTTCGCCTTCGCGCGTTTCTTAATCATAAGAGTTGATTCCAGGGGTCGGGTCTTTCTTCATTGTTTTTTAATTGTTGTGCTGCAGCTTTCACTGCGTTTTGATTTGCTTGGGCTTGGTACAACGCGGCTAGCTGTTGTTTTAAAGCAGTGTTTTCCTGGGCTACGGCGTCTGCGTTGCTTTTAGCCCACGCTTGTGCATTTGCCGTTAACTGCTGCAATACGCTGTTCGTGTGCGGGAAGTCGTATAATACACCTTTATCTGTGTTGATTACCTTCGCGTTCTGAGCTTTACTCAGTGCATCCAAGAAATTAACAATATCTTCGAGGGGTTGCGCTGAAAGAACACTCATTTGCTGTGGGTTTACGACACCTTTGTTAGTTTCGTAAAGATAACTAAAGGCAGATGCCGCTCGGAGCGCTGCGTCCCTTTTTTGTTGTTTCTTACCAGCTCTTGATTCAGTAATTGAGACGCCTGCAAGTGCCCCAGAGGCACAGGCTAGTGTCGGAGCATAGGCTGAAGGAGCCCACACCAGTGTTCCAATGGCGGTGACTGCGCCAACGCCAACAATACCTGCGATTAATTTTTCCATTTCAATCAGGAGAAGACGTGTCTTTTACAGGGTCGTGTGCTTTGAAAGCGGGGTCCCAAATTGTTGGGTTTGACGCGTATTCTATAGGTGAAGGCAGCCGCGTGTCACCGCTGGTAGACCGATCCGTCGTGGGGTCATAAGGGCGTAAACGTAGTCCTGTTACGACTGCTCGACCATTTACGAATTTTGCATCGATGCCTTGAATCTTCAAGACGTTGTTTACTGTCTCTTTAAGTCGATCTACAAAGCGAGGTTTTGCGGCGGCTTTATAACCGTTTGATTTAGCGAAGTTTGCGTACGAAGCGTAGATTTCTGAGAACGCGTTCTTGATGTAGAAACCCCTCTCCTGTTCGTCGATACTGGGTCTAAAGGCGCCCCCGCCAAGCACTGTGTGACTGTTTGGAGCATAGAGACAGCACTCTGCCAACCAAGCACAGATAGGGTTATTAAAAACTAGTGCTTCCAGATTGGTTACGTTAAGTTGCGGACAGAACTTAACAGGGTTTGCTAGCACCTCGCGCATCTCGTCGTATGTCATCGACAACGCCCACGCGGCTACACCAGGCATTTCCGGCGCGAACTCACCTTCGATTCGATCGTTGAATACACTGATGAGATTTTTTCTTTTAGAAGGAGCTACTACGTTATTCATAACGATAGTTAGACGGCGCCGTTCTAGACCACTACTGATGTCTGAGGAACTAATGTGCTCGTTACTTGCGATCGAGACAAGCAGCTCAGGTTTAAAGTTTATGACCTGAGTGCCGTATTTCCTCTCTGCTCTCAGAGTATCTGAAGCAGAAGTCAATTTCTTTAGAGTATCTAGTCGCTTACTGAATGACGCTTCGTCAGTAAGTAGGAGGAGACGTTTACCGATAAGACTATGAGCTTCAAACCTGTTAGTTTCGATGGTCTCCAAATCGCTGGTGTGGGTCCCACTAAATCCCGCCAAGGCGATCAATACCTGCTGCAGAGTTGATTTTCCGGATCCACCAGCACCAATTAGATGAAGGAATTTCTCGCCAATCGTGTACCCCGTTAATACTGCGCGGCAGAACGCTTGTATGAGGATAACTTTGTCCTGTTCAACAGCCCAGCTGAGCCATGCCAGAAACTGAGGGCAGGTTGCTTTGGGGTCGAAATCGTAGGCAAGCTTTGTTTGGAAGAAAAGATCTTTGTTATTACCTGCTTCAAATTTCTCGGTGTTGGTATCGAATACCCCGTTTTTGAAAGCAACAAGACCTCTGTTTGTTTGCCAAATAGATTTTCTTCCTCCGTCGACTGACTTAAGTAGTTTTGCTTTCAGGATATGAAATACCGAACTGACTGTCGCTGAATTGTACTTAGGGAGAACACCAGCCGTTACAAACGTATCAAGTGTTTTAACTACCCTTCTTTTAATATGTTGCTCATCGTTTATGTACCACACTCCTTCGTCTTCATCGTACGCGAAGAACTCATCTAAACTTGAGTCGAATAGAAACTTATCTCCGTAATTATTTACAATTACGTCTGCAATATCATTTTCGGAGAACTGTCTGTTCTTTGTCTGTAACTGTATAAGTTGGGCGGGTGTTCCCGGTGTGGAGTTTGTCATACTTTGTGTTTTTGTTGTTTGTTGTTGTTGAGTTGCTGTTGTAGTCAGGTCGATGTTGCCCGTGGTTAAATCTTCGAAAGTAAGAACTGAATCTACTGGCTTTGGTTTTTGAGTTTTCAAAGAGTCTTTTACCGTTTTCGGGCAGCACATATCGAACACTGCGCGGTTCGTACTCTTTACCTTTTTCCAAACCGCTAAGTCGCCCTCATCTGAGGCTATGGCGATTGCCGGTTGCAGACTCTCCGCGTCATTGACGCTGTTTAGGATCCGATCAAATTTGCCGTCTAGTTCAGGGGCGTACTCGTAGATATTCTCGAACACTTGGTTCGCTATGTCAAGGGGGTCTTGCTGACTCGTTACCCCGGACGAGTTCATCCAGTTACACCAGCCGATAATTTCCTTCAGTGCCTGGGCCATGGCGAAGGAACGGTCTTCGACCGGATCGCCTTCAAGCATCGCCTGGACTGATCTGCTAAGGAGTCTGGTTAGGTCTACCCCCGTCTGGGACACATCAGCTTTCAACGCGGCTTCAGCGTCCCTTTGTGAGGCGTCAGCTTTAGGGGAATTTAAATAAGCTACGTAGGCTTCGTCAATTTTATGCGCCGGGATAAACTTTTCGCTTTTATATATGACTTCAGTCCCTTCTTTTGCGCCGTAAAAAAGGTTAGGAACTTGTGTAGCTCTTATGTCTGATCCCGGTATTTGCTGGGATATGTTACGCGTAAGCCATTGGTAAAATTGAGTGTCTAGGATCGGTTTCTCTAAACCAAAAACCAATCGAAAACGCGGCCAGTTTTCTGTATGACTTGGTGAGTAATACGCAAAACTTAAGTATTTTTGACACACCTCAAGAGCAAGAGCTTCTTCCTCCGTTAACTCCTGCTTTTGAATTTTATTCCCATCTACGTCTTTGTTATCAGCTTGATTGTCTACGTCAACGATTATTAACCCAGCGTGGATACAACCAGTTTCATTTCTTGTTCTTTTTCCGTCTACTAGATGCCAGGCGCACAGACCATACCCCTTTAAAGTATCATCAACTATATTTTCTATATTCCCTTCTAAGGCTTCCCAGTTTTCGTTAAACGCCTTGAAGTTTCCGCCTGCAGCTATCTTCCCGGTAGCCTTATTTACAAATTTAAGGACTGCCTGGTTCCGGCTGTACTGAAACTTCATGAGGGTCTCCTGTCCCGCCATTTTGCCACGGGTGCTCAGGCTTGGCGACAAAAGAAAGCCTTAAGCTGCTGAGTGTAGATTGTAAAACTTCTTTAGTATTTCTAGCCACATAACTTCGTGTTTTTCGACATCTTTTTTCCCAAAAGTGAATACCTGCACGGAGAACTCAGGTATAGAAGTTGACACAATAATCTGTGTCTTATCTATATTTATTCCTAGACATTCTTCTGCCGCTAATTTATACGCAGCGAGTTGCAGTTGTGTTTTCTTTAGTTTAAACACTCCAGAAATAAGGGCCTTTCGTAAATTGTCGTTAATGTCAGCTCCCGCTTTCGGGAACTTAAAACTATAAGGGCCTACAGAAGTCTTAAAGTCCCCTAGTATAGTTTCTCCGTTTTCATCTACGTAAATAATGTCACAGCATCCAGCATATCCGTGACCTGTTTTTTCGTTATAATAGTGTATTCGACCTACTCCATCTTCCCCTACGTACTTAGACCACTGGGGTTGATTGTAAGGTTTTTCCGACCAGAGAACTTTACCGTTCCCTAAAAGCTCCTCCAGTTTCTCTGGCATTCCGTCCCAATAGGGCCGATATTCATTCGGAGGAGATACAGGTAAACCTCTAATCCAATTTTCTGTAGCAGCGTGGATCCATGTCCCCCGTTCTGCAGCTTTGTCAGCTACACCGGGATTTAGTGCATTCCACGCTGCCAACTTTTGTTGGGTTTCGCCGGACTGTGTTGCGGATAAAACACTTGTTACGGAAGGGAGAGGTTTAGGAACTCCTGCGCAGTTGTAGTGCCTTAGACCGTTTACAGTTAATCGTGTTTGGGACACAATAATTGTGCCGAATTAGACCGATCCTAGCGCCTAATCTTTAGAAAGTCATTGAAGGAAATTTTGTAGGGGGTTCATCTTCATCCTCATCATCTTCCTCTGTATCTTCTTCGTCATCTTCATCATCTAAGAAAAATTCTGATTTCTGATATTCGAACTCCTTGCTTCGTTCATTCAGATCTTCGGATAAGCACATTCCTGCGCAATAGCTCTCCATTACAATCTCTGCGCAGTCAACCGCACTGCGAGCCTCCCCCTCAGGGGAGACACATTCTTGTAGCAGTTGATTAGAAATAAGCAGAGAGCATATTTTGTCAAGCTTTGCGTTCGTAGCTACTAGCTGATCTAGGATATTTTTTTGAAACCGCTCTAGTTTCTGTGCGCGTGTTGTCATTCTGTGAGAGGAGGTAGAGGGTCAACTCGGTCCCAATCTAAGCCGAATGTTATTTGAGTGCCATCCCGCCAGTTTTCTGGTCTTTGGAACACAAACCAACAGCTTGTTACAGAGTCCTTGGCAGATCCTATAGCCCTGTAGTTGGGGCGTGGGTTTAGAACGATCATGTTTGAGATCTTGTTCTTCAGCAAGAAAGTCTTTCTACGACTAACGGGCTCGATGAAGGATAAGCGATCTAGAACAGCTATACCTTGAGTAGCTATCTGCATACCATACTCTAATATATACTCACTGTATTGATTTTGACCCATTGTGCACGCTATGACCCAATCGTAGTTTTTCTTTTTTTCGGACACCCACCAGATGGGGTTCGTGATGTTGTCTTCGTCTGTGTTGGTAGTGACCGAAAAATTGTGAGATCGAAGATGATCACTGAGAATTCCTAAAGGATCATGGGGAACTAAGACTGTTCCGGTTATGTAGCTGTGCTTGACCAGAGCGTGTGTCACACCCTTAGGGATTGTGTAAAACTCAGTCAAAACTAAAGTTTTTGTTTGGGTTCGATGAGCTTAGCCCGAATTCCGTGGCGCGTCTATCTGATTGGAGGTATCGTGATCATGTACGTCCTAAAGAATATGTTAAATCTTGCATGGACAACTCCTGAGCAGGACTTCCAGCACCACGCGATCATGCGGGACGCGGACAAGCTTGATAAGGAGCAGCTTTTAGAGATCTTTGGCGCTGTTCATAAACAGTATCAATTACGTAGTCATCTTTTTTCAAAATTAATTCGTTGGTGTGCCAGAAACCAAGTTATTCTCCCGCCTTTGTCCGAGCTACTAGAACCCAATGATTCCTCCCATCCTTTGGAATCAGAACGAAACCTATCCGACTGAGGTATTTAGACATAACCTCTTTTCGTGTCTGAGCGTGGTATGTAATTATTGAAGCCGCTGGATTCTCTTCTATAAAATCTTTAATGAAGCTTAGACATAATCTTAAACAAGATAATCCCATCTTGATTTTATTACTTTCTACTTTTTTATAGCGTTTATTTTTTCTGGCGTTAAACCAATCGTTTATTGCTCTTCTGGATTTATTTACTGCAAGAGAGAGCAGCCACACATCTTCTTGCAGCTCTTCAAAAAATACTACGCATCTGTGACTTTTAACTTTTCCTGCTTTTGTTTTTTTACGCATAAAAAAGGTGGGCCGAAGCCCACCCACTCTAGTCTCCTCTCACCTTCAGAATTCTATCCCAAGTGCCTTCGCTTGGTCTTCCGTTAGCTGAACCGCTTTTTTAGGTTGCGGACTCTCCTCATAAGTTTCAGAAACGTCAGATACAGCAGCAGACTTGAGAGATTTAACAGGAGCAGGACTAGAAGGTAGGCTCTTATCGCCAACTGCTGGACGCGTTGCCGCAAACTCGGCTTTGATCTGCGCATGGTCTGCGCCAAGTGGTAGTTCAACCAGATCCGATCCAGGAATGTGAGATTTGAGCGCCGATGAGATGAAGCTAGCGCCTTTGTCCTTGATCCAAACATCGATGTCTTCAATGAGTTTTTTCTCTTCGTCATTAGCCGTGGGGCGATCAGCGAACTCAAGAGCGTTGAAATTAATCTTTGCTCCGTCTGCTCCCGTCACAGGATCACGTTCGTTGAAGCTACGGGTGACAAATTTTGTGGTCGTCACCACGGAGGCACAGTTAATTCGGTTGTTATAAAGAGTTTGGAAGTAAGCGATGAAATTTTTCTGTGATGACTTCCCCGAGATCATGGAAGTTGTTACACACCGAGGGGGCAGCAACCTGTGGTTTGGGGAGACACCGATGTACGCAATTCGGAGAAACTCTTCTTGATTCCTCATACCGAGGTTTCCGAAGTAAGGCGTGAATCCCAGGAGCACAAACTCAATCGGGATGCCGTTATCGTTTCTGTCTACGATTGCGCTATCTGGGTCAACGTCAGACTTCCAGCGTCGGGCTTGTAGATCAATGCGAAGCGTGTGCGGAGGAACATTACACAGAATTTCGTCTGCGGAAAACTGGCCAGCAATAAACACCATTGTTCAGAAATCAGAGGGAAAAGTCGATCGAACCGATAGCAGCCGCAGCTACTTTACCTTTTTCAGGATCAGCAGCTTTTTTAGGTGTTACCTTCGTTGTTTTAGGCAGGTAGAGGATTTTGTCAACGTTGTAGTTAAGGTACATTTTTTCGTCTTTTTCGCTTGTTGAGACTTTGCCCACAGCGATAGTAGGTGTGCCAGGAGCAAGTTCAGAAAGTTGTTTTGACAGTTCTGCCCATGCTGTTAACTTAAACCAAGCCGTCTCTGAGTTTTCCGTCTGCCACGCAATCGAGCGATTCGTCACCGTGGTGTCCGACAGTTCAACTTCGTCTGCTTTGGGACCGAGGCCACCGCTTGCTACAAAGAGATTTACGGCAAGCAAGTCATCGAAGTTTTCGCTAGTCACCACAAGCATTGCCTGCATTTGCAGAACGCCATCAGGTGTCGGACGTGTGGGACCAATCGCAAGCACAGTCTGATCAGGCTCCAAACCTTTGATCAGCTTTCCTACGTAGTGGTTTTTATCTTGCAGAAGTTGGACCTTTGTGGGGACCCTTTTATCGTTTGATGGAAGGGACTCAGCAAGGACGTTAATGACGCCCTCGTTTTCCTCAGCTGTCGATGTGATCCGAAGACCTAGGACAAAGACGTTCATCTTTTAAGTTTCTGTAAACGGTTGATCGGTGGACTTTAAATGCCTTAGCGACCTGCGGAACGCTTGCGCCTTGGCTTTGGTAGGCTACTAGCAAACGGCGGTCGCCGGTACTCAATTTCGAATTTTTTCCTAAAACGTAGTTGTAGTGGTACGGGTTTATACATGATTTACACGAGCATGTCATTCTTACAGGATTGTCTACAGGTATATCTAAGTATTTTAAAATAACTTGTTTTACAAAAAACCTTTTTTTAAAGGCGTAAAGACACGGGCTGTTATTGCACCGCGTATCCCACGTAGAACATGTATCGTGAGTAAACTCGTTAAACGCGAGTTGTCTAAATAGGTGGGATAAAGCGCAGGTCTTTACGTCACCGTATTTGAGGTGAAACTCTTCTGCCGACAAAGCTCGACATATATCTTGAGCTTGAGCCTGCGCGTGGACACTTTCGTTTGCCCATATCGACAAACTAAGTTTGGCCGAACTTTTTGAGAGTTCGAGCTTATATGTATTTAAATCCACGCAGGAATTTATTTCCGTCCCATCATTTGATACTCAGGGGATGCCTTGAATCCTGCAATCAGAGACCCCCATTCCTCTGTAGATAGACCTTTATCCGCAAATACAGGGTTTGCTGTCCAACTGGCGGTTTCGCTTTCGCTAGGTGTTCTACCCAATTGAGTTTGGTATAAGTATTTAACAGCCTCTTCCGGTGTCTGCGGAGAAGCGTTTGTCGGGGTAAATTCCCTATTTAAAAATAAACTTCTTCCTGTATCTTTAGGTGTGCTAGCTGGCACCATTTCGCTTAAACCTTTGTACTCAGGGCTCTCTTGGAAAGCACCGCGTAAGGAATCCCATTCTTGCGCTGACAACCCTTTATCTGCGAACTCTTGGCGACCCGCCCAGCTTTGGGTTTCCTCTTTAGTCGGCGTGCGACCTAACTGAGTTTCGTAGAGATAACCGATTGCTTCGTCTACCGTTTGGGGATTTGCTACTCTCGGGGTAAAACTTTTTAAAGTACGCTTTTCGACAAGCGCAGGGGGTTGAGCTTTAGGTGTTTCAGGGGCCTTAGTCGTTCCTGATTCTTTGGGGAAAAGCTCGTCTAACCACGCAGGACGTTCTATTTTTATAGTGGTCGGTGTAGCCGTTGTGGGCGCAGAAGTCGGTGCCGCTGCTCCGGGAACCGCTCCTGCTGCCGCGCCTCCTGCTGCCGCTCCGCCTGCAGCTTGCTGAGCTTGTCTAAATGCGATTTCCGGAGTTACTGACTGCGGTGACCGCCCTAACCGACCACCCCGCGATGACTTCGGAGAGAAGGATAAGTTTACCTCGGGGAAGTAAGTCGCTAATACAGATTCTGATTTTGTACCGTCATCTTTTTGGTCGACTACGGTAGGGAAATCAAATTCCTGCCCAGCAAAGCGAATTCTACGAGCCACGAGATTTTTGACGCCTTTCCTTGATTATAGGTTACTCGACCGCTCATGCCGTTTTTTCGAAAAATCTGATAAGTGAGTGACCTTTTTTAATAACGTTATCTAAAACTTTTAAATCTAATGAGGCTTCTTCATATGATCGGTACCGTTTAGCTTTATCTTTGTTGTCTTCGTATTTAACAACTTTCTTTTCTGTCTTATTTAAAGTCTCGCTTACAAAAGAACCGCTTGGCCCCATTAGAAGCCAAACCTCTCGAAATTTAAGCTTCGTAGGCCCGTAGCCCATTTCGGCTAAGGTGTAAAGTTTAGTTATTTTCGCTATTGTAGTTGTATTTTTAACTACTGACGAGTTTTGTAATTTCTTTGTTTTTGTACTGATACCTTTTTCTTTCTTTAGTTTGCGAGCGGCATTCGCTGCTTTGAGAGGAGAATCAAAAAACTCAGCTGTGAAATAAAGTGTCTCTCCGTTAGATACCACTCCTAAACAACCGCTCGGAGTCTTGAGAGCGTAAATGTTTTTATCTTTACTTAGCTCTAGCTTAAGCAAGGTCGTCGTAGGGTTCGCTGACTCTGAGCTTAGCCCCTTCCAGCTTTTTTGGTTGCCGTGGGCTCGAACTCTTCCTTTAAGCCAAAAGTTATTTATCTGCCCATGAGTCTCCAATATTAGCGTCTGCTGCTGATGGCACAGTTTTTAACACTGTTTCTGCTGCTTCTTTCATTGTCGTTTCAAGCAGTGCTTTGTACTCCTCTGCTTTATCTTCTTTTACTTCCAACACAATTTCGTCGTGCACGCACGCAACTAAGTAAGCTTCGTCATTTAAGTGTTCACTTAGATTAGCTATGGCTATCTTAAGAATATCTGCCCCAGAGCCTTGTATAAGTGAATTAGCACTGCACATCATTGTGGCATCGTCATAGCTAAGTAAACGCCGCCTTCCACACGCTGTACGTACGTAAGCCCAGCCGTCTGCGACTAACGAAGCTCGCTCTTTATGCCAACCCCTGAGGCGCGGATACGCAGCGTGGAATGAGGTATGCGCCACCTTAGCTTCAGAAAGGCTTAGTAGTCGTCCACTTTGTGCTGCGTACGTTTTGTATTTTCTGTACCCCATTCCGTACAAGAGAGCAAAATTTAGTGTCTTACCGTCCTGTCTCTCTTCCTTGGTGACTTCAGTAATATCCTTTTTGTAGATTAAACTTGCTGTCATTGTGTGTAAATCTATATCTTCGATAAACGCTTTTTTCATCTGCGGAATGTCGACAAGCTCAGCCCCTAATCTCAGCTCTATCTGAGCCCAGTCACAGATAACGAGTTTATATCCCGGCGTGGCAATGAAGCACTCTCGGAAGTCTTTAGATCTCGGGACTTGTTGGATATTTACTCCGTAAGTAGTTTTTTGCTTACTTTTTGCTGTTTTCGGTGCTCCGCTACTCGTAAACCTACCCGAGTTTGCCCCTGCCTGATTGTAACCAGAGTGAAGTCTATGTGATACAGGGTTTACGTTACTAATTAGTTTGTCGACGTGCTCTAAACGAGTTTCTATTTTTGCTCGCTCTCTATAGAGCATTAACGTTTTGTCGTCGCTATCAAACTCCGATAGAGCTACCTGATTGAGGGTGTATTTTTCTGTGTTCTGATCTTTAGGTAACTCCACACCGCAAGCTAAAAACGCTTGTATTAACTGTGCTTGACTGCTTGGATTAAATTCTTTGATCCTCTTTTTTCCAATAGCAAGTTCACCTGAGTCTGTGCGAGGCAGTTTCCTATCATCAGGCAAACGACTGTCTAGTTCTTTTACAAAAAAATCGGTCTTGCTATCGAGATCTTCCTGTATCTTTATCTTTAGTTCTTTAAGTTTTTTGATATCTACACTAAATCCCCTGCGACACATTTGAGCTACGGGCCTGATGCACTTGCTTTCAATGGAGTAAATGCCCAAAAGATTTTCTTCTTTTAACTCTTCGAGCTGCTGTTTTGCGATCAGTGGTAGTACTTTTACGTCTTTGGCTGCGTAAGTTAACTGAGATTCGCTGAGAACATCTGCTCCCCAGTCGCTTGTTTGCTCCTCCTTAGACATTTCTAAGTCAAGCCTGCGCTGAGCCACAGCTTTTAGACCGCATGAAACGTCAGCGAAATAAGGCTTTTTAGTTTTAGGAGCTACCCTCTTTTCTTTGAATCCCGCTCGTAAAACTCTTTCAGCGATATAAGTACAGAATATATTATTTCTAAAGTTACACCCTATGGACGACAGAAACTGTAGATCGAAGTTTGCGTTGTGTGCGACTAATGTCTTACGGCTTTCTATAAATCTGCTAACGGGAGAGATGTCATTAATATTAAAAGCGTCGAATACGTAAACCGGTGTGGCGAGATCATCCACCGATGCGGAACAAATTTGAATGAGACGAAGTTTGGATACCCAACTATCTAACCCTGTTGTTTCTGTATCTACAACGATACTTTTAAACTGCTCTAAGTAGTCTAAAGCTCCCTTAACTTTTGCATCACTGTCAATTAAAACAAAATCCATGTTCGTTAGGGAAATAAATGCCGCCTTTTCCTTACGGAGCGGGCGGCGTTTTCAAAAGCTTAGCTTACGTATTCAGCTAGCTTGCTGGGATTGGAAGGCTTTGTACACGTAGTTGTCGATATCCCCCCACACTGAAAGCAGTTGACGGCCTCGTTCGGTAGGACGAACTTTGTAGTACATCCTCCGCGTGCTGTTCACGCTTGCTGACGGGTTCTCTACGTAGGGGGCTCCCACCGAGACTAATTTTACTTTGTCTACAAGACCTTGAGATTGGCAGTACAAAAGCCCCTCCCTTAAAGCGATGTAAATAGGGGACACATGGAACGTGTGCTTACGATCGATACCGCTACTCAGAACGATCGGATCCAACTTCCCTTGTTTAAATTCAAACCCTTTAAAGAACTTAGAGTTTCTGAGAGCTGGGTGAGCGTTCCACATTTCGTTAGCGACGTTTACAGCCACCTGCCTCAGAGTTACTGATTCTGTCTGCTTAAGAGCTTTAAGAAGCATCGATACTCCGGTGCTGCAGTAGGAGGAGTTTGTATTTAGATGCTCGATAATATCTTCTAACGGAAGATAACTGGGGTGTACTTGCGCAACCGCTTTCTTCTTATAAGAAACAATCTTTGGTGTATCGACAACTTTCACCGTGGGGGAAGTCTGTGCTTTAGAAACTGATACTTTCCAAGCTAAAGAGGCGAGGGCTTGATTCTTTTGCTTAATTGACAGATCAAATAGAGTCTGAGCGTTCAGTTCGTTGACATTGATAATGGTGTCCAAGGGAATCAATTTTACAGCGTCCCCTTGTGATGCCATCGTCGTAATCAGCATCATCGCTTCTGTCGGTTCCAAGACCGCACCGCCCAGTTCGAATTTGAAAGCCATGTCAAAGGATGTGTTTGGCTTGCTTACCCTAGAAAAGAAAGGCTGGGATGCAAAGGCAAGTATGCCTTTATAATTATTTCTTAAGCTTTCCGTTGTTTGACGCGGATGTCCCCCGGAAGACAATTGGCACGTTTCTGCACCAACTTATTACATCCTGAAATAAAGCTTCACTAATCTCGTCGTATTCTTTAGCTGTCTGCTTTAAGTGTTTTTTAAGCGTGTCTATGTCGTCTGTTCCATACCAGTGTATTAAATAGTTATTCATAGTTAAAGCAACGTCATATAGGACTCCAGTTGGAAACCCATCGTCATCTTTCTCAGTTCTTATTATTGAGAACAACAGGTTATCTTTAAAATATTCGATACGACAATTTCTATAGTTGAACCAACTCTTGGGGAAGTAATAAGGTAACTCGAAGGTTGTATATACGCAGCGTGTTATCCAATTGTTTAATTTATCATCTGCGTCGCAATCATCTGCTGTTGAGTAGTTTAGTTGAACTTCAAATAAATCTGTTTGTATTCTCCTAAGGGTGTTGGATGACTTCTGACCACACTGGCTGTCCATTAATTCTTCCTGTGCAGACATAAAGAATGTTTGTCTCTGTGTTCAGAAAAAAGTGGCCTATTGGAACAGAGGTCTTTACAGTTTCTAATGTGTGCTTGCGTTCATTGTACTCTGTTTCGATCTCCTTAATCCGATTTTCTGGACAGCCCTCCATCGTCACCGGAGACACCTCTGTATGACATCTATAGTGCCGTCAGTATTATAGATATTGACTGCGTATACTTCATCGCTAAATTTTTTACAGATATCTGGTACGGAAGTGTTAATACAAACAGTACTCCATTGAATTCCTTTCTCGCTTTTTAGCTTATTAAGTCTGTTAATAAAATTCTGGTTTACTTCGCTGTTACCATCTGTTATCATGAGCACGTCTGCTCTATCGTCCTTACAAGCTTTGTCCACAGCGTGGGCCAAAACAGCATTAAAACTGGTGCCACCCCCTAAAGTCCAGCTACCAACGAAGTCAATTAATTTACTGTTCTCCGTTCTATCCCTTGATAGCGTTACTGAACCGTCTATCCGCGTGTCGAATAAATGAATCTGAACTTCACGCTTGTCCTTTAAAGCTTCTTCCGCAATTACAAACGCGATAGCTTTGCTCCACGTCTCAGCCTCACCCCCCATTGACCCTGAAACGTCAACGTACATGATGATTGGACCCTTACCGATGTCCTTACGGGAGGAGGTATAGTCCTTTGTCAGCAGGGTTTTGTAGGAGTACTTAAGGGCAAACAGAGCCTTCCCCTCTTCGGACGCAGCAAGGCTTAGTTCCGTGGGGAAAGCCTGGACGATGTTGTTGTCGAACTTAGCTCCAGTAATTGATTCGTAATTATCTCTTACCTTCCGGGCTTTTTTCCTTTCCTGCCAGATTTTACGGAGAGCCCCTAGTTTTTTTGCTAGATTTTTTAGCTCCTTGTTTTTGGATAATTTATTTGCTAGGTCTCTTTTGCTTTTAAGGTCCTGCCTGTGGGAACCTATTCCGGGCTGAGAGCCGAACAAAGCACTCATCTCACTCTCAGTATTTTTGGAATCTTCATTTGCTTTATCTACAATACTATTTGATTGCGCTTGTATAATCGTCTTAGCTTTACCCATTGCCTCGATTATCTTCTGGCCTAGTTCTTTTCCTTCTTTCCTAATAGCGTCAGCTTTATCTTGGTTTCCTTCGTCTATCGCTTTTTTATACTCCTCCCTAAGCTCCTGAAGTTTATCCGCTGATGCTACGAGAAGATCAACGTCAAACTGATTTTGTTCAATAGCTTCTTCGATAACTTTCGAGAGATCGTTGAGTATGTTTATTGCGTTGTTGCCGGCTTTAAATTGATCCCCCACGCAATGGCGAAGGAGTTCATTCCACCCCGCCGTCTGTGTCAGGTCCTCCATGATTGCGTACCATATCCCGTTTTCGGGTTTGTATCCCTCAGGCATCGCTGTAGTATCTCCGTCGCAAACTTTTCGAAAGTACTCTTCGAAAGAGTTCAAGGATACAAGCCACTTAACATCGTCTCCGTTATAGAGACGTTCGAATATTTCTTTACCGAACCTAGATAGCTGACGAATACTGTAGTGCTCTGTCAGATACGTAACGAGTGGGCGAGAGTCGCGGATAAAATCCTGCCAAAGGAAATCGGCTAAAGCCGAGCAGTAGAGAGTAAGAGGGTCGTCGCTAGAAAGACGAACGCCCTCCGTGGATTTAATCGGTTCCATTTAAGTGTTTTTAGTTAGAGATTTCGCTGATTGCTTGGGCCAGAGTGTCGCAATGTGCTTGCAGATTTCGCTGCAGTTTTACTCCTGTTGATCGAGTTGTGATGTTCATTCTGAAACGAGTACCATCCAAGATTTCCCCCACTTTGTCACGGACTAATTGCATATCCTTATGGTACTTGCGCAGTAAGACCACGTAAGCGTTTAGATCCTCCAGCCCCCTGGCTTTTTGCTTGTGGGCGTTACTGGCGTATTCCGACATTATTCCTGCAGCGGCTCGCTTAGCGTCATTAAACACACGATCAGCCGTAGGGATTTCTTGCTCTAAAACTTCGTTAATTGTGTTTTGATCGTCTGGTGTTTGATACACAATGTGCACAATACTATTATGCAGATGTTCAGGGTACAGTTCGTCATCACCTTGAACGATTGCCCACGCCTTCAAAAATTTAAGGATTTGTACGCGCCTTCGATCACTGACGGATATGTTTCGGCTTGCCAGCGCATCCCAGACATTACTAAATCGATCTAGGAATTCCTCAGATACCTGAAGTTCCGCAGCTAAATCTTGAAGTTGATTGAGTTCGTTCAAGGTAAGGTGAACATCCACTTTGGGCCTCTCGCTCATACCAAGAGCCCACTCATCAAGCTTGCGCTTTGATGTTGGTTTCTTTAAGAAATTAACCGTGGGCCTAAAAAGAAATCTATCGGCAAAAGCTTGCAACGATTCTTCGTCTGGCCAACTGTTTGTTGCGGCAACGATTGACTGAATAGGTGTTTCGATAACATCCTTACCGTTGTTAAATGTCCTTTCGTTTAAGAGCGTAAGAAGTGAATTAAGGATCGCGGAGCTACCTCGGAATAGCTCATCTAAAAATCCGATGTGTGCACTTGGGAGATAACCATCAACGTCTCGGGTATATTCATCCTTTAGAAGTTTCGTCACTGCAACCGGACCAAACACTTCAGATGGATCTGTTGTGGGCGTTAAAAGATATCCGAAGTAATTTGTGTTCTCTATACCCTTACACATGCTACGAACCAAATCAGACTTCCCTGTCCCCGGAGCCCCGAGTAAAAAAGCGTTTTGTCTGCTGATTAAAGATGCTAGTAGTCCGTCGATTACGGACTCACGCTCCAAATTTGCAGCGTTGAGGGCACCTCTAAAGTTTTGAAGTTTTGAGAAAAGAGAATCGCTGATCATTGTCGTAATGATGATGTTTGCTGTTGCTTACTATTTGTTGATCGGACTAAGGAAGCGGCGGTGAACTATCTGGCGATCCCGGAGGGTTGACCAGCCCGCAACGGCCCCAGTAACCGCTTTGCGCTAGTGGGTTTTGCCAGCGCCTATCGAATGCGGGATAGCGCGTGTCTGCATTAACCCAGCGGAAACTGCCGATCTTGCCGGCGTGGCTGCAGACATAGATAAACGGAAACTCGGTCATCGGAGTTGATCGGACTACTGGATCTGGATCGGCGTGAAAGACAGCTCAAACCACTCACCATCGGTGTTGCAGTACAGCAAGCGGGGCGGCGTTGACTGCTGCCAGAACAGTTGGTTTCGGCAGTTCGTCTCGGTTTCCCAAGGTGGCATTGGACCGCGACGTAGCTTGAAAACTCCGCCATCAGACATGCTTGGGTGGTTAAGACCGATGCCCTTGGCACCGTCAAAGCCTGCTTCTTGTGGGTTCATAGGGCTTCAAGCTCGTCAGCAATTCTGAGCAGCTCATAGCGGATGCCGTAGCTCTCAAGTTTTTCTGGCACCACCTGATCCGCAGCAGCGCGAAGGGCGGCGGCAGTAATCCATCGAGAATCATTGAGCACGTCATCCGGGCCATAGCAGCAAGCGCCATTGGCAGCAGCCAGTACGGCCTGAGCAGCGGGTGAAAGTTGTTGAGTCATTAGTTGATCGGACTACTTGCCCCAGCGGGCGAGAACGGCGCGGGCAAAATCAATCTCTGGTTCTCCACTCCAGCTTCGCTCAACCTCCCTTAACAGCTCATTAAGCTCCTCATCCGTTGGTATCTCCGGGACAGGTTCGGCCAGGGCGGCTGCGTTTAAGAAGCGATCTGCTCGTTCACGCTGGTACTCGATCTCTTGAAACGCCCAGGTCATTGCATCGACCAGCTCATCCTTAGCGAGATCAGTAATCGGCCTGCCCCTGTAGACGAGAACAGTGTCAGTCATGAGAAATAGAAGTGAGATGGTCTACTGGGTTTCAAGCTCATCAGCAATGGTAATAAGGTGCTCAACGCGCACAACACACACTTTGCCCTCGTGTGGGTCGTAAAGGTTTTCACTCTGATCCGCAGCAGCGCGAAGGGCGGCGGCAAGACAGCCTTGGCCTGTGTGGCTGGAACGGAAGGCGTCCAGCACTGCTTGTGTAGCGGGTGAGAGTTCAGACATAGAAGTGATGTTGTCTAATCGGGCAGGGATTCAAGAGCGCGGCGGATTTGGGACAGGTCGCATCCCAGGCCGTGCATACCCAGATCTGCATTGAGCGTATCTAGCTGCAGTAGCGCCTTTTCCTTCAAGCTCGGCGGCTTGGGGCGTCTGGCGGCGCGAAGATCTTCCACAGCCTCGTGTTCGTATTTGAACCACGGTTCGCTGACCAGCCACTCACAGCACGCCTCCAGCTCCTGGTCGGCGCCCCATTGAGCGGCGCGGGTCATCAGCCAGTCTTCGCGGGCAATGCCACCGTCGCGGCAACGCGGAGCCTGCTCTCGCCACTGCTGCACCAGCTCCGGCGGTGGGGTGATGGGGTGTTCGTGTGTCATGGGTGATTAGTGGTAATGACTACTCGGCTTCTGGTTCGTAAGGCTGCGGCACTACGGCGTGCATCGCGTCGAGCAACATCTTTTCGTGCTGCCCGTAGCCCCACTGGGCAGCGCACCTAGCGACGTACATCTCCTCGGGGCTCACTTCGCCAAGATCGCCGCCGTAATACTCCAGCAGCCACTGGCGCACTAGCTCCGGCGGTGGGGTGATGGGGTGGTCAGTCATCGAGTTGCTCCAGTGCGCGGCGGATGGGTTCGGCCATTGCTATTGCTCCCTCCGTGGGGATAAGAGCAATCAAGCGTTTAAGCTCTGCTTGAGCCTGCTCCTTCAAGCTCGGCGGCTTGGGGCGGCGATAGTTATAGAACTCGGTTACATCCTCTTCTTCCCATGCAGCGCACTGTTTGAGGTAGTTGCCACAAGCCAAAAGCTCCTGGTCGGCACCCCATTGGGCGGCTTGAGTAGCAATGTGGCGCTCGTAGGCATTGTTGACGGCAGCGTTCGCAGGGGCAGACCTTCTCCACTGCTGCACTAGCTCCGGCGGTGGGGTGATGGGATGTTGTTGTTGTGTCATGGGTACATCTCCATTGCTTGATCAATCAGATCATCAAAGTGCTCAATGCCGTTAAAGCCTGTTCCATTGACATCAAGCTGATGAGATGGATAGTACTTTTCACCTGTATCTGTTTTAGTCCACGGAGGGCCGTAAATTTTGTTGGTACGAATCGCTAGATTTTTTTGCGCTTTTATCCAGCGGTAACGAGCTGCGTCTTGTGCGTCGGTGTTATCCATTGGGTGATTAGTGGTAATGACTACTGGGCTTCAAGCTGCTCTGCGGTCAACGCATCCAATTCGTCGGCAACAGCGTAAATGTCATCAACATCAATCACCAAGCTGTACCAGCCTTCGCCGGTCGCTTCGTAGGCATTTCCACCGACTAAGCCGCGAAGTGCAGCGGCGATTAACGGAGCCATCTCAAGAGCAAATCCCGGCAACCCTTCAGGCGGGACGTCGTACCGCTTCAACGTCACCGCCGTCAAAACCTCTTTCGTTTCTGGTGATAGTTCTTTCATGGTGGTAGTGAGGTGGACTAATCGGGCAGGGATTCAAGAGCGCGGCGGATAATTTCCACATCGTATTCTTCATCTTCTGCCGAATCGTGTCCATCCGTGTTCATAAACCTGAGCCAAGCTTGTTTAGCTTGGTCCTTAAGGCTTGCAGACTTAGGGCGGCGGAAAAAGCGAAGATCGGGAATTTTGCGCATACTTAAAGGTTGGCTTGCCAGCCACTCACAGCAAGCCTCCAGCTCCTGATCAGCGCCCCAGCGGGCGGCTTGGGTGGCGACATAAAACTCCCGGCTAAACGGATCAGTTAAGGGGCAATCGCAGGACCACTCTTGCGTTAGCTCAGGCGGCGGAGTAATTGGGTGTTCTTGAGTCATTGTTGAACCTCGTAGTGTGTAGAACTTACGAACCCATCGCCAGTTGTAAATGAGCGGCCAAGATGTGCTTACAGCAGGGCTCCTGACCGCGCTCCATCATGAAGTGGGCATCAGTGCAAGTGCAGCTCCACTTTCCTTCAATGCCCTTTGCATAGGCACCAGTGCGGATGACGGTGTGGGCGTCAGTGTTGGTGGTGGGATCAAACACCATCCACACATTGTTGGCGATATATCGGGCATGACAAGCTTGAGCACGAGCCATGCGCTGCTTGGCTTCCCAGGAATCAAACACCTTCCGGCTCATGAAGCGAGGGCCGCGCTCGGTGCGGATGACCACGCAGTGCTGCAGCACATTGAGCACTGTGATGCCAAGGGCCTCTTGGGCCTTCTTGGTGACGCGGTGATGGGCAGTTGTTGTCATGGTATTCCAGGGGGGTGCCCTCGCGGGCGGAATGGTAAGGCGATGAAGGAGTGAACGACGAGCGAACGTCGTGACTGAATGAATCGCCTGTGCCTAGGACTATAGGGTATGAAAAAGGCCCCGTCAAGCGGGGCCTTGAACATTCCGCGAGCAAGCTATCACGGCTTAAGCGGCTCCACGGGAAAGCCGTTGGCAATGCGGCAATACCGTTCAGGATGGAGCTTCTGGCACTTCGCCAAACCTTGGTGGTTTGGCTGCACTTGTGGAGCTGCAAACACGGCAAATGCACCTAGGCCAAAGACGGTGAGCAGCAGGCTCAGAGAAGCAAGACGGTCAAGCATGGTTCCAGGAGGGGGTGAGCTAATCAGGCTCGGGAGATGCAAACGTTGGCTACGCCCTGACCAGGCGAAGCAATGCGTGAGAAGCTGCCGTAGGACAGGTCAAGCACGCGGCCACCAGCGTAAGGACCGCGATCATTGATGGTCACCAGCACGGTTTTCCCATTGTCACGATTCTTTACGCGGACGCGGGAACCTAGTGGCAGCGATGGATGGGCGGCAGTCATGGCGTAGGCATCGAAGCGCTGGCCGCTAGCAGTGCGCTGACCGTGGTAGCCATCACCAATGCCGTAGTGGCTTGCCTGGCCGCATTGAAACGCTGCTGCCTGTGCCTGAGGGGCGATGGCACTGAGCAGCAGGACAGAAGAAAGGAAACAAAGCATCAAGAAGAGGGGGGTAAGTCCAGGAGTCTGCGCCAGTCGCCCAGTCGCAGTCCCACCATTGTGTCCCATCTGCAGGCCTCGCTGCCGGGTTCTTCATATTTGCTACAGGATTCCTAGGGGCGCTCGGTGTGGCAGGTGCTACTATTTCGGAGTGGTTGGTCCTGGAGGTCGAAAGGCTTCCCTCGTCGCAAGGCGAGCCGTAAGGGTGGACGGGCGTGACAGTGTGGGCGCGGTCGTTGCGACCAAGCCAAGGCACGCATGAGCCTCAGGAGCGCGCTGTACCTGCGGTCGAGTTCATCTCCTGCTAAATCGCTTATCGGAAGCCACAAAGAGAAGGAGGGCGCAAGCCCTCCTTTTCTTTTGCTTATACGGAGCTAGCTAGCCTCTATACGAGCGAAGCCGGACCCCGATGAAGCTGTCCCCAGAGCAAGAGCGTGAACGCCTGGCCAGGTGGTTGCGCAATGGTGAGCACTATGAACCACAAGAATATGCTCGCAAACTAAGGAATTCCGACGACTACGATGATTGGGACGTGGGGCTGGAACCAATCCCACGCGATTCCACATGGACAAAAGAAAAGGCCCCTGATGGGGCCGATGATCAAATGGAAACTGACTGACGATATAGCTCCAGGATCTTCTCCTCTTCTTTCTCCTTGAGCTTGGCAAGACGCTTTTCTAGGCGCCTTGCTCGATAGGCCATCTCATCGAAGAATTCAGAAGGCTTCATCATCCACTGCATAAGTTCACGCTGTGACATTCCTTCCATTGTCACACCTCTCCTTGGCCAACTGCCTTGGTGAAGGCTGAAAGGTAGTGCTGCATCATCTCAGGCTTGTCCTGAGCCATGTGCTCAACCACTTCAGCATGTACAGCAGCAGTTTGTCGCACCATGTTGTCCAGGCGAAGCTGAAGATTGTTCAGCTCGTTGATAGCAGTGTCTAGCTCAGGGTATGGGCGAACGTTTGAGCGTTCGCCTTCCATGATGCATAGCGCTGTTTCCAGAGCCTGACAGGCTGATAGCAGCTCGCTGATGCGAAAGATGCCTTCAGCTACAGGCTCGTCAGCAAACATGACGGGCACTGTGTTACCAAGGATGTTCTTGACGAACACGGAAAGGCCACGCTCACTGGCGTGGCCGGACACGGACAAAATGCGAGACATGGTTTCAGGGTCAAACGGTGAGGCTCGCGCCTCGTGCTGGCATTGTGCCGGATCAAAACCAGGGTGTCAAGCCATGACGCACTTTCGCTTGGCGAAGCTCCGTCACCACCCGTGAAGAGGCCTTATTGCTCCGCAGGGGCTGGTCACGCCAGGCGGTGGCCATGCAGTGGTATTCGCCCAGTGGCTCCAGAATGGCGTAGCGATGGGTGCGGTCAAGCAATGCCTGGAAAGCATGCCGGCGAGCCTTGGTGAGAGGGTGCTCTGGCTCTTCCAGTTCCACACGGGCGAAATCTGCGATTTCTGTGAGATCGTCCAGGGTGTCTGCCGTGATAACGAAATAACGATTCCGTTTTGCGGCTTTCGCCCATACGGGATGGGCCAAGGGGCTTTCTTGCCCTTTGGCAAGCACTTCCTCTGCTAGTGCAGGCGGCACGCAAATGAACGCCTTACGGCGATTCACCATTGCCTCACCGTCCGAGGAACCAATAACGAGTTGGGCATATGACTGCTGTCCAGCCCCATTGGGACTGCCCCATGAGTTGGGTGCCTGGCGGAATTGTGTTGGCCCATTCAATGGTGGTTGCGCCAATTTGGATGATGCCTCCTGCATGGGAAATAGTGAAACGAAACGATGGAAAGAGAGTCATTGAAAAGAACCAGACACCTTCAATATGTCTTGCGGGTATTCATGCACCGTAGAGATGCGCTTACGTGGGAATGTGGAAGCAAATAGTTTCCTTACTTCCCATTCGCATGTGGCTGACATGGTGATGGCCTCATCTCTGCTGGTGGTAATGAGGAAGGTGCGCATGGCATTGGGCATTTCAACTG
>Ga0129336_10000066_pt1 | contig 45561 bp, 58 predicted proteins | sample CPB6_02_DNA_FD_96878 | JGI IMG/M metagenome (GOLD analysis project Ga0129336, IMG submission 96878) | Freshwater to marine salinity gradient microbial communities from Chesapeake Bay, USA - CPBay_Sum_0.6_0.2_DNA | ecosystem: Environmental > Aquatic > Marine > Coastal | place: USA: Chesapeake...
GAAGGTTTATTCCCGACAAAACCCGAAGGTAATTTAAACCAAGAACCAAATAAAACAAAACAAGTAACATTTCGTTGGCGTGAAAAAGCAATGGATTTTAATCCTTGGGAAGTTTTGCATTTTCGTCTATTAGGTGATGATAGAAGATTACCTTACGGTACTTCTATGTTAGAAAAAGCAAGACGTATTTGGAAACAACTATTATTGTCAGAAGACGCAATGTTAGTTTATCGTGTTGTTAGAGCACCAGAAAGAAGGGTTTTTAAAATTTATGTCGGTAATATCGATGATAAAGATGTTGATGCATACGTACAAAAAATAGCAAATAAATTTAAAAGACAACAATTAGTGGACCAAAAAACAGGTCAAGTTGATTTACGTTACAATACATTAGCAGTTGACCAGGATTATTTTGTTCCTGTTCGTGACCCAAATGCACCAAACCCCATAGACACTTTGGCTGGTGCGTCTAATTTAGGTGATATTGCCGATATTGAATATATTCAGAAAAAACTTTTAACAGCTTTAAGAGTTCCTAAAGCTTTTTTAGGTTTTGAGGAATCTGTTGGTGAGGGTAAAACTCTTTCTTTATTAGATATTCGTTTTGCTAGAACAATCAATAAGATTCAACAATCTATGATTCAGGAGTTAAATAAAGTAGCTATTATTCATCTTTATATTCTCGGTCTTATTGATGATTTAAATAATTTCCAACTTAATTTAACTAATCCTTCAACCCAAGGTGAGGTCTTGAAAATTGAACAATGGAAAGAAAAAGTTACACTTTATAAAGATTTGGTTTCACAAATCGATGCAGGATTTGCACCAACTTCACATATGTGGGCAAAGAAAAATATTTTCCATTGGACAGATGAAGAAATACAAATTGATATTGAACGTCAAAGATTAGAACGTGCCGCAGCTAAGGAACTTGAAACTAGTAATGAAATTATTAAAACAACTGGTTTATTTAAACGTGTTGATAAAATATACGGAGAAATTAAACCAACAGGAGGGGGTGAAGCTGCCACAACAACTGGTGGAGGTGGCGGCGCTGAATTAGGTGGAGCTCTTGGTGGCGGTGCTGAATTAGGTGGGTTTGGTGGCGGAGGTGGTGAAGCACCAGCCGAAGAAACCCCAGCGGCTGAAGCTCCAGGAACTGAAGCTGGATTTGGTGAAGGTTTCCGTAATCAAGATAAAAATATCATTGACAAATTATTATTGGAAGGCATCAGCAAAAATGAAGATATTATGATGATGACAGAAGGTATTAAAGATTTGATTGGTGAACAAGATGAAGAAAACAATGATGAAGATGAATTATTGTTAAATTCATAATATTTATATAGTAAAAAATAATTATGAATTTCGGAACCATAAAAGATACTTACGCAAAAATTTTAATTGATTCTTATGTTAATGAATCTAAAAAAGAAAAATTAACATATAGAAATTTTATTAAAATGATTTCTGAGAATGAAATCTTAAAAACACAATTTGTTGTTTATAAAAATATTGAGAATGGTTATTTCACTTCTGAAGTTAGTGCAACAGAATACCTCAAAGAAAATATTTCTCTTTTTGATAAATTTAATAAAAAACAAATTATCGAAGAAAACATTAAATTACGTAAAAGTTTAGGTAAAAAATCTTTAGTAGAAACTAAAGATTTACATGAAGCTTTACATAATTTGATTACTTTGGATAAAGACGTTACAACTATCAACACTTTAACTGAATCTTTTGAGGTGGTAAAAAATTGGTTGGTTACACCTAAAAAAATAGAAGAATCTAAAAAAGAAAAAAACAATGTTGATGTTAATAAATTTTTAGATGTTGTAACTAAAAAGTACAATGAAAAATATTCTGACATTTCAGAAGGGGAGAAAAAAATTGTAAAAGCAATTTTATCTGAAAGCAACAAAGAAAAAGAAAGTGTACTTAATGAAATCAAAACTGAAACTATTGACCTTTTAACTAAATCAATAAAGGAACATAGTAGTAATATAGATATTAAAGTTAAATTACTAGAGGCTAAAGATTTATTATACAATACTAATTTTAACCCAGAAACATTTAAAACAGATATCTTAAAAATTTATGACTTAAAAAATAGTCTCTAAGAAAAACCCCTCACGGGGTTTTTTTCTTTATGGCTGGTTTTCAAAACCAAAAATTATTATTACTATTGAAACATATAACAAATTTTTAAAAATAAACAAATTTATGAGTAAAGTTTTTTTGGAGTATATCTGGTTAGACGGTAACAACCCACAAAATTTAAGAAGTAAAACCAAAGTTGTAGAAGACATCGAAACTTTGGAATCAAAAGGAAATTCAAAACAAGGTTATCCTGAATCATATCCACTTTGGAGTTTTGATGGTAGTTCCACAAAACAAGCTGGTGATGAAGAATACGGTTTTAAAGGTACTGACTGTATATTAAAACCAGTTTACGTTGTGGATGACCCATTTAGAGGTGGTAAACATAAATTAGTTTTTTGTGAGGTTTTTAACCCTGATGGTATTACCCCACATAAATCAAACACTAGAAATAAATTAAGAGAATTATTATCCGAACTTAAATTTAAAGAGTTTGATGCGAACCATTCTGAAGTACCTTGGTTTGGTTGGGAACAAGAGTATGTTATAACACATGCAGTTGACCCTACTAATAGATTTAAATTTGGTGGTGGTATTCCTTTGGGTTTCAATAGTACACAAGAAGGAAAACCAAGACCACAGGGTGATTATTACTGTGGTGTTGGTGGACTTAATGTTATTGGTCGTGAAATAGTGGAAGAACACCTTCAAAAATGTGCCGAAATTGGTTTGAATATTGGTGGTATTAACGCAGAAGTTCTTATTGGTCAATGGGAATATCAAATTGGCCCTGTAACCGCACTTAATGGTTCCGACCAACTTTGGGTTTCTCGTTACATTTTGGAAAGAGTTGCTGAGAAAAAAGGGTTCGGTATTTCTTATCACCCAAAACCAATTAATGGTGATTGGAATGGTAGTGGTTGTCATGTTAATTTCTCAACCAAAGAAATGCGTGAAAAGGGTGGTCTTAAAAAGATTTTAGAAGCTTGTGAAAAATTAGAATCACGCCATTTGGAACATATTAAAAATTATGGTGAATCAAATGAAAAACGATTAACTGGTAAACACGAAACCTCCAGCATGGAGAAATTCAGTTTTGGTAATTCTGATAGAGGTTCAAGTATTCGTATTCCAGTTCATACTTATACAAACGAAAGAGGTTATTTTGAAGATAGAAGGCCAGCTGCCAATTGTGACCCTTATAAAGTTTCATATATGATGGTTGAAACTGTATTTGACAAGGCTGGAATAACTATCGAAGAATAATCTTATGTATGAAAAAAGGAAAAGAAATTAAACTTAATCTGCCCTATAATTATAATATAATATCAGGTACTGTAGATAATAAAAACCCAGAATCAATTTACATTCAAATATCGGCTTGGGGTCAACCAAAAAATAATGAAGAAGAAAATTTTGATTCTGTTATTAAACAAAAATCCAAAAAAGTTAAAAAAGTTTTACACGAATCTTTAGATATAGAACAATTTTTTCCTAAAGTAATTGTTGATTTTAACATGGCTTCTTCTGGAATTAGTTTCAAAAAAAGAAGTTATATGTCTGTTGAAATGACACTTTTTCAGAAAAATCCACTACCCATAAATTCAGATAAACTCTTACCAAGTTTAAACAAAATATCGGAAAAAATAATAACTGATGTTTTTGAAAGAGACGAAGATTTTAAGTTTTATAAACGTAAAAATTAAAAAAATCCCCGATAACTTCGGGGATTTTCATTTTATCAATATTTATCGCATATTTATAAAGAAATATGCATATGAAAATAATAAAACCAGGAGAATCAGGAAGAGGAATTCTTGTTGAATACGACGCAGGATATCTTTCCCCTGAATTATCATATAAAGGAATTAGTAACAAAGATTTAATTAGAGAATTTAAATCAGGTACTAATATCGGTAAAGATGGTTCATTACCAGAAGTAATTACCATGTATGCCGTACTTCAAAAGTGGGGTGTTGAAAATAAAAACGGTAGAGTTTACCCCAAAGAAATTCTAGAAAGAGAAAATATTAGATATCAAGAATACATTAAAATGGGTACTTCTTTGGGTGAATTAAACCATCCGGAATCTTCCATTATTGATGCTGACCGTGTTTCACATAGAATTACCAGAACTTGGTGGGAAGGTAGAACACTTATGGGTGAAATGGAAATTGATACCACACCTGGTTATCACAAACTTGGAATTATTAGTTCAGTTGGTGATAAAGTGGTTAATATGGTTAGAAAAGGTTGGACAGTAGGTATCTCTTCTCGTGGTGTCGGTTCTTTAAAACAAGAAGATGGCAAAAATGTCGTTCAAGATGATTTTGAATTAATTTGTTGGGATATTGTAACCTCACCATCAACCCCAGGTTCTTGGATTTCAACTGATTCTGGTGATTTAAAAACATTTACTGAATCAGAATCAAAAGGTTGTAACGGATATTCTTGTCAATGGAATTTAATGGAAGATTCTGAATCTACCACAACAATTTCTTTAAGTAATTTTCATTCTGAAAAAGACAAAAAGATAATAGATGGTTTAAATAAATTTTTAAAATGAGTAAAGTAATTAGATTAAACGAAAGTGATATCGAAAAATTAGTTGTTAAAATCTTAAATGAGGCAACACCAAAAAAAGAGTTGGAAAGAAAGGCTACTAAATATCGTAAATCAGACTTTGAACCTTATAAAAGAGAAGAAGAAATAAAATCTGTTTTCGGTCCTTATGGCGAAGATATTCCACCTCAAGCTCTTGAATACATGAGAAAGAATCCTGCATCGGTAATTAAAAAATTAACCAAAATTTATGGTGCTGATAAAATAAAATCATATTTAGAATAAAAAAATGGCAAAAGTAATTAGATTAACAGAAAAAGATATTGAAAAATTGGTATCAAAAATTATTCGTGAAGAAAAAAGAATCGCCGAAACTTATAATATGGATGATTTAATTTTTGAAAAATGGGAAGGTGATGTAGAAGTAGAGAAAACTGGTGAATTTGCTGGTATGACAATTGGTGAATTAAACAAAGAGATTATCAAGATTAAAAAAGAAAACGAAAAATACAAAGAAGAAGGTAAAAAAGTACCTGATGAAAATAGAGAAAGAATTGGTAAATTGTATTTTGCTAAAAGGTCAAAACAAGGTTGGCCAGGAAAGGGTAAATCCAAAGCAAAATAATTTTTCGGCTTTTATGCTTTTTTAAATATTTATTTGGCGCGCTTTTGCAAAAGCAGCAAGCAGCAAAAAGCAAGCAGCAATAGAAAAAATTTTTATAAGGAATTATGGTTGACATAGTTCCTTATTTTTTTTAATATTGGTTTATAAAAATAAAAATTATGAATGAAATTACCAACAAATACTACTTGGTTAAAGTAGAATTCGAAACCATTAATGAAACAAATGGTAAACCTAAAAAAATTAAAACCCAATATTTGGTTGATGCAATGTCTTGTACTGAAGCTGAAGCACGTGCAAGAACTTACCTAAGTGATTCTGTTATGGATTATGAAATTGTTAATGTAAGTAAAAGTCCTATTGAAGATGTTATTGAAATGTCAGTAACAGAAACAAAAGCTTAATGTCTATATTTTTTAGGTAGACCAACCTTATCGGCAACTTTTTGAAATACACCTCCGTGTTTTCTTGCCGTTTCATTCTCTACTCCATGAGCAGCGTGAATAAGCTCATGTTTAATTATATCCTCAACATATTCTTTGTCTTCTAAGGCATCGGGATGGACTTTCATTATCCCGATGTCTTTTTCGTTTTCAGGATGTACAAAAGAACCAATTTTTCCTTTTTTAATATTATCATCAACTTTAACAATAATATTATCATCACTTACAGGTTCCTCACCTGTAACACTCATATAGGCAGTTTTAACTCTTTTTTGTAACTTATCTTTTAATTTATCCAGTTTTTTTGTTTCTTCTGGGTAATTAGAATTTTTTATTGCCTTTTTTTGTGTGTAATCAACGTACATCATAAAATCGTCTTTTTCAGTACGATTTTCAACGTATTCTCTTAAAATTTTTTTAATAATTGGTTTCATCAATAATAAATATTTGCTCTTTTTGAAAAAAAAATTATATTTTTTTATTGACTTTCTGATTTTTTGTAAAAACATACATATTTATTAAAAAAAATCCGCATAACATGCGGAAATAATTACGCAATAATAAAAAATTGAAAATGGCAAACGAAAAAAAATCAATTATTGAGGAAGCTCTTCTCGAAGCAGAAAAAATCGACGCTACTTTCAAATCGAACGCAAAAGAAATACTGGCTCAAACAATGAGTTCAGAAATTGAAGAAATGGTAAAGGAATCTCTTACAGGTTCAAAACAAAGATTGAAAGAAGAAGATGAAGAGGAAATGGAACTAACTTCTGATGTTGACACTGATGAAGAAGACATTGAATTGTCTGACGAGTCTGATGAAGACGAAGAAGACATGGATATGGATTTAAGTGATGAGTCTGATGAAGATATCGATATGGAAATGGATTTGGAAGACGAATCTGATGACGATGAAGATATGGAATTAGACTTAGATTTAGGTGATGAAACCGAAGGTGAGGAAATGATGGAACCAGAAATGGTAGACACTGTTGACCTTACTGACAGTTCTGACGCTGATGTAATCTCTGTATTTAAGAAAATGGGTCCAGAGGATGAAATCGAAGTTGTGAACGACAACGGCATGGTTACTCTAAAAGACAAAAAATCAGGTTCCGAATATAGAATTGAACTTAATTCTCAAACCGGTGAAGTAGGTGATGTGGAAATGTCAACTATGGAAGAAGGTTTAGAGGATTCAAACCAAGTTATATATGAAGTTGTTATCGAAGATGATTATATGGACGAGGATTACATGGATGAAGACTATATGGACGAGGATTACATGGATAACAAAGATGAAATGTCAATGCCAATGTACATGAAACGTAAAAAAGAAATGAGTTATGAAAAAAGTGGTTTAAAACACCCTGAAAAGGCTGATTTAAATGACAACAAAAGAATTTCTTCTTACGAAAAAACTAGAGGTATGGCCATCGAGAAATCTATGGAAGATAACGAAGATGAAATGTCTTCTTACATGAAGTCTTACATGAAACATGGTGATGAAGATCACATGGGTGGTATGAAGTCTTACATGAAGAAAAAACATGAAGAAGATTACGCTAGTAGAACAAAATCCACAAAAGGTAGATATTACACAGGTAACAGAACTAATCCAAATGCAATTGCAAGAATGGGTAGTTCAGAATACATGGGTGAATCTAAATCTCCACAAATCTCTAAACTCATCAACGAAAACACAAATTTAAATGAATCTGTATCAACTCTTAGAAAAGAAAATGAAGAATTGAAAGGAAACCAAGAAAAAATGGTTGACGCATTAAAACAATTCAGAAACAAACTTCAAGAGGTAGCAGTTTTCAACAGCAATCTTACTTACGCAGTTAGATTATTCACTGAACAGAGTACTACAAAAGAAGAGAAACAAGAAATTTTGAAAAGATTAGATGAGGCAAAATCTTTAAAAGAATCTCAATCAATCTACAAACAACTTGTAAAAGAATTATCAAATTCTAAAACTCCAATTAAAGAATCTGTTGAGGAAAAACTTAATAAAACTGCATCAAGTGGATCAGTTCAAATTAGTGAACAAACAGTTTTTGTACACCCAGAATTACAAAACATGAAAAAACTTTGGGAGTACGGTTACAAAAAATAATAATAACAAATAACAAATCCAAAAAACAACTAAAATGGGATATTTATTAAAATCAGGTGAAGTTGGAAACATCGGACTTAAACATCAAAAAGCTGTCCGTGAAGCAACTATCAACAAATGGGAATCTTTAGGATTCTTGGAAGGTCTTGAAGGCCACATCAAAGAAAACATCGCTTTGTTATACGAAAACCAAGCGTCTGTTCTTATCAACGAAACTACTGAAGCTACTGGTGGTGCATCTACTGGTTCTTTCGAAACTGTAGTTTTCCCAATCGTAAGACGTGTTTTCTCTAAATTATTAGCGAATGACATCGTGTCTGTACAAGCTTTGAACTTACCAATTGGTAAATTGTTCTACTTCGTACCTAAAACTTCTGACAGAATTGAAGCTGGTGGTTTCGCAAGTAACACTAACGGTGGTACATCTAGTAATCCTCAGATGCCAATCGCAACTTGTATCAACTGTGCTTCTGCAGCTACTTTCTCTGCATGTGCTAAAAACCTTTACGATAGATTCTACAACGATGGTATGTTCGATCAATCAAAAGGTCAAATCACATTGAAAGCGGTTACAGGTACTGCATATGTATTAACAGCTTGTACTTCAGGTTCTGAATGGGCAGCAGGTAAAACTCCAGCAGCTTCTGACGGTTCATTACGTTACCAAGTTGTTCAGGTGGCTGGATTTAACACCACATCAGCTGGTCGTCTTTCTGGTCCAGATGGTAATGAAATGGATACTGAAGCTTTCTTAGCATCTTTAACTGTTGTTGCTACTAACACAATTTCAACATTAACAGGAAGAGTTATCTTCAACGTAGGTGATTCAATTCCTTTCCGTGTGGTAACACAAAAATATGGTACAGGTATTATTAATTACGGTGATATTTGTACTCCAAGTGGAAACCTTTACATCGAACTTGACCTTACAACTCCAACTTGTATAACATGTTCTGAAAACACTTTCGATGGTTATATTGGAGCTAATTACACTGGTACAACTATTAACGGTGGTAGTACTTTAGTGTTCTGGAGACAGTACGCTGACCTTGAGGCTGAATCAGCACTTGCTGAAGTAAGTTTTGAACTTGATTCTGTAACAGTTTCTGTGACTGAAAGAAAGTTGAGAGCTTCTTGGACTCCTGAATTAGCACAAGACGTTAGTGCATTCCACAACATCGACGCTGAAGCTGAATTGACAGCATTGTTGTCAGAGCAGGTTGCAGCTGAGATTGACCGTGAAATCCTTATCGACTTGAGAAAAGGTGCAGCATGGCAATTACGTTGGGATTACAACGGATGGAAGCGTCTACCTAACAACAATGGTTACACTCAAAAAGATTGGAACCAGACGTTGATTACCGCTATCAACCAAATCTCAGCACAAATTCACAAATCAACCCTTCGTGGTGGTGCTAACTTCGTTGTTGTATCTTCTGAGGTATCAGCAGTATTTGATGACTTGGAATACTTCCACGTATCTAACGCATCTCCTGAACAAGATCAGTATAACATGGGTATCGAGAGAATTGGTACATTAGGTGGACGTTACCAAGTTTACCGTGATCCTTACGCTCCAGCTTACTCTGTAATTATTGGTCACAAAGGTAAGTCATTGTTAGACACTGGTTACATCTACGCTCCATACGTACCGATGCAGTTAACTCCAACAATGTATAACCCATTCAACTTTGTACCTGTAAAAGGTATCATGACTCGTTACGCAAAGAAATTTGTTAACAACAGATTCTACGGTCATATCAGAGTTGATGGTCTACGTACATTTGACGTTAGAGAATTACGTTAATCGTATCAAACTCTATAAATTAAAAAGGTGGTTCAAAAGACCACCTTTTTTTTTATTTTATACCAACTAAAGATATTTATATTAATATGAAAGATTTAATTCGTAAAATATTAAAAGAAACCGAGGAATTTGATTGGGCAAAAGATATTATAAATAAACCAATTAACAGTGAGGCTGAATTATTATATTTAGAACTTAAAAAATTCTTAGAACCCAAAAAAGCAAAAAATGGTAGTAACTATAGAGTAAATGTTGATAGGGATAAAAATTTTTCAGAACAAGATATATATTATATTGGTGACCGTGCTGGTGTTTATGAAAGTTGGTTTGCACGAGATTTTAATATTAAATCTTTAAAAGATACAATTGAACGTACCGTTAATCAAACAAGAAGTGAATATGTTCGAGAAGAATATGGAAACTTACTTAAAGATTTAGAACCTTTTTTAAAAAAAACAATGTTAAGAGAGGCTGAGGAATTTGATTGGGTACCAAAAGATATTTTTCGAACTGAAGATTCTATTATTTCTTATTTAGAAGACAACTATCCTGTACAACGTTTGACAGTTCCCAATTTATATTCAGATAAACTTTTCCTTATGATAGATGAAAAAATTTATTTTATTGAAAATAATAAATCTTTAATAACAAATATGTTATATAATAATTTATCTGAAATTTTTCCTGGTATTGAAACTGGTATTCTTCGTCGTTCAATTAGAAAATTTTTAAACCAAATAGTTTAAAAATCATCACCATAATCATCAACATCCCCGTAATCATTACTATAGTAGTTTTTATTATCTTTATAGGCTTTCATATTAGCCAAATCAAGAGAAACTCTACGTAATTCTTTTTGTAATATTTCGATATCATCTAATTTTTCCATAAACAAATTATAACCGATATCAATTATCGTTTCTTCAGTTTCGGTTAAATCTTCTTTACTAATAGATAATTTACTAGTAACTAAATCAAAATATTTTTCTCTGAGTGTTTTAAATTCCATACACAAATATAGTGATTATTTTTGGAATTCTTCTTTTTTGATACCTTTTTCTTCTGCTATTTTTCTGTTACTTTTACCTTTTGTTGTTTCCATAATGATTTTCATTATGTCAGCCGGAATAACCTCCATCAGTTCTAATAAATTTTGTGCCGATAATTGAGCGTCTTTACTATCCCAAATAGTTAAACCGTTTTTTTCTTTTGTTAAATCGTTGTGAAATGCAACTTTTGCATAAATATTATCCCTAATTTCTTCTTCTTTAAAAGATTTATCAATGTAAAAAATCAGTGGACCAGTTTCTGTATATTGATTAAAATATTTTTTGAAATCATTTTGTTCTGAAGAAACACACCATTTAGTTGATTTGCCGTACATATTAGAACTTCTACTCGTTAAAGGTTGTAAAACCAAATAACGGTCATCTTCATAAACAACTAAAGTTTCGTTCTTTTTAACCTGACTTTTGGTTATTTTTTCTTTTGCTTTTTTAATGGAATCAACAATTTCTTGATTACTGGAATAAGAGTAGATATCTTTATTTACCAATAAATTTTTTGAAGATAAGTCTTCAAACTCTTTAATAGTGTCAAACATATCTTTAAAGGTATTATTATTAAGTTCATTAATTAACCAATCCACCCAGGTTTCTGCCTGTTTAACCATAAAAGGTAAATACTTATTAGTACTAGTGGGGTCATTTTTTGCCAAAACATCTATCAAGTCAATGATAAATTTTGAGTTCTGATCTTTGATATCTTTCTTTTTTGCCATTTTTCAATAAATATATAATTAAAACTATAAAATTTATTTGAAAACGTCAAATTTTTTTACTTTTATTTTTTTAGTGATATTTATATAAATAAAATATTAATATGAAAAAGGTAATTAGATTAAACGAAAACGATATAGAAAATTTGATTAAAAAAATCATTCGTGAAGAAGACGAGATGATGTCATCAAACCCAAAAGGGGAAAAAAAGATCGAATTATTACAAACAAACAACGGTGAATTATCTTCTGTAGAAGATATCATACAAATGGTTAGTGGGGCTGGTCAGAAATTTGGTGATTTATGTCAACAAGTAACTGGTAATGATGGTTTCGCTAAAGAAATTGATGGTATGAGAAGACAATTTTTGGCACTTCAAAATAAACTTTTAGATTCCAAAGAAAAGATAGCTAAATTTGTACAACAAAAAAATATGATGCAACAAGCTGATTATATGAAAAGGAAAAAAATGGAACATGAAAAGAAAAAAGAAGATGCAATACGAGTAGGAAAATATTACGCTTAGTAATAAAAACTAAATAAAAAAACCCCGACAAAATCGGGGTTTTTTTATTTTTTATTCATAGGTGTGGGTTTCGTAGTTACCCAATCGTTAATTAATTTAGACGGATATACTTTTTTAACTTTTCTTTTATGAGTCATGGCTAACATAGTTATACATAAATTTACTATCTCATCATGTGTAAGACCAAAATCGTTTTTTAGTTTTTCCCAAATTTCATTTTGATCAACATCCAAAAATGGATATTTGTTATTATCTAAATTAATATTATCTACCATTAAAAACTTACCACTTTCATCTTTGTATCCAACCAAATTAGGGTGGTATTTTAAATCTTCACGTGTTAAATTTGACATTAATTCATATAAAAATTCTTCAGCAGGGGTGAATTCTTTAACATATTCACCAACCCAATTAAAATCATCAAATGATTCTTTTAAAATTTTTTTAATTAAATTTTTCATACACTTTTTTCTGATACTATTGTAAATGGAATTGTTTGTGGGAATGTTCTAACTTCATTACCAGATTCAATTTTTATTTCTATAAAATAATCATTTGGTATAAACCAAGAAGTATCTACAATAAAGAAGTTACCGTCAGGTGTTCTACTTACTTCTTGCCAATCAATATATTCCACTTGTGTATGTGCGTTTTCTAAAGTGTACATACGATAATAAACTTTATCTAAAGCAACTGTAGAGTCAAAAGTGTAAGGTATACGAATATCTATATTTATTCTTCTGGTATCACCTCTTTTAATTTTTTCTTTAAACTTTATTCCTCTGATATTAACTTCATATTCATATATAGAAAGATTAGTTGCTTTACCAACACCTAAACCGTTTGCTCCCGCACTGTTACTTGAACCGATTCTATAATAATCATCCGCTTCTAGAACAATAAAACTAAGTTCAACATCACCTAAGTTTTTATTACCAATCGTAACATCTTGCCACACATCGTTAAATTGAATATTACCACAATAACCAGAAGTAGGGTTATCATCGACAGCAAAATTAACACAATAAACACCTGTTGTTACTTGTGTAATACCAGAAGGTGGTATCTCTTTAAAAATATTCCCTAGTTGGTCATAGATTGTGACCCCTGAAAAAGTTGCATTAGTTGCTTGTCCACCCGCATTAACGTAAAGACATATGTTGTTGTCTTTATTTAAATAAAAGTTATCTCTGTCGTCTTTTATGGTGTCATCCCATTTAGTTTCTAAGAAAGGTTCATAGACAGTATTTGTTTGTCTACTAAAAAAGCCAACATATTCCGCATCTTCTAACGGAGCAATCTCTAAAGCATTAGCGTAAGCCAGACCTAAACCATAAGTTAATCCAGTGTAACCACTTGTAATTAAACCATTAATATAAGAAGTTATGTCTATATTGACATTTTCATCACCATAATCAAAATGTTGAGTTGCAATAATTAAATTAGTACCACCTGAACAAGTACTACCAGAAGTTGCTCCAGATGTACTTCCCGAACACCAATTTGTTGGGTCATCGTAAATACCAGGAATAGACCAACAATTAATTAAACTATTTCTTTGAAACCAGTTTGAGGGTCCTTCACAATAATTTCTATCACTATCAGTACAACTTATTTTTACGTCAGTATAATCATAACCATCACCTTCTGCCCAAGCTTCAGGTACTTCAAAAAGAATCAAATCAAAACAAGTTGACCTTTTAATATCACCAATACATGAATTAACACTTTTACAAAATTGTTCCTGGTCAAAAGTTGAGGTATTTGTAATTTTTAAAGTATGAGTCATCTTATCCAAAGTTGTTTGTTTTGTATTCAATCTTTGAATGATATCGGTAAAATCAAAACTAAATATATATCTTGAATAAGTTACTTGGTCTGCATTTAAAGAACCACCATGAAATAATTCGACTACAGGGTTTTTACCCGTGTTAACGTAAGAATTTCTAACTATTGTATTATCTTTTGTGAAATATGTATGTAAAATACCCATTAAATCTTTTTACTATAAATATGCCAAGATTTAATTAGTTTTTACTCCTTTACTTAAGAAAGTACAATTTTCTACTTCAAGATAAGAGGAAGAACCATCAGAAGTTGGTTTATTTGTACCTGTACCCATATTTTGATTAAACCAATCAGTTAATTGTTTAGTCGGTCCACTTGGGTCGGGTGCAAGATTGGCGTACGGATGAGTATGACCTTCAATGTATTCTCTAATAATTGTTAAAAATTCCCACAATACGTCACCATAAACAAGCGGGTGTAGTTTTTCATTTTCTGTATTTATTTGTTTAGTAACTTCTATTCCTTCTAAAATAGCAGGTGGAATTCCTTTTATATTTGAACCTTCATGACTTATTAAATTAATTTTATCGGCCACTAAATTTATATGTGACCTATCTTTTTGTATATTTAAAGATTGATAAACGTCAGTTATACCTTCTTGTTGGAAAGCTGATGCCTCAGTAAAATTAATTGTTATATAACCAGGATTTACGAAATTTAAAGAAGGTAAATCTGAACTTAATGTATTAGGATTTATTTTACCCGCTCTTAATTGAATTTCATCAAAAAAAGTTTCTCTATTACCACGTATTATAAAATCAGCATTTTTTCTACCTAAAAATGCTATATCATTTTTATTGGGGTAAACTTTCCAATCACCTTTTGAGAGACCAAAAGTGGTATACGAATCGGCATTTATTTCCCAATTAGGTGTATAATTATCAACTTTTTGTTGTATTTTTACATCTGAATTAGGTGAACCACTATCAACTTTTAATCTTGCATTAAAATCATCTGAATATAATAAGTCTTTTGGTGATTGTTGTGGTATAACAGGGCCTACATAAAGTCTTCTATAATATTGATTTTCTAAATCATAAGTAGTTATTCTAACTAAAGTACCTACTTCAGGAATAACATTTAAATATTTAGGTAGTAGTGGTTCACACCATAATAAACCTGTGTCATTGTTATTTTCCTCTAAAACATCTATATCGTTATCGATAAAAGTCAACCTTACTTTAATTCTACCTGCATTATAAGGGTCGTCAATTGAGGTCACTTTACCCCAACGCCAAGCTTGTTTTTCATACTTTGACACCATTATTTATTATTAACCCCAAATCTGTTATTTAATTCCAACACAACTTTGTTATATTCTTTTTCAAGTAATATCCAATAATTATATTTTTTTATTAATTCTATTCTTGTTTTTTCATATTCATCAGCTAATTCTTTTTGTATTTTAGCTAAATCAGAGTTAGATTTATTTTTAATGTCTTTCATAAAACTTTAACGAATTATAGCGTTTCCTCTAATAGAATTAGTTGTGTTTCCTTGTGACACAATAGGACCAAGTGGACTTAATCCTGTTGAGGTGACTGGTGCACCAGGTAATACCGCTACCTCAGTTACTGCGTCAGAAACTATTGCGTTTACAATTTCTTGTACCCTTATTAATTCCATTATTTCAGAAGGATTATCACCACCAGAGGCTAGAGGACCTACTGGAATACCTGCTTCTGCTTGTCTTCTAATTATATTTGCGGCAATTTTACTAGGTGACAAACCAGGTCTAGCTGCTGAAGCTAAGATAGTTTCTTTAGCTATTGGTACAGTAGCTTGAATTCCCACTTTAAATAATGAAAGTAAACTATTTAAAACTTGATTTGGGTTTTTAAAATCAGGATTTTTAGGGTCCCCAGTTTCTTTACATTTAGACATAATTATTATTTTGTTATTTTATTATTTTACAAATCAAAATTTTCTACAATACCAGAAGCTTTAGTAGATAATCCGTTAACAACACCAGTTAGAACGCTACTTACAGCTTTATATCTAAGGTCAGCTAATTCTTTTATAATTCTTTCTGCTGCCCCTTGAATTATTGATAATATTTCTTTTTTTAATTGTTCATATACTATTTTTAACAATGCCGCACCCACTTCTCTTGAAACGTATTCAAAAAAAACTTTTTCAGCTCTTGTGTAATCAAAACTATTTCTAAAAGTTAAATTTGGTGTTGTCGTTGTTATAGGACCATTAACTATTTTATTGGCTATTTGTTGTAAAATCATGAATTTTGGTTCAAAAATAACATTTGTTAATGTTTGAGCCATTAATTCTGTTAAAAAAGCGTTGACAGCAAAATTTGCAGTAGTAGAATCACTAGCTGGGACATTTTCCGTTAATTTTCTATTTATCGTTTGAACACTTTCTTCTATTACTAGATTAACTTTATCTGGTGGTGCGTTTTGTATATTATCATAAATTTCTGTAACTGTAAGTAAATCAATAGAAACAGGTACAACACCACAACCTAAATCTAAATTAGCCGCACCGTTAGACCTTTCAGTTGCTCTTTTTTCTATTTCTAAAAGTTCATCATTTGTAAATTCAAAAAAGTTATCTTGAAATTTATAATCATCAACACATGGGTCGGAATTTCTAATTTTCCTTTGAACCTCATTAGTTTTTTCTTCGGCTATTATTTTATCTAAACTGTTGATTGAATTTACTATTAGGACACCTGTTAAACTATCTAATAATCTGGGAATTGCATTTTCTCTATTTATTAACTCATAAGAATTAATAAAATTTGCCAAAAAATCGTCAAATTTTATATTTTGTTGTGCATTTTGGGTTAATTCAATTCTTAATTCCTCATCAGCAGGAATATATGTTAATTTCATTAAATTTTTCCAGACAACAGTACCACCATTTTGTAATAAATTAACTAGAAATAAATTAAAATCTTCTGTTGGACTTTTACCAAATAATAAACGACCAACTTCACTATAAGGATTTTGTTTTAATAAACCAGAATAATCTATTTCTTGTAATTTTACAACAAGTACTATTGGTGTATTTGGTAAAGTAAAGTCGTCCCCACAGAATAAACCCGCTTTTATTGCTTGTATTATTCCTCTTTTTAGTATTCGCATTAATTCTGGCCAGAATTTAACTAAAATTTCTATTAAAATTCTTGAAGCTTCACATTTAAAACTTGAAACTTTTGGTGACCCGTCTGAACCACCTGTAGTTGTATTTTCACCAGTTCTCGGAGTCTTTTCTTTACAAGTTGCACTTAATAAATCAATCATATAAGGCAATAAGTTTTTAGACTTCGATCTTACAGAAGCAATTTTAGAAACGGTTTTACTTTGTTTAATTCCATTTAAAACCTCATAAAGACCAACTTTTTCAATTAATTCCTGCTTATCTTCAACAAATCCCATTACTTTAAGTCAAATTCTCTTTTATCACCATCAGAGGAATTATTGGTTTTGACATCTTCTCTAAAAATGTCTCTTAATAAAGCCATGTCTTCTGGTGTTATTGCACTATCTGTGGCACTATCTTTACCTGTTTCGGATTTAAATAACAATTGACTAAATAATTTTACCATCGTTATTTTTTTGTCGATGGTGGAATCTACTATTTTTAATAAATCAGTATTTGCTTTGTTTAAGTTTGTTAAATCATGAACATCTTCAACAACTACTTTATTTTTGTTTTCGTTAATGGTACGAATACAAGTACTTCTTTGTTCTACAAGTTCATTGTATGCTTCTTGTGCCAAAGATAAAAAACTATCTGTAGTTAATTTAATTTCTTTTTTTTTAGGTCTACCCATATTCATAGTCTTTTTTTATTATATAAATATCAAAAGTGATGATTTTTAAAAATCACCACTTCTGACTAACTTATAAATTGATTTGTACCTTTTCATTGCGTTTCTAATTTCTTTTGTTTCTAAAGAAGTCATTTCACGCATGTAGTATAAAATTAAATTTTTGTTGTATTTGTTTGTTGAATTTTGTTTTTCAAAAATACTTTCCCAATTTTCTAAAATAGAAACTAAAGCGTTACCTATTTTTATCTCATTTTCTGTTAATATTTGGGTTTCTAACTCTTTTTTAATGGACTCTGATATTGTACCTATCGTTGACCAAACATCCATATCTCGATTATCTATTTCATATGAATATTCTTCATTCTCTTCGATATCAGAAGAAACATCTTCATAGGAAATTAAAGTTTTCATTTTTTTGTCATCTTTAATTAATTTTCCTAATAAATAATGTTTACAGATAGTACCATAATAAGAATATGATTTTTTACCTTTTGATGGTTTAAATTTATGAAATTTGACCATTAAAAAAGACAAAGTATCAGAATGTAAATCCTCAAAAGACATATTTTTTGAATATAATTTATATCTTCTGATGATACTTTCTATCATTTTATCTAAAGGAGCTCGTAAGAACTCCTTGTAGATTTCATTTCTTCTATGTATTTCTGAGGTACTACCTGTCCAAACAAAACCCTCGGAAGAACTTTTGTCTTCTACTAAAGACCCTAGTGTTAAAAATTCTTTTACTGCTGATTCTTCTGTGGAACCAAAATAAGGATCTTTACTCGGTTTTCTTCCTCTCCTTTTTTGATTTTCCGTCATTACACTATAGTCGCAGTTTCTCTATCAAATTTTATTTTTCTATCGTTTTTAAAATAACATTCTTTACGAGCGGTATTGTACCAAAATCTAGCTTCAATAATATCAATCTTTTCTGGACCTTCAGTATAGTAGTTAAAAAATAAAGAATCTTGACGCATATTAGTCTTTTTATAACCTAATTTTGGTATTGTCATGATTTTTCTATCGTAATAAGTCATACGTAACATAAATTCATAAACAAAATGTAAACGAATAGAAGGCTTCAACCCACCAACCGCATTAAAGGCCTCTTTTTTGATTACAGCTCCAGTTAACTGGAAATTAGGAAAATTTAATAAAGAATCATTATCTAGAAATCCTAATTTATCAGAAAATTCTTTTGCCCAAACTGGTTCGTTAGTGAAATGAAGAAAACGGTTTTCAGTGTTAACATCTAAAACAATAGGTAAAAACATATCAACCTCTTCGTAAACTGGTGTGTATTTAGCAACGTTATCAAACCAAATTTTAGAATATTCATCATCAAATTCTAAAATACTAAAGAACTCTGTGTTAACATTCTCAACACCAAAATTAACTTGGGAACAAAAATCTGTTTCGCCTTCGTTTACGATAACTCTGTGTTTAACATTTTTTAAAACTGTTTCATCTATTTTAACATCTTTTGCAATAACAACCAATAATTCTTCTGGTTTTGTTTTTTGTGATTCAATGCTTTTAACCGCATTTTCAAAATAAGTTTTAACAGATTCGTCCATTTTATGGACTGGTATAATAACTGTGGTTTTTGTGTTACTCATATTTTTATTCATTTTCAATTTCTACATTATTTACAACCTCAACTTCGTTTGGTATTACTCTTTCTAATTCATTTATTCTATTTTTTATAATTTTATCATAAACTTCTTTAATTTTTTCTTTTTGTTTTTCAACAGTATAGAAATTTTTAAGTTTTGTCATTTCACTATAAAGTTCTTGGGGTTCGGAATCTTCCAACCAAGCTTGGAAATAGTTGGCCGCTAAATCAGCTATTTTAAGTTTATCATGTGTCCAGAGACCGTTTTTATCTCCCATCCACTCAGGTGTTAAATTTGGTACGAAACCTAAAACTGGAACATCACATTGCATTGCCTCAATTGGGAATGTTCCAAATCCGGCGATATCGTCAACCCAAATAGCTAAACAACATTCAGCTAGTGAAGAAGCAAAAGCTTCTCTAGAAAATCCTTTCATATCACGGAAAGAAACCCATTTAAGATGTGGGTATTTCAAATAAAACTTTTTGTAAATTTTTGTTAAATCTCTTTGGTCACGTGCTGATATAGCAATAATTGGTTTTTTCGGTTTAGTAGATGGTTTAAAATATTCAGGGATACTCACAGGTACTACCTCAACATTTAATTTATTTAAAAATAAATCATCAATATATTCTTTTTGTTTTTCACCTGTGGTAATAACATCCGTAATACCATATTCTGACCAATGTTTGCCAGGCATTAACATTTCAAAAATATAGTCATAAGCATGTACAAAAACAATTCTTTTACTAGGTAATTTTGAGGTTTGTTCCATAACATTAGAAAAAATTTCTGGAATTACAATAAAATCATGTGTACCTACTTTTAATTGTTGGTTCTCTGCCGAAACATGCGGTATTTCAGCGTAAACTTCACCTAAAATTGGTGCTACTGATGCGTAATCATTTTTTTCATGTAAGATTTGTGCATCATACCCTAATTCACGCAAAATTCTAGCGTGTTCATAAATGTTTGCTAAACTTGCAATTGCATTTCCTTTAGTGTCCATTGTAAAGAAAAAAATTCTAAAATCTTTTTTCTCTAGTCTTTGAATGGCATCTTTAATTAATTCTTGTGCGTTAGTTTCCATATTGTTGTTTTATTATTTTATTTTTTAATAATGTGTTAAAAGAAAGTTTAAAAGGTATTGGTAATTGGTCCGAAAGTTTTTGAAAACCCATAGCCTCATCAATAGGTCCGTGATCATTTAAAACACATTCAATCATCACTTTCAAAGTTTCCCATTTAGTAACGTCAACTATTTGAGTGTTGGGGTCTATTTCTTCCACATTCTCAGGGTTATCTGACATTTCTTTTTTTGCCTCTTTAAGAATATCTTCAACACTTTCAGTTCTTTCTACTCTTATATATTGACTAAGTTCGTCTAAATCGAAGTAGTAGTTACTACCTGCAATATCAAACATTTCTGGTGTCTGTTCTTTTTTAAATTTACTCATACAACTAATTTATGATATATTTTCTATAAGTAAACTTTAATTAAAAATATCTAAACCCACAAGTTCTTTCACACTTCTAATTGTGTAATCAGAACTTATTTTTTGATTAAATGGTTTTTCAACTTTAATAACCATTTTATCTTCTGGTTTTGTAACTAAAATTTCTGGGTGGTCGGTTATCATACAATCAACATATTCCCAACAATCAGTAGTACCCATAGTAAATTTAATATTTTGAATCATACATCCTGTTTTAGATAGGAAAAAAAGTGTTGCAGGAACACTTCGACCTGCTTCTCTACTGGTAATAATTATTTCATGATTTTTTCCCAACATTTTTAAATGAAGTTCAAAATCGTTTAAAGCTTGAACAACGCCATCCATTTCTTCTTCCGCATAACCGAAAATTTCAAGACAACATTTATCATAAACAAAATCTTCAATTGTTATTTTGTCTTCCTTAACTTCTTGAATTGCAAAAGAAGCGTCACTTTTAATAAATTCCTTTTCATCGAAGTTTGGTTGAAATTCTATTTCTTTTCTAACAACTTCTTCTTCTGGAAAATGAATCCATTTTTCTAAATTATAATCATTAATCTTTATTTCTTGACCATCCTCTGGATTAAAATATTTGGTATGTGTAGTTTCAATTCTACCAAAAAAATCTCTTAGAACACCATTGACTGAAACACCTATTTTCATTTTAGTCTTTTAAAATTTGTTTTTTATTGTTGTTATTTACCTTTTCATCATCTATTTGGTCAAAAATCTCTTCAATTACTTTAATAATTGGATTCCTAACAATATCCTCTTCATTTCTAAGTTCAACAACACCAAATTTATCTTTTTCTTTAAATTTATCAAGGACAATTTCAAGAGAACTTTCTTTTTTATTTCTAATATCTTTTTGTTTAATATCACCTAAAATTATAATCTTTGAATTATCACCAATCCTAGTCATAAGAGTACGCATATTATCTAAAGATATGTTTTGTGCCTCATCGATAATAATAACCGAATTGTCTATACTTCTACCTCTTACGTAGGCTATTGGTTTTATTTCAATAACTTTTTGTTCACGTAATCTACCAGTTAAATACTCACCAACAATCTTATTAAAATTATCCAAAAATGAATCCATAAAAGGTTCCATTTTTTCTTCCATAGTCCCCTTTAAAAAACCAATTTCTTCATCTTTTAAAGTGGTAACAGATTTAACGAGAATGATTTTTTTATAAGGTGTTTGGGGGTTTTTAACTAATTTAAGAGCTTCAGCACAACTAAGAAAAGTCTTACCACTTCCAGGGAAACCTGATGCTATGATAACTTCTTTTTCTTTAATAGCTTGTATTAATTTTCTTTGATTTTCAGTTTTAGGTTTAACTTCAACTCGTATTTGATTTAAAGTTTTATCTTCTTCCGGATGTCTACCGATAAATGATTCAATTTCTTGAATTTCATCTTCGGTTAGTTTTTTATTTCTCCTTCTGTTTGTCATTTAAATAAAGTTTTTCAGAAAAATTTTTCATTTCAATTATTTGTTCTTTTAATGTCGGTATCTGGAAATTTTTATAGAATTCTGTTTCAGAAGATAATGTTCTATCACATTTTTCAGGTGTTTCTTTTGGGTTTACAGTAATGTTCAAACCATAAACATCACTGATTGTTGATACTAGTTCAAGTTTATTCAGTGAATTAGAAAAAACGTGTTTTACACCTTCCCAATAAAGTTTGTTATCAATAATTTGCTTACAAATTTTGGCTAATTGTAGACATGTAACACCGTTCCAGTGGTGATTGGTAAAACCAAAAACTGATTTATCTTTATTAGATTTAACCCATTCTACTAATGATCTACCTTGACCTACTTCTTCACCTATAATAGAAGTACGTATTACGTTACAATTTTTTGGTTCCCCTAATGATTTTGTTCTACCATATATGTCACTAATATCATGAATATCATTTTCAGTATATTGACCCTTAATACCTGTGAAAACACAGTCAGAAGTTGGGTGTATCATCTTAACCCCTATGTCTTCACAAACATTAGCTAAAATTCTAGGAAAAACAGAATTAACCTGTATAGCATTTAAATCACCCAATGAGTCAACCATTGGTTTAATTGTGCCGATACAGTTTATAACTACATCACCCTCTTTTAATCCTAAGTGGTATAATTTCGTGTGTAATTCTTCTTGACGAACATTCGCTGCGTCAACTTCATTTCTTGTTACATCAACAACATTGAAGTAACTACTTAAGTAGGTACTCATATATCTACCTAACATTCCTTTTGAACCTAAAACAAATACTTTCATATTATCTAAAATTTTCATCCCATATGTTCCATTTATTATGTTCTTCCCTAATATCATCACCTAAACCTTCTTCTAAAGTTGATGTTGAGAAGAATATTATTTTCGTATTTTCCTCTAACGATTTGAAACCGTTATAATTACCTGGTGGTATCCATAGTATTTTTGGTGACTTGTCACTCAATACGTATTTTGAAATCTCTTCTGTTTCCATATTAACCACACCTAATAAAGCTGAACCACTAACTACGTAGACATATTTACCTTCTTTTTTATGTCCATGCCATGCCCTAATAAACCCTCTTCTATGGTTTTCTACTTGATAAAATCTCTTAACTCCATCAAAATTAAAGTCGTTTACAAACCTAACAGAACCTCTGTCATCTATGGCTATACCGCCATTTAAAATTTTTGTACTCATTAAACTAATTGTTTTTTTTCTTTTTTATTTTTTAAATAAGCTCCATTATGATATACTTTATCTTCAGGATTTAAAATACGTCCTTCTTTAAACATTTTCACCATCCTATAAACTTCTTCTTCTACCGTTACTTTAGCTTTATATTTAAAGGTACTCAAAGATTTGGTACTGTCAACTTTATAGTTTCTTGCATCTTGAAAAGAAATTTCTGTGTAATTAATTTTAGTTCCCGGTATTAAGTTAACTATTCTTTCACCCAGTTCACGGATTACCACATTTTCTTTTGAGAGTATGTAAATGCCGTTATATTTGTTTTCACAAGCCTCTGTAACATATTCAGCAATATCTTTAACGGCTATAATTGGTCTCCATTGTTCACCACCATTAATTGTTATCTCACCTTCTTTAATAGCTTTCATAGTCAAAACGTTAACAACTAAATCCATTCTAATTCTAGAGTAAGTATCCCCTAAACCAAAAACAGTACCTAACCTAAATACTGTACCACCTAGGTTTAATACATGTTTTTCGGCCTGTAATTTTGTTGAGGCATAAGATGAGAGTGGGTTTGTTTTACTTTCCTCATTTAATATACCGTCTTGTGCACCATAAACTGAACACGTTGACATAAAAATTAAATGTCTATTTGGTTCTACGACTTCACAAAAATCTTTAATAGCTTTGTAGTTTATTTCTTCAGTAAGTTTATGGTCTACACTACAAGCTGGATCACCAACTAATGCGGCCATTAAAACTATTATATCAAAATTTTTGGACACCTGATAAAGTTTTTCAGTATCTCTAATATCACCATATACGAAATTAATAGGTTTTAAAAACCTATCCTCATATAACAAACTATCATATACTGTTACATCAAAACCTCTAGCCTGTAATATGTCACAAGTGAGACCACCTATATATCCGGCACCACCTACTAGTAAAACTTTTCTACCAGTTAAATCCACCCAAGGTTTATTTTTCATAATTACCATATTTTTTAACTTCTGGATTAAAACCTCCTGTTTTATCACCATTATTTATTCTATTAATAGTATAGATTAATTTTTCATCTATACATTTTTTTAATCTAGATCTCTCTTTAACTAATTTAACGTCTTCAATTGAAGCCCAAGATTTGAACTTTTCATCTTCTGGTCTATTCATAACTTCGTCTTTAAGTTTATATAATTTAAAATTGACAATTGATAACCTATCAATTAATTCTCCCATTGAAATGAGTTCTTCAAATGGGTTATTTAATTCATAAGAATTATCGTATTTTTTAATTGATGTTAATATAACATCATCAATCAAATCACTTATATTTTTTTCTTTTAACATTTTATTGATTTATTATAACCTCATATTTATTACCAAAATTAATTAAACCAGTACCATCAGCACCATTACCACAAAAACTTAAATTCCATTTAGGTTCAGGCACTTCATTCCATATTGGCAACATTGTACCCCAATGTATGTCGTCCAATAATGCCAACCCGTTCCAATTATTTTTTCTCAAAAAATCTAAAATTTGTTTTTCAACAATACCACTATGATCTATATCAATAAAAATTAAAGAAGAATTTAATAATAATTCAGGGTATTTAAGACAATCACCTATAATGTATTCAATATTAGGTGCATTATTTTTGGCTAGTTTTTGGTCTTCACTTTCATAAACAAACATGTCAGTCCCTGGTACTCCGTTATGAAATGTTTGTTTGGGTAAATCAAACGAATAAACTTTAATATTTTTATTATATGATAAAGCTAGACTTGAAGCCCCTGTAAGTGTACCTAGATCTATTAATATTTGATTTGATTCAAAAAAAGTCGATAGGTAAGCTAATAATTTGTAATATTTTTGGCCTGCTTTAGCATTGACAAATTGAGACCATCCATCTACCCATCTACCTCCAGTATCTACTTGATTAAAAATTTTTGTTAAATCTATTTGATTTATTTTAGATATGTCTATTTCTATTTTATTTTTCATTTAATAATTTTTTTAATTATTTTTATTTTTCATATAGTTAATAACTTCTTCAACTGATTCTTTAAGTGATATTTTAGCTTCAAAATTTAAAATTTCTTTAGCTTTAGTTGTATCAGGTAATCTTTTTTGTACATCATATTCAAAACCCACATCACATACATATTTAAAACTATCATCAGGTCTTAATATAGACCAAATAATTTCTGCAAGTTCTAAAACTGTTGTAGCTACTGGTGTTGATATATTAAAGTCATTGTTTATTGCTTTATCTGATTCCATAACTAATCTAATACCTCTAGCTAGATCTAGACCATTTGTGTAACATCTTACTTGATCTCCACAACCTAAAATGTGTAGAGGATTTTGACCTTTTAAAATTTTATTAACTAAATCTGGTAAAACATGGGACATCATTAATTTTATATTACCTGATGTTATTTCATGTTCAGTAATAGAATCTTCTTCACCTACACCCACACAATTAAATGGTCTAACAATACTAAAAGGTAAACCATATTGTTCTAAAGCGCCTTTTGCAAAATATTCAGAAGCTAATTTTTGAAAACCGTATGTTGATGAAGGTGGTGGACAATTTTTAATTTCAGTTTCAGGTGTCGGGTATACGGTAGTCTCTTCAAAGACCATCGAACTAGATAAAACAATTATTCTTTTTAACCAACCCTCTTTATAACCTTTAATTGCTGCATCAAAAGTTTGTGCTAATATTCTTTCGTTTGTGGCTAATAAATCATACGCGTATTTATGGAAATAAGAGATACCACCAATCATTGCAGCACCAGCTATAATCATATCAGGTTTTTCTTTATCCACAATATCAAAAAAATTGTTAGATAACACATCCTCTATATATAATGTGAAATTTTCGTGTTTATCTTGTGGTCTTTTTACCACTCCGTACTTGGAGTAATTATCTATACCAATAACTTTATAGTTATTATTTAATAACTCTTGACAAATGTAACTACCAATAAAGCCTTGACTACCTGTTAATAATATTTTCATTTTTTATTCTGTTCTCATTCCGTTAAAAACGGTTTTTTTAAATTTATTATTTTCACTATTAATCATTTCAAAAAACTTTAAATCTAAATTTAATTCTTTTACGAAAGAATCTAAAGCTTTAGTATCTTTTGGTAGACATACCCCAGCATAACCTCTAAAATTTTCATTAACATCTAAGTACATATCTTTTGAAGTACCTCTTTTAACAAAAGCATCTTTAATTCTAGAATAGTCTGCTCCTATTTTTTGACATATTTCATACATTTCGTTAGCAAATATTATTTTTGTGGCATTATATATATTAGAATAATACTTCAATAATTCAGCTTCTGTTGGTTTTAATTTATCTATTTTTTTAGGATAATGTCCGTGACATTTTTTTACCAATTCAAAAACATAGTTAGATTCTGTACCTACAGCTAATAAGTCGTGATTTTCAGTAAAATCAGATATCGCACATCTTTCTCTTAAAAATTCTGGCACAAAACATATTTCTAAATCGGTTTCTTTTTTTAATCTCTCAGTAGTAGTAGGTTTTACTGTAGATTTTATTGCAACAACACCTTTATAATCATAATATTTTAATTCTTTAACAACACTGTCAACAATAGATGTGTCACAACTACCGTCGATATTTGAAGGTGTTGGGACACATACATAACAAATATCGGTATCTAATACATCTATTATTTTAGTATCTAATTTAATATCATGTATTTTAACGGTATGACCCAATTTTTCAAAACCATACTTACAGGCCGAACCAATAATACCTAAACCTATTATACCAATTTTCATATTTTTATTTTATTTAATATTTTTTGTAACCTATGTTTAGGTAGGTGATGTTGTTTGATAAATTCTTTTACTTTTTTCCTGTTTTCGATCACTTCTTCATCAGTGATATTAATTAATTTAATAATTTTATTAGATAAATCAATGTTATCTTCCCAAAAAATAACATTATTAGGTAATGGTATATTATTTTCTCTATAATAACTTCTAGGTGTACATAAAACATAATTTCCTGTACATATGGATTCCCAAAATCTATAAGTTTCTACACCAGTACCTCTTTCAATTATTATTATTTTACTTTTTTCTAATGTATCCCACCATTTATCAAATGAAGTGTGAGAATGATTACCGACTAATTGTGGTAATTCGTGATTTCCATATCTGGTTATCTTAGATTTTTCAAGTAAATTTAAAGATTTAATTGTTTCATAAACATGATTTACTGTGTTAATTCTAGTTGGGTGTGTACTTCCCATTTGACAGTTTAGTACATAATCCAACGGTTTATTATTCTCTTTTAACAATAAATCACTTGGGCAGGCATATGGCATAGACATACCATTTTCCCAATCAGAATCAATAATGTTTGTGTGATAAATTAGATCATTTTTTATTCTAATATTAACATCAGCACCTCGACCATTATCACATCCGTCAATTAAAACAACTTTACCGTTTTCATTTAAACAATTTTCTATTTCTAAAAATTTATTTTGATTTTGATCCCATATTGAACCTAATATTATTAAATCATATTTTTTTTCTGGACTAAATTTACCTAATAGTTTAGCTGTTTTTAACCAATCGTATTTAAAATCAAATAACCCTATTTCGTGCCTCCTTTCAATTGTAGCCACATCCGACTCATAAAATTGACACCCACTTAAGACAAAATCTATTTCGTATTGATCTAAAAAGTCTCTTAAACCACAGAAAATACTATCATCACAAAAATCTTGTGAACCATGTGCAATGTATAAAATTTTTTTCATTTTTTTATATAATTTATTTTTTTTAAATCTAAACCACCTAAATAACCCCCTTGATTTGGGTCTAGTAATTTATAAAATTTACACCCTTCCATCATTATGTCAGCATCATGTACTGGTAGATTTCTATTTTTATTTAAATAATCCATAACTTCTAATATTTTATCATAACACATACATTGTTTAAAATAATAATTATGATAATTGTTTGAAAAGTATCTAGAACTTAGATTTAATTCTATATTTTGATTGTCTATCTGTGGTCCAGACAGTAAATTTTTTATTATATCATTATGTATAAACATGGCCGGAAATTCAACAAAAAAATTATTTTTTTTATTTATATCCCTAATAAAAGATATTTCATTATCTTTTTTATATACTATTCTTTCTTCTATTGAATCCATGTCACCAAAAGCATGTGGATATCTTAATAAACTACCACCTAAATTAAAAGATAAAATACCACATTTTTTATTATTAAAATCTATTTTTAAAATATCATTAATATTTTCAGGTATATAATCAATTATTATATCGTCTTCAGTATAAAAAATATATTCGGATTTAGAAATTTCCAAAGCGTGTTTAAAACTTAAATGTTTACTCTTAAAAGAAACTACATCAACAATCCATCCTTTATTTTTAAAATATTCAACAACACTATCTTCTATCCAGTCTTGATCTATTATATCTACGGATATAATTTTTTTATTAAATTTAAAATTTAATAAATCAATACTGTCTACTGATTTTTTTAACCACTCAATCCTTTTTGGGGTGGATAATAGAATACAATCAATCATTTTATATATATTTATTTTATTATAATAGATTTAACAAAATCTTGTGATGACCCTAAAATAGATTTATCCCAGGTTAAAAAAGTATCATTAGTTTTTTTACCTAAATTGTAGTCATAATTTTCTTCTGGTAATAATCGTTTTACATAACCATTTACTTCATTCCATTTTTTAAGAAAATGTGACCTAGTTCTAGAAGTATCCCAACGAGATTTAATATCTTCTCTGTATGATATTTCAAAAACATTGTACATAGCAATATTTGCTTCTAACATTCTTCTCATGTAATCACTATCTTCATAATTACCCCCTATAAATCTCTCATCCATAAAACCTACACTTCTGAAAAGTTCTTTTTTAAAACCAAAAAATCCCCAAGCATATAGTCCAACGAAACCAAATCCCTCATCAATTAATTTTAAAGTTCTTTCTATATCGTTTTTTGTGGGTCTTGCTCTATCATTACATATGATAACTATTTCTGTAGGACATTCTATGACAGAATCATTTATTAATTTGGAAAATGATGGGTAACCTGTACCGTCTTTTACTACATAATTTTCACCTATAGTAGTTAAATTATTTTTTGTTTCTTCTATTAAATCTGGTTGATTTGATGGGATTATTATAGTGTATGTTTTTTTCATTTTTTATTTTAAAAATAAATTATTAACCCAAATTGAATCGTGTTGTTTATGTTTATCCACAATAAAGACTTCACTTAATTTAATTAATGTAAAATTATTTCTAGTTAAAAAATCACAAACTTCATCATGTAATTTTTGACCAATAAAAAATGGGTATGTTTCAGTTTCAATATGCATTATTTTTATGGTATGTAATAAATTACCCATACCTTCTAAAACTTCATATGTTGCACCTTCCACATCGATTTTCATTAAATCAATTTTGTTTATATTTTCATTTTTACAAAAAGTTTTTAATGAAAGACATTTTTGATTTTCTAATATAATATTACCGTATGTGGTTCCTCTGTCAAAAATACTATGTATCCCATTAATATTTTTTTTGTGAAAATTTATTTGTCCATCAAAGTTGGTGATGATTGTATTATAATGTTTTATTGTAGTTAGATCTTTTATGTAATTTTGATAATTATCAGGTAAGCCTTCAATACAATAAACATTTGCGTTAGAAAATATTTCTTTAAAATATAGTGAATCTTTACAATCCATAGCTCCAACTTCTATTATTGTATTAATTTCATCGTCATTAAAATATTTTTTTACTACTTCAATAAAAGTAGGCATTGTAATTTCTCTTTCCATTATAAAATATTAATTAACTCATTCCATTTTTTCATACAATCTTTTTTGTCATAACCATTTTCTAAAAAAAACTTTCTTGGTGAAAAAATTTTTTTGTTATTTAACACGTAATCTATTTTAGTTTTAAAATCACCGTCTAGTACTTTTAACCCCCACTCACCATCTTGCTTATCATAATAAACACCCACATTTGTAACTACTAACGGTATGTCACAAGCTGCCGCCTCTAATCCAGATAAATGTTGTGTTTCCACTACTGATGTACAGATCAATAAAGAACAAGAATTTATTACTTTTATTAATGTATCGTGATTAATTTTATTAAAAACTCTTACTCTTGGGTGGTCTATTTTAAAATCATCTTTCATTACCAAACAAAAATTGTGATTAGTAGTGTTTATTAAATCTAAAACAGTATTAAATCCTTTTGGGTGGTTTTCTGATGACCCTATGTATAAAATAGAATTATCTAATATACCTAATTCTTCTTTATATGTTTTAGTTGGTTTAAAATAATCAAAATCTACACCTAAAGGTATTATTGTAGTAGCTCTAGTTATTACTCCCCTATAATTAATTTCAGTATAAGGTGAATTAAAAACTACAATTGTTGAATTATTACAAACATCTATTCTACCATGACCTAAATCCTGTAATAATGTGATTGTCGGTACATTTAAATTTATCTTACCAAAAAAAGATCCGTTTCTAATTATATAATCGGGATTTCCTTCATTTCTTGCATAACCCTCTATTTTATTGGCTAAATCTGGAAAACTAGTATAACCACCAGTTTTATCAATTAATCCTGGAACGTTTTCTAATAAATCATGCCAAAATGTTTTAGTACCAGGTATACCAGTTAACATATCATTTACTAACCAACCTACTTTCATAAAATTTTTATATTGATACAATGTTTTTTATTTCGGAATAATCCTCAACTATTTGTAGTTCAGGAAAACCAATTATATATTTAAAACCATTCCCTTCTAATTTTTTAATTATCATTTTACTAAAATTCCAAGCAAAAATCATTATATAATCGGGCTTATCATTTAATAAATGTTCTTTATTTACTATTGGTATATGTTTACCCGCTATATATCTACCACATCTTTCAGGTGACTCATCAACAATATAATCAATTAAATCAGAATCAATATTGGCTAAATTACACAACATATTTGCTCTACCACTTGCACCATATCCAACGATTTTAAATCCACTGTTTTTTATATTAATTAATTCTTTTTTTATTGTTTTTATGTGATCATATACATTTTTTGAAAAATCTTTAAAATATGATAATGATGTTAACCCTTGTGAAGATTCCAGATTTAATCTATCAGTAACTTTAGTTGAGTAGTCCACTCTATCATTCAATACAGTTATTCTTATACTACCACTGTGGATTGGTATGTCTTGGAAATCAACTATTGTCATACCATATTCTTTAAATAAATTGTTTAAAGAATTTAATGAATAATAGTATATGTGTTCGTGATATATGTTATCATATTGTAACTGTTCAATTAAATTTTTAACATAATGAACCTCAATTACAAAATGACCTTCTTTTTTCAGTATTTTATTGACACCTCTAACAATACTGTGAATATCATCAATATGTGCAAAACAATTATTTGCCACAATCAAATCAAATTTGGTGTCACCAAAATATTTTAAACTATTTTCTTCACTAAAATAATCGTTAATAACATTACAATTATTTTCAATGGCTACTTTACTAATATTGATTGCTGGTTCTATACCAATAGGGTTTAAACCCAGATCTTGTAAAGGTTTTAATAATACACCGTCATTACTACCTATTTCTAATATTTTTGATTCAGATTTTAAATTAAAATTTTCTTTTAAAAAAAATGCCACATCAGTAAAATGTTTAGATAATCCAATTGATGACATATATCTATAATCTTTGAACAAAGTGTCCGCGTCTATTACACTATCTGTTTGTAACAATGAACATTGTTCACAAAACAATAAATCCATATTGAATTTTCTTTCTATTTTGAGTTCTTCCTTGGAAGGAAAATCACCAGCTAGTGGTACTTCACCATATTTAATTATTGTTTCTAAATTTTTATTAGCACAAATAGCACATTTATTTCTTTTTACGTGTTGATTTTTCATATTAAATTATTTTTTTATATATTTTATTAACTATCTTTTTCACCTTCTATTATATGGTAAACTAAAGAATCAAAAACTGTTATGTGTTTCATACCATATTTGTTTTCTAACACATCATGAAAATAATAATCATCACTTGATTTTATTGGGTGCCCACTTAAGGTACCAATACCATCAGTGTAAATATTACCTTCAGGGTAACCTCCAGATTCTAAAAATCTACTAACTTCAAAAACACACGCCCCATATAATCCTTTTTCTTTTATTATAGGTACTTTTGCATTTTCAGCAAAATAATTCCACTCATCAAAATTTATAGTTTTAGCATGTCTACCAAAATGGTTAGGCCCTAAATTAATAGCGTGTAGACCACTATTCATTTTTCCACTCTCAACCAATCTACCACACGGTATATTAATACCATCATGGTGTACTAATAAATTTTTTAACCAGTCTTTAGACAACACATTATCGGAATTTAATAAACAAACATTATCATATTTACTAGTTTTTACCGAATAATTATAAGCTCTATAAACTCTATTTAAGTAATATTCTTTAGGATTAGGGTCGTTATAAATAGTGTAAGGAATTCCTGAGTTTTTTAAAGCTTCTAATACCTCATCTGTAGCGTCATTAGCTACAATTCTAACACCCACATCCCAATCCTCTAATTTAACCAGATCACTTTTAAATTGATTCACCATTAAGTTAAGATAATCAATTGATTTATAGATTAAAGTAATAATTTCTATATTTTTTTTCATTTTAATTAGATTTATAACAAAAATTAGGATATTTTTCTAAAAATTTATCCATCATTTTAGGTTTATTATTTGAAATATCGACAATTTTCTTTTGTGCATAATCTTCAGTTCTATTCCACAAATCTTTTTGTGATTCCATTTTTTCTTTTATATCATCAACAGAACCAACATCATTTATAATATAATGAGACTCAGCAATACTTTCCACTTTTAATTTAACCCTCTCAGGTCCACCCATAAAAGAATAGTGCCAACCACCATTTTGTTGGGAATTAAAACCACTTCTTGCCGCATTTCTTAAATGTTGTGGTTGATTAAAGGTCCCATAGGTTGCCATTATAGGACCGTCCCAATGACAATTTTGTTCACAATTGACGTAGTAATAATACAGTTTTTGTCTAAAAGTTACCCAATTGGGGTTATTTAAATTGGCTTTTATGGTTTCAGTATTAGGTATCTCATCAATATCTGAAATTATAATTTTATCACCAGGACCAGCGTAATCAACTAATCCCCTCATAATACAATTTCTTTGAAAATTCTCTGCAGTCCATATATCATTTTGAGAATATGGTGGCATATCATCTACTTTGATATGAATAATTTTATCGAGATATTCTTTAAATTTATTTTTATTATTTTCAAAAATATAGTCTTTGGGTTTACCAGTGTGTGTTTTATTAGCTTCAACCAATACAAAATAATCTACAGTATCGTAGAGTTCCATAAGTCTAAGTTCTAATAACTCTAGTTCATTAAAAAATTTAAAACAATCAAATACTTTCATTTTTTTATTTTATCTGTTAGACTGCCAATTAGGCTCTTGTTTAATTATTTCTAGTAATTTTCTATTTTTATCTATTAATTCATGTACATTTAAATGTTGATAATTGTGAGTCGAATAATGCCATTGATGTACAACAAATGGGTTATTAACTATTTTAATGTTTAAACCTTTTTTTTGTATCCTAATTAAAATTTCATTATCATCGAAGGCGATACCATGTGCAAATCTTTCATCAAACCCACCTAAATCATCTAAATTTTTTTTAGTTATCGCTGAACAAAAATGATAACCAACAGGACGTAATAAAGAATGGTTATACCAACCATTATCACCATCATGTGTTACTGGTTTATGATTTGGTTCTATGATATTTAATATAGTATCTAAATCAAATTCTTTTTCTAAAAAATTTGTTAATATATTAGTTTTATTTTGGTCTATAGAATAACAACCAAAACTTAAATACTCGTTTTCATTTATTTTTGATGATTTATTTATAACCTCACCCACGTGTATACATTCTGGGTTTTGTACAATAATAACATCACCTTTAGCTTCTTTAAAACCAATATTAAAAACGGCACAAGGATTTATATACCATTTATTTTCCTTTTCTATTCTAATTACTTTTAAGAAAGGAAAATCTCCTTCCAAGTCCTCTATTCTATCTTCTTCAGAGGAACAATCATCTACTGCAATAACTTCAACTTCTTTATCACCTTTAAATTTATTAATAGTTTTTAAAGTGTTAATAAATAATTTTTTTCTGTTATGATATGCTGTTACTATAGAGATCATAATTTTTCTCTCAAAATTTTAATTATATTTTCAGAAGTTTTACCGTCTCCCAACCAATTTATGTTTCTTTTATCACTATCTAATAATAACCAATTTTCTGAAGAAGCCCAGCTTATGTGGTTTTTTTCATTAACATTAATCATAAAAGAACAATTATTTTCGACAGATTCTGGTCTTTCAGTATAATCACGAGGTACAATAACTGGGGTATCTAAAATTGCTGGTTCCTCTTGTGCGGTACCAGAATCGGATATAATGAATTTAGAATGGTATACTTGGTTTAGGTAGGATTTAAATGGTAGTAAATCGACTAACTTTATATACCCATATTTAGATAAATCAATATCAAATTGTTTTATATAATCTAAAGTACGTTTAAAACCTAACATAAACACAGGTAAGTTGTGTTTATGTCCCATATCGTTACTATATTTAATAATATTTTCTAACCTGCTCTTATATTTAAAATTTTCAGGTCTATGTATATCTAAAACTATTCTATCATTTAATTTAGTTTCTGTAGGTTTAAATTTTTTAGCTACTTCTACAATGGTATTACCAACTACAAATACTGAGTCAGGGTTGATATTTTCTTTTACGGCTTTTTGTTTGTAATTTTCGTGGTAAACAAATAGGTAATCACTACAGTGATCACAGACAACTCTATTAATCTCCTCTAACATCCTTTTATCATAAGAACGCATACCCGCTTCAATATGACCTATTACATAACCCTCTTTTTTTAAAGGTACAGATGATGTTACAGAATTAGAGTCACCAAGGAATAGTATTATGTCTGGGTTTAAATTTTCTTTTCGAATTAATTCTATAAGTTTTACTGATAAATCCGCACTTTGATGAAAATGCTCTTTTCCTACCCCACCAATTTCTAAGTTATAGTTAGGTTTACGGATTTCCAATTCATCAAAAAAAACGTCTGACAACAATTTATCAAAGTGTTGACCAGTATGTATTAATACGTGATTAAAATTATCATCTAATTTTTTAAAAATTTCTGACATTCTAATAAAATCGGGTCTTATACCAGTTACAGTTATTATTGTTTTATTCATTATATATTATTTTTTATTACCCAATTATTTAATAAATTTTCAAAATGTTCTGAATCTGTTAAACCATTTAAGGGTATACCATAATTATTTATAACATTTTTACCTTTTATGTAATGATTAGTGAATCCATCAACAATGTGTATGAAATCTCTTTCAAAAAACCAAGGATCACCAATACCATTTGTATGTGGGTTGTGTAAAATTTCGTTAAAAAAGGAGTCATTGCATTTGAATATAAAATTATTTAATATATCACCTTTTATTGCAAACATAGTACCAACCAAAAAACATCTTATTGGCCTATTAATAAATTCCAAACCAAATCTTTTCAAATAAAAATCCCATTCAGAATCTACCCAACAATTAGGTAGGGGGGTTATTGTATTACCATAAGCACCTAATTTTTTATCTTTATTAAATAATTCTACTAAATCATTAAAATTTTCTAATAAAGTATTTAAATGGCTTTTTCTAACATCATGCCTACCACTTTTAGTACCTTGTGTATGTAAAAACAATACTAAATCATATTCTTTTTGACCTTTATTTTTATAAATTTTTAATGCGGTTTGATAAGCTGAGGCGTCAGAACTAATAACTAAATTTTTAGGAGTAATCTCATAATTTAAACTATATTTTTTTACCACATCAACCCATTCTTCTACACAATTTGAGGGGTTTATACCTACAAAAATATCGGCTTCCGGTATTTGTTGTTTTATTTTATTTAAAATTTCCTCACCAACCCATAAACTATCAATATAAGGGATATGGCTAGCCATTATTACTGCATATTTACCCATGTATTTGTTTTTTTAACTATTAGATTTTTACTCGGTAATCCACCCCATAAAACTTTTTCAGGGTATTTCCAGTTATTATAATGTTCCACTATCTTATCAATATCTTTATTAAAATTAATTGAAGCAGAACTGTTAGTTAATTTTGTTTTTATATCATTTCTAATATAAGAACCATGATGCATTTGAATATCTTTTCTTTCTAAAATAATTGGGTTGGTACTTGGGTACATTCTCCTAGTAGGATCAACTAAAACTGGCGCAGGAGCACCAATAACGTAATTTGAATCGTTTTTAATTTTAAATATTAAAGAAACGTAATATTCTTCTGGTGGGTCTAAATTATACTCCCAAGTTTTATAATAAGTTTGCATTTGACAATAAGAAGAATCATAATCACCTTCTTCCATAGTCTTTTTAAGATTTTCAAATTCTGATGTTATATAATATTCATCAGAATCCATTGACATGTGGTGTGTACAACCAACTCCTTGAGAAAGAGCTAAGCCAATATTTCTTTTTTGGATCTCATTAAAGTGACCACCTTTATTAATTTTCGGATTGTACTCAAAAATTTCATCAACTAAACCTTCTGATTTTAATCTTTCTAAAAGAGGAACTAATTCCGTATTACAAGGATTACCAAAATTAGAAATGGTTTGATAAACAACACTTATATAGTCAACATGTTGTCTTATTTGTTTTATAGAACCTTCTAAAAGTTCTTCCCCGTCAAAGATATTATAAGATATACCTAATTTCATTATTTTAATAAATAATTATTTTTATAAAAATCTAAAGCTAAAAAATCATCAATTTCATTACTGTTGTGTATATCCCAGTCAGTCAGATTTCTTTTTGTTGGTATATCAGCTCTACCTCTTTCTATTTTTTCTTTAAACTCTTTTAAAGTTTTACAAAAATAATGGTTTAGTTGAATAACATCTATTGTACCATTAGGATTTAAAGCACTAGTAACTTTATTAAAATTTGTATCATATAAAATGGTATTTGGATGATGTGGGTCTACCATTTTAATGTTTTCATATTTTAATTTTAATATTGTTTTTGTATGTTGATTAACACCTTCTTGTCTTTTCGTAAATCTTTCTAAAACACTGTAATTATCATCCGCAATATCATCATGACCATTGTTACCAAATAAAACCCAATTCACTGCAATACCATATTCTACATCTTCATAATCTTTAATGAAATCTTTTATATTCTTATGTTTTTTTAGAACAATAAACTCATCGACATCAATAAAAGCTGCCCAATCATAATCATATTTAAATCTATCAATAAAAGTATTGTAGGCACTAACTTGTTTTACTTCACCATTAAATTTAATGGTTATAACTTTTTCATCTTCTAAATCGGAACTCCAGTTATTTTCAAATATAAAAATATCATCAAAACCTAATTTTTTATGATAATCAACCCATTCTTTAATGTAGTTATCTTCATTTTTGGCAATACATACTAAAGCTATTTTCATACCATTTATCTTAAAAACTGTTTTAATTCATCAGATATTTTAATAATATGATCTAAGGTTTTGTTATCAACATTATCAAAATAATTATAGGTTTTTTTATTGTTAACAATAAAAGGTATTAAATATCTTGAGTAATCTTCGTATTCTCTTTTCATTTTCTTATCATCTTTATTTCTAGTTTGACTTTCATAGTGGTAACACACTGCTTCACCACAAAAAATATTTTCTTTATTTAGATTTAAACATTGAATGTTCAATTCAACATCTTCGAAACATTCTCTATAGTTTGTATTAAATCCACCTATTTTTTGAAATAGTTCTTTATTAATTAATAAAAAGGCCCCAGTATTACCAAATATTTTTTGATTGTTAGCATAGTAAGAATAATAACTTTTAAAACCCTTATGTGTTAATATTATTCTATACATACCATTTGGTTCTCTGTTTAAATAAACCCTTATCCCAGAATGTTGGACGGTATTATCATCAAAATGCAAACGTGCACCAATAGTCCCAACTGTTTTTTTATTTTTAAGATAAACAGCGACCATACGTGTAATGGCGTTATTTAATAATTTAATGTCGTTGTTACAAAAAAGAATAAGTTCAGTATCTTTATCTACATGATTTTCAACAACATCGTTATTTATAACAGCAAAATTGTAAAAATCATATTCAATAAGGTTGATATGTGACATTTTTGAAATAAAATCTTTTATTTCTGTTTTTTCTTCAGGTGTTGACCCAGTATCTGCGATATATATTTTAAAATTACTGTACCCATCATGGTCATGTATTGAATTAATACATTGTTTTAATAAATGAACGTTACCCTTTGTTGGGATGATAATTCCAATTTTTGGGGTTTCTTTTAATTTTTTATTAGGGTCTTCGATTTCAAATCTAACTTCAGGTTTTATTTTATAAGGTAATTTTTCTTTATATTTTTCAACAAATTCTTGTCTATTTTTTTCCCATTCCTCATTTGTAATCCCAATAGATTTATGTGTGATTTTAATATCAAACATAACACCTACTTTAACACCTGAAAGATGGTTATTAAAAGTAAAATCAACATCATATAAATGAAAACCCTTTATATTTTCATCAAACCTTTCTTTAATTCTATCTTTATGTACAGTAAAAAACAAACCGTCCAGAATTACGGTTTCAATAATTTCTTCACCAAAATTTTCAGAATATCTATTTTCCCATGTTTTACCTTCATGTGAATGGGATACAATACCAATCATTTTTGTTTGGTCCTCCCACCAACGACCAGTTTCCGACATATCAGTTGTACCTGCCACACCTAATATACCGTATTCTGTATTTTGAAAATGTTTTATTATTTTTTTACCCCAACCTTCTTTTAAAAGAATATCATCATGACTAAAAACAACTATTTTGTTTTTACTTTTATTTAAACCTTCGTTATAACATTGAGTTAAGGACTTTTCACCATTATTAACAATTTCAATAATTTCAAATTCCTTTAAACCTATTGTTTTTGTAATATAAGATTGAAAATCTTTATTTGGTTTCCTGGTGGAATAAACTATTGTTACCATTAAGATAATACTTTTTCTATTTTTTTAATTTTTTTAATCAAATTATTAATGTTTACATCACTAATAACTTTAGTTTCACCATTCATGTATTTTGAGGATTCATTTCTTAGAAATGCGTTCCATTTTTTAGTGTAAATGTTGTAGTGAATGTAATAATCGTATAAATTTTCCATCTTATTTTATTTTTTAATTTCTATAATGTTAACTGGTTCTTCACAAAGTATTGATAAATGACAAGCGGTTTTAATGGCATCTTGTACTGAAGAACCTAAATATAAGGCAGCTAAAGCAAAATCCATACCTGCCCCAATAGCCGCATAGTCCATAACTTCTTTAACATAAAAACCTTCAATTAGAAAAGCTTTTTTGTTAAAGATAATAATATAACTATTTTCCAAACTATCAGAATCAGTTTTTTCTCTTTTCCAGGAAAAAAAATCAAAAAGATATTCTGTCATAGCATCAACAGAAGATTCTCTTGGTTTTCTAGTTTTTGAAAATATTTGAAAAAGAGCCCCTTCCTGTGCTTCACCGACATCACCCACAACCATCCATTCATTTTGGAATAGTTTTGCCATTTTATCTTTTTCCTGGGTATACCCTGAAACCAAAATACTATCGGCACCAATGGTAATTTTATCTTTTTCTACTCTAACTGCTACAACTGACATATCATTCTTTTATTGGGTTATATAATGTATATTTTGCGGTTAATTCTTCACCAGCTTTTATCTCTCTAATTGTTCTTAATTTGATTAAATTTTTTTCATAAAAAACTTCACAATTCGGTGTTTCTGAATGGTTAAAAAAACCACCTAAAGGTGTTCTAATATAACCATCTTCAAAACCATGACTTTGTACGTGTGTAATACCTATTATAAAATTATTGTCTATATTTACATTTGTAAATAATCCAAGACCTTCTATTTTTGAATCTTTTATTGTTAAATAATATGGTAAAGGTCTGTAATGTGACATATATTTAATTTAAACTAAATGGGTTATATAATTTAATATTTTTCATTTTTACCAATTCTTTAGGTTCTTTTTTACCGAAAGGTCTTCTATATACGGTTTTCCCATTATCAGGGCTTTCATAAATCCATATTATTTTTTTATTTTTCATTTAATTTTTACCTGTTGAACCAAATCCACCAGAACCACGTTCAGTTTCTGAAAGTTCTTCTACGGATTCTATTTTAATTAATGAACCAAAATCGTTACTAATTCTTGAAGTTACAACACCTTGCGCTATTCTTTCACCGTGTTCAATTTTTTGTGGTGTCGTATTAAGATTTATCATAATAACTTTTATTTCACCACGATAACCAGTATCCACAGTTCCTAATATAACCATAAGACCTGTTTTATAAGAATGACCACTTCTTGGTCTGATTTGCATTTCAAAACCTTCAGGTAATTCAAAATAAAGTCCTGTTGGGATTAGCATTCTTTCAAAAGGTTGTAGAATAACTTCTTTTTCACCATCTGGAATATTAGCCCGTAAATCAAAACCAGAATCGCCATCTTTTGCCCAGGTAGGGTCTTGGTTATCTGATGTATTAACAAATTTAATTTTAATACTATGGTCTATTTCATCTTCCTCATAAAAATCTTCATTTTTATTATCATCTTCTTTTTTGTCTTCTAAATCTTCTTGAACCTCTTCTAACATATTTTGTAATTTTAGAATTGCGTCCAAGTTTTTACTTTCAGCATCAGAAATAAGACCTAAAGTTTTTAGGTGTATTAATTCTTTTATGTAATTTTTTACACTATCATCCATTATTTTAAATTATTAAATTTTGTTATTATATCAATTAAAGCCTTAACATCTTTTTGACAATAAGTCTTTATATCTTCATATTTACGGTTCCAAAAATTGGAGGTTACGTTATCACCTTTGACATTACCGTTTTTAGGTGAATCGATTTTTAGAACATCACAAATCAAATCTAAAGAACCAATACTTTTACCACCAAAATTCCAAATATCTCTTGTGTCAACAACTTTTAATTCCCAAGGTTTGGTGTTATAAGTTGGGAATATTTTTGGTGTTTTTAAACCATTAATGACGAATCTTTTTGCTAAAAAAGGTATGTCAAAATTCTTTATATTATGACCACAAAGTTCAAAACCCAAAGATTCTATTTTATCAAAAATTTTTCTTGTATTTAATAAAATTTCTTTTTCATCCTCACCACAAAAAGATTCAAACTTTGTTTGTCCATCTCTAGTTACAAAAGCCATCGAAATACAAGCTACTTTACCAAACTCAGGGAAGAATGCCGCAGTTTGTCGATAAACTTCTTGTTTAACTTCATCTTCAGACATTTTTTTAGTAATCCTACTTTCATCTGTTACACGTTCTCTAAAATTATCGTAATAAGATAACCATTGTTTTGTTTCCTCATTTGATAGTTCAGTTAAAGATTCATATTGACTTACACTTTCGATATCAAAAAAAAGTAACTTTTCAAGGTTAAATTGCATTGCTTTCGATTATTAATTCTTTGGTTTCTTTTTGGTTTCTTTTTACAATTTCAGAATAAAAATCAGCACGTGTTTTAGTAACAACATCAATGTGATATTTTTCCTTAACACAATTATACAAATTTTCTCCCATAATTTCAATAAGATGTGGGTTTTTGTGTAATAATTTAATTGCTTTTAACCAATCACTATGATTTTTACCTGAATCAATTAAAATGGCATTACCTTTTTCATTAATTTTACCACCAAATTCCATAACACTTACTAAGTCAATTGTGTAAGGACCATAATTTTGTGCAATTAAAGCTTTTTTATGGAAACCACCTTCAATAACTTTTAATTGAGATTTTACTTTATTAAACATATGTTCTTTCAATGGAGCCAAAGAAACCTCAAAAGAGTTGTAATTGGAAGCATAAGTTGTAATTGGTTTTGTCCAAACTCGACGATAAGGTTCGTTAATATCTTTAAATTCGTCGTCTTGGGAGTATTTTAATAAATGTTTTTTATATTCTGGAGTTAAAATTTTATAGTTATCAGTAAACAATTCTTCATAACGAGCCCAAACACTTTCGTGTGGTAAAATTTTTCTAGTTCTTTGTTCTCCTGTTTGTGGGTTGGTTTCTGTCATACTACCACGAGTATCAAAACCACAAAGCACTAATTGAGTATCTTTTGCTTCAGATGAATTCATCCAAATATTTAAACCTTGTTTCATTAGACGTAAATCCTCTAAATGTGAACTACCACCTAACCAACCAATACGTAATTTTTTATCACTTTTAATTTCTTTTTTATGAAACTGAGGTTCTTCAGGGTTAATAGCATTTGGTAATACCATTACGTTTTTATTGTATTTTCTGATTTCTTCAGCAAAGATCTTGGTTGTGGTCGTAACATAATCAACCAAAGGGAAATTACTTTTAATAAGTTCATCCAATTTCGCTTGTTTTAACATTGGGTATGCTGGATGGTCGGCTGACGGCATCCAATAGTCATCAATATCCATTACAGAAACAATTCCAAATTTTTTAAATTTCTCAAAAATTCTTTTTGCATTTTCACCGTATACTGGTTGTAATTGACCGTTAATATTATCAGTAATAGTCCTGTGAAAATGAACAACATCAAATTGTTTTAAATAGCTATCATCATCCCAATTAATACTATCAACACCCGCTGTAATAATATCCACAAAAAATTCATCAGAATACATTTCTTGTAGTCTTAAATGTGGATCTAAAGACCTGAATTTTGCAACACCTGAGCGGTCGGAACAGATAACTAAAACTTTAACTTTTTCTTTCATATTTATTTTTTAATTTAATTTTATGCAATAAAAAACCCCACATAATAGTGGGGTTATTTTTTCTTTTTGTAAAGGTTATTTTTTTCCTTTTGGTGTACCTTTGTTCCCTTTACAACCACATCCTTTAGTTGTCATAGTTTTGTTTTTTTTTTGTTATTCGTTATTTTTTCTTTTCATTTTCGGCATTGGCATTACACTTCCAGAGAAAATTGTATTACCTGCTTTAAATTGAACGTTTTCTTTAACTAATCTAGAATCAAAATAATTCTCAATAATTTTAGGTAAAGCTTTTGAAATCTCGGAAGCAATTAATTTTCTTAAATAAGCTTCGTCAACGTTAATAGATGGTTGTCCAATATTTTCATTTACAGTTCTTCTTTTTTTAACTTCTGGTTTTTTTGTGGAATTTGCAAACATGTCAATTTCATCATCCTCACTATAAACTGGTTGTCTAACTGATTCCCTAACTGGCGTCCCACGTAATTCTCTAATTGCGTCTTCATCGACATCACTCATAGGGTTTATTTGAGGTATTGGGTTCTCCAACATTGCTCTTTGAATTGCAGGTGGTAATTTTGAATTCTGAACCCTTTCTTTATAGACTTCAGAACCAGCTTCAACACTTTCGGTCATTGTTGGGGTGTAATCAGAAAACCCCTCACTCATTACACTTCTGTCATTTGTTAGTCCAGGTGTTTGTGATTTTTTAACAGCACCAGTATCGTATTTTTCTGCGGCTTTATCAATTGCTTTCGCTTTCTTTAATATTGCCAGTAATTTAGGATCCATTAGAATCTAGCTTGTTTATTTATTGTTATCATACTCCCATCACCAAAACGGTTATATTTAGGTATTCCAGATATTCTATCAGAAATTGGTGTTGAATAAGGTCTTTCACCCAATTCTTCCCAATCTAGAATTCTGTCCAATCTAAAAGTTTTCCAACCAACTTCAGTTGTGGTATCACCTGCATATTGGTAAGCTCTCACAATTGGATTACCAGCTTTTGATGTACCTAAAACATATGCTTCCAAATATCTAGTACTAGTATTACCATTTGGCTCTTGATACCTAATTCGGATTCTATTATGTTTTACAATAGCATCACCAACTTCAGTGCTGGAAGCTACTTCTAAAATAACCTCTTTTAAAAGAGAGTAAAGTTTCATTTACCAGTATTGTTGTGGGTAGTTAAAATTATCATAACCCATACCTGGTTTATATTTGTTACCAGAAGAGTAGGTTAATTGTGTTTGGGTTATTCTATCGGTTAAACCACCTACTTGACCACCGTTTTCACCTTTACCCCATTCATCACCATCACTTAATGCATTTGGGTGTGAGGCACTATACCTATCTGAAGGTGTGTCTTTAAAATCGTTTAAAACGGTTAGGTTTAAACGCTCAATATCACCTGTTTGTTTTAATCCTGGTAATTGGTTTAGGATACCACCTGGTCCGAAACTTTGAACACTAGCAGCATCTGTTAATACTGGTGAGATTTGTTGTCCGTTTGGCATAATTCTTTGTTTTTAGTAAAAATATTTATGATGTTTTCCATCTTCTTTATCTCATAAATATATTGAGATTCCGAAATTCTTTTCTGATGTGAAGTTTTGATTTTCACATCATCAGTTTTAATTTTATTGTCAAAAGACATATCATCATTTCTATAATGACTGCCTACCATACTTGTATCTGTTTTTGCTTTTTTATAGGCTTCTATACTGTCTCTTGCGTTTTCTAAAGTTGAGTTAACCCAGTACTTCATTTTTCTACCACCATTAAGTATAAAAGGTGTTGTTTGCTTTCTATCATCCATGTAATCAGTGTTAGATGATTGGGAATCAAAAAAGTTTTTGATTCTTTTTAATTCAGGATATGATAGTTGTTGTGTGTTTTGTAAACGGACATTACGATTATAACCCTCAGTATTTTGATCGGCACCTTTTACTTTTGCAAAACAAATTTTCATATGA
>Ga0129336_10000067_pt1 | contig 45174 bp, 28 predicted proteins | sample CPB6_02_DNA_FD_96878 | JGI IMG/M metagenome (GOLD analysis project Ga0129336, IMG submission 96878) | Freshwater to marine salinity gradient microbial communities from Chesapeake Bay, USA - CPBay_Sum_0.6_0.2_DNA | ecosystem: Environmental > Aquatic > Marine > Coastal | place: USA: Chesapeake...
CTAAACATAAGAATCAAAAGTTCTTTCGTGTTTAGATAGATTTCGTATGGCTTTTTATAATATCAAACAATCACTGAGATAACAACTCAAAGTTTGTTCGTGATTAGATAAGATTCGTACAGAGAATTTATATTTCACCACACTCATCAGAATGTCTTTAAGAATTCATTCGTGATTAGATAAGATTCGTATTGATATTGATTCTGATAAACATTTACATGCATTTGTACTTGAAGATGATTCGTTTATAATCAGAGTTCGTTGTAGGGAATAACTTGACAGTCAATATAAGGTCTGGTAGAATTAAGTCCGTAGAGTTTATTCGTTCTTCCGTCTTATGGCAACTTCTTCTCTCACAGCACAGTCACAAAAGAACAAGTATCGTATTACGTTAGAATTAAATGTGAATGAAGATTTTAATCCTCATCAGATTGATTGGAGTAAACTCTTTGATCTTGATCGTAACGAACACGTTAAGAGTTACGTAGAAGATCTATCTACTCGCTGGTAATTATTAATACTTAATACCAGTAAGAAACATCGTCTTATAGATGTTTCGTTCATTCTTTATATACAGTGTTACCTAATAAGAATTAAGTTGTCTGATTATTCGTCTGATTTCGGGCAACTTAATTCTTTATTCTTATTATTATTCGTTGTTAATTGACAGAAGTTAGTATAAAGAATAGGTAATTCTTATTATATAAGTAGACAATTTTCGTGCTACTAGTATAAACAATTCGTTGTTTTATTCTAATAGCACAGTGATTGGGGGGCAGTTAGTATAAAATAGACGAATAATAATAGTTATTCGTTGTCAGTTGTTTATTCGTGTTAGCAGTTATTTTAATTAATTGTTTATTGTTTATATTTTGCGTTGCCCCCCGTTTATAAAAATCGATAAGTCCCTAACCTACAGTGTATGTCTTTTTCGATCTCTATATCACTCTCATAAAAAAAATTTTTCCCAGAAAAAATAACCTCAAAAAGAGCAAATAAAATGAAACAACGCCCATATTGGAGTTTCTGGAAAGTAGTCTTTGCTGGGTATCTGATACGTTATCCGGGGAAAATTCTGAAAATTTTTGGCGTTCCTCTTGGAATTCTACTAGTCATGATATATAATGCAGCGAACAAATAAAAATTTTTCGGAAAATTTTTTTTATGAAAAATCAAGAAAAGATATATCACATATATGCAAAGGATAAGTGCATATATCACAGTCTTTCAGAGGAAAAATTTTCTGAGACCTGGGAGATGTTGCACAGGATGGTTGATTTGCTTGGGAAGGACATTGAAAAAGATGATTTACAGTACGAATCTTTGTTTGTGAATAAAGAGGTCGTATTAAATTCTTCTCATTGACAAGTCATATATAGACTGATAAAATTGAACTTGAAGGTTTACTTAACTTATGGCAAAAGGATTTACAGTTAAAGCATCAGCACCCAAACCCCAAGAAGAATGGGATATTGATGGAATTAAAGAAAGAATGCGAGGTAAGAGTATTGTATTCTGTCTACCAGGACGAGGATGTTCTTTTATCTTTTTGAAGAATTTCGTACAACTGTGCTTTGATATGGTACAGAATGGTATGAGTATTCAGATCTCACAAGACTATAGTTCAATGGTAAACTTTGCTCGTTGTAAAGTTCTTGGAGCAAATGTTTTGAGAGGACCAAAGCAGATTCCTTGGGATGGAAAACTGCAGTATGATTATCAACTCTGGATTGATAGTGACATTGTTTTTGACACGAACAAGTTCTGGCAACTCTGTGATCTTGCTCTCAATGAGGAAGGTGAGGAGAAGGAAATCGTCGCAGGTTGGTACGCTACTGAGGACGGTCACACAACTTCTGTCGCACATTGGTTGGAAGAAGATGATTTCCGTAAGAATGGCGGAGTCATGAACCACGAAACTGTGGAATCAATCAGCAAGCGTCGTAAGCCGTTCACTGTAGATTACACAGGTTTTGGTTGGGTACTGATTAAGAAAGGTGTATTTGAGAATCTTGAATACCCTTGGTTTGCTCCGAAGATGCAAGTCTTTGATTCTGGCAAAGTACAAGATATGTGCGGTGAGGACGTTTCATTCTGTCTTGATGCTAAAGAGGCAGGCTTTGAAGTTTGGTGCGATCCTCGTATTAGAGTCGGTCATGAGAAAACTCGTATTATCTAATGAATAAACTTTACAATCTTTCTTATAAAGGTCGTACAATTTATAAGGATCTCAGTGCAGAAGACTGTGCTGAGATTCTTCAAGATCTCTCAGAGCGTTTTTACTCGGGAGAAGACATTGATCCTAATTTAATTGAAATGGAGGAAATTACAAATGGCTAAAGGCGGTGGATCTAATAAGACTATTTTTGAACCAGGAGCACCTAAGAAAACTCGTCAAGGACGTTCGGCACGTACATTGCTAAGTGCGACTTCTCGCAATGGACGTAAGAAAAAGTATCGCGGTCAAGGAAAATAAAATAAAATGATTCAACTTAATCCCCAAATCCCAGTCTTTACCCCAAAAGGTAAAGGTTGGGCTTTTTTTGTAATCGATAGATCTCAAGAACACGACTTAGAATGGGTCGTCTTTCTAGATAGTAATGGAGAATGTTGGACTTTTAAGAATTCTGATATTCGAATTCAAAAAAACTATACTTTAAATCGCCATAATACAAATATTTTTGATAAATCGGGATAGCAACCCCGTAAAAAGTTCTGATTTTCAGTAATCAGGAGCAAAAATGGATCAAAAAATGCTTAGAGAGATCGCAAATGACGATTTAAACCCAAAAAAACACGATTTTTATCATCAAAATGAAATTCATGAAAAAATTCGTAATGATGAAGACTATGATGATTGGGAATATGGGACAGAACCCCTCTATGAATCAAAAAATCGTTAATAAATAAGTTAGATTATTAAAATTATCATCATTTCTTATGCCTTCTGAAAGGATAAGCAAAGCATTTAAAGATATTAGTTTATCCTTTCAGGTTAATCCCCTGAATTATGACTTGATTGCGATTAAAAATGAGACTGCAATTGCGCGTTCAATACGTAATTTAGTTTTGACTCAACCAGGAGAGAGATTTTTTAATCAAAATCTTGGTTCTAAGGTAAATCAGTCTCTTTTTGAAAATATTGATGATATTAGTGCTTCTATACTTCGTGATGAAATCAGAAACACTATTGAAAATTATGAACCAAGAGTTGATTTAATAGATGTTGTAGTCACTCCAAATTATGATGATTACGAATTTAGCGTAAATGTTAGTTATTACATAGTTGGTGTTGATGTATTACCACAACAGTTAACATTTGCATTACAACCAACACGATAATGGCACTAGTTAATTTTACAAACCTAGATTTCGATCAAATCAAAACTTCGATTAGAGATTATCTCAGATCGAACTCAAATTTTACTGATTATGATTTTGAAGGATCTAATCTTTCTATAATCTTAGATGTTTTAGCGTATAATACATATATTTCCTCATACAATGCTAACATGGTTAGCAATGAGGTTTTTATTGATAGTGCCACACTCAGGGAAAATGTTGTTTCCATTGCAAGAAGCATTGGGTACACTCCAAGATCAAGAACAGCATCAAAAGCAAACGTTTCTTTCTTTGTAGATACTTCTACAGCACCTTCTCCACAAAAACCTCTTACATTAACCTTAAAGAAAGGAATTGTATCCACTACTTCTGGATCATTTAGTGGAGTAAGTTATGTTTACTCTATTCCAGATGATATAACTGTTCCTGTTATTGATGGGATTGCTGATTTTAGTAATATCGCAATCTATGAAGGAACTTATATTACAGAAACCTATACGGTAAATTCATTAGATCCAAATCAAAGATTTATTTTAAACAACGCAAACATAGATTCTTCTCTTATTCGCGTTGAAGTTAGGGATGGTTCTCTTGGACCAAGAAAAAAATATATTCAATCAAATAATATTTTAGACATTAACTCAGAATCAAGAATTTTCTTCATTCAGGAAATTGAAGATCAAAGATATGAGATTATATTTGGAGATGGTATTTTTGGTAAAAAATTAATTAATGAAAATATTGTCGAAGTTTCATATGTGATTACAAATGGAGAATCAGCAAACGGAGTTTCTTCTTTTGTTTTTAACGGAACTATTGTAGATAATAACAACTTTGATGTTACAAGTGGTATTTCACTCATATCAACCAATATTGCAGCAAGTGGTGGTAAGGAGATAGAATCTGTAGACTCTATTAAGAAATATGCAACTAGAATTTATGCAGCACAAAATAGAGCAGTAACTTCAAGTGACTATGAGGCAATCATTCCTCAAATATATCCAGAAGCAGAATCGGTTTCTGTATTTGGCGGAGAAGATTTGGATCCACCGCAATACGGAAAAGTTTTTATTACAATTAAACCAGAAGGTGGTTTCTTTGTTTCCAATGGCGTTAAAGATAATATAAAGAGTGCTCTTAAGAAGTACTCTGTGGCAGGTATTGTTCCTGAAATATTAGATTTAAAATATCTCTCTATTGAAATTGATAGTACAATATATTACAACAATAATAATGCACCATCTTCAGATTATGTTTCAAGTGTTGTAAGTAATAACGTACAAAAATATGCTAACTCTTCAGAATTAAACAAGTATGGTGCAAGGTTCAAATATAGTAAGTTTTTAAGAATTATTGATGATAGTCACGAATCAATAACTTCTAATATAACAACAGTTCAAATGAGACGTGATTTAAAACCAGTGTTAAATAGTTTAGCAACATATGAAATTTGTTTTGGAAATCAGTTCCACATCAAAAATAATGATGGATTTAATATAAAATCATCTGGGTTTTATATTAATGGTATTGAAGATTCCGTTTATTTGACTGATGTACCTGATGTAAATGGAATAACTGGTATTATTAACATTTTTAGATTGGATTCTGCAGATCAATACAAAATTATAGTTGCCAATGCAGGAACTATCAATTATGTAAAAGGTGAAATTAATTTAGATGCCATCAATATTTTACAAACTGTTAAAAATGATGGCGAACCAATCATAGAAATTTCTGCAATTCCAGAATCTAATGATATTATTGGACTACAAGATCTTTATTTAAATCTCAACATTAGTGATGTTAGTTTGGAGATTTTACCTGACAAAATTTCATCTGGAGATGATCCTTCTGGATCTACATATACAAAAACAACAAGTTACAGTAATGGTTCTATTATAAGAGAATAATATGTCAAATACAAGAGTCAAAATTGGTTCAATTGTACAAAACCAACTTCCAGATTTTGTACAGGAAGAATATCCCCTTGTAGGTGAATTTTTAAAGGAATATTATAATTCTCTAGAAGGAAAAGGAGGGACACTTGATGTTCTTCAAAATATTGATCAGTATTTAAAACTCGAAAATCTGACAGAAACCCTCTTTAGTAGAACAGTAACGGCAAAACCAACCTCACCACAATCATACTTTGCGGTAAGTGGAGGATTTTCTATTGAGGATCTTATAGTATATAAAAATGGGACAAAGTTAACCAAAAATATTGACTACATTACAGTACAGTCAACTGCAGTTAGTTTAACGCAGCCAGCAGTCAATGGAGATATAATTGAATTTGTAGTTCAAAGTCCATCCTCAACATTTTTAACTAGTAATGCTGATTTTATAGACTCTACAATTAATGTTGCATCAACTTATGGATTCCCAGAAACAAATGGAATAATAAGAATTGATTCGGAAATTATTCTTTATGGCGGAAAAACTAATACCTCATTTACTAATTGCACTAGAGGATTTAGTGGAATAACATCTTATAGATCAGAAAATCAACCAGAACAATTAGTATTTTCTACTTCTGAAATATCAACACATTCTAGCAATTCTCGCGTAGAAAACTTAAGTTCTCTATTACTAAGAGAATTTTTAACTAAACTAAAAAAACAGTTAATTCCTGGTTTTGAAAATAGGGAATTTACTGATGGTTTAAATGAAAAGATCTTTATAAAGCAAGCAAAAGACTTTTATAGTTCAAAAGGAACAGACGACTCATATAAAGTTATTTTTAAAGCCCTTTTTGGTGAGTCCGTAAATGTTTTAAAACCAAGAGATTTTCTTTTAAAACCTTCAGACGCAAAATATAGAATTACTAGAGATTTAGTAGTAGAATCTATTTCTGGTGATCCCACATCTATGGTAAATCGTACCATATATCAAGATGCGGATAGTTCTTTCGACAAAGCATATGGAACTGTAACTAATGTAGAAAAAATTCAAAGAGCAAATAAGACGTACTATGTGTTGAGTTTAGATAGTGATTATAACAAAGACCTTACTGTTGAGGGGACAGTCTTTGGCAATTTTACAATCCATGCTTCAACAAAATTAACTACAAAAGTACCTATCAACAGTCAAGTTTTAGATGTAGACTCAACGATAGGATTTCCTTTATCAGGAATTATAGTCTATAACGTAAGTGGAACAGAATATACAAGCAATTATTTTGATTCAAATCTAACCCAATTTATACTAACTAGCAAAACCTCCGTAGAAATACCAAAAGGAACTGATATAAAAATAAATGCTTTTGCATATTCTAAAGTTGGAGATGAGACAGTAAAAGTAAGGGTTACTGGAGTATTGTCTGACGTATCCTATGACAAAGACACCTATCTTATGTCAAAAGGGGATCCCTTAAAAACAGTTACTCTGGGATATAAGGGGTCTAATGAATTATCAAATAACTGGATATTTAATTTAGCAAATAAATTTAATATCCAGGAGATTAAAGGACCAAATTCATCAAACCCAACTCTAAATGTATTTTCGTATGAGTTCATAACTTATGATCCTCATACATTTTATCTTGGAGATACTTTAAATTTAATCTCTTCAGATGGAAATAGTTTTGCATACAAAGTTGTTAGAGTCAATAATGATAGATCTATAAGTGTTGAAGGTCCAAGAATAACTAACTTTAATTTGAAGTACATTGCTGAAAGAACTATCGTAAAACCAAAGTTCTCTAACTTTAGTTCTGTAAATCAGTACACAGCAAATGTCCAAAATGTTTATGTGCGAAATCAAGAGGATGTTTATGTAGCAGCAAATTCTTTGCCAAATTATCTGGACGAAAGTATTGAATTAAAAACCACAGATATTGTTTTCTCTGGTATTTTTAACGGAGAAACTTTAGACCTAAGTTCAGGAAATCCTAATAATTATCATGGACTTTATACTGGAGATTCCATAACTTATGTTGATCCTTTTAATACCGCAAATTCTTTAGGAATACTGGCAAAAACATATTATGTAGAAAAAATTGATGATTTAAAAATAAAATTATCAAATAGTAGATCGAACTTATTCAATAAAAAGTATGTTTCAATTTCTGGCCCAGTAACTGTAACTAATAATATTTTTAGAAAAACAAGTTTACAATTTTTAGAATTTTCTCCTCAAAGTTATATTAAGAATATAACAACACCATTACCAGCAAATAATGAAGATAACACAGAAACTCCATCTGGTCCAGTCGGAATATTCCTTAATGGAGTAGAAGCTTTTGGATATAAATCTGAGGATAAAGTTTATTATGGAGGAATTCAGCAAATTAATGTACTTGATGGAGGAGTTGACTATGACGTAATTACTCCTCCAGAAATTTCAATTTATGATAGTAAAGGATCTAATGCAAAAGCATACGTTCATGTTGAAGGATCTTTGGATAGGATCGATGTCCTTGATGGTGGATTCGATTATCTAGAAGATCCTATAATTACCATCTCTGGCGGAAATGGGGTTGGAGCAATAGCAAAACCAAACTTTACTAATGTAAGGCACAGAGTTTCTTTTAACGCAATAGAATCTGCTGGGTTTGTGAATCTATCTACAAACACAATTGGGTTTTCTTCTTATCATAAATTTAGAGATTATGAAAAAGTTTCATATTTAACTGAAGGGCAAACATCCGTTGGTGGAATAACAACAAACGCCCAATATTATGTAAACGTCCAGAATGCATATGATGTAAAATTACATAAAACTTTAAATGACGCAGTTTCTGGTATTAATACCGTAGATTTAACATCGTATGGTGTTGGTATTCATATTTTAGAATCATTTGCATCTAAAAGAATCATTTCAAGTTTTAGTGTTTTAGATAGTGGTTCTGGATACTCGAATAAAAAAATTTCATGTTCCTCCTCAGGAATTAACACTGCATCAAACACTGTTAATATTATAAATCATGGATATGAAACCGGAGAAATTGTAAAATATACTTCGACTGGTTCTGCAATTGGAGGATTGTCAAATAATGAATCATATTACGTTGTTAAAGTAAATGATAATCAGTTTAAACTTTCTCAAGTAGGAATTGCAACAACTAATAAAGATTTTTATTTTAAAACAAACCAAACAGTAAATTTAACATCTATTGGATCATCAACCCATATTTTCAATTATCCGGAAATTATTGTATCAGTAAAAGGAAAAATTGGAGTTTCTACACTGACGGGACAAGATTTTAATGCAAAAGTCCAACCCGTTTTCAGGGGATCTATTAACAAAGTATTTGTCTATGACACTGGAGTTGGATATGGATCTTCGGAAATTATCAATTATGAGAGACAACCAACAGTTGTTTTAGGAATAGGTTCTCAAGCTCAATTATCTCCAATTGTAAACAACGGACAAATAAAACAAGTTCTAGTTTTAAATGGAGGAAGTAATTATACTTCCTCACCAACTATTAATGTCACGGGTGTTGGAACTGCTGCAATTTTGACTCCAATCATTAGTAATGGAAAAATAGTTGAGGTTAAAGTTGTAAACGGAGGAGTCGGATTTAGCACTATAGGAACATCTTTAGAAGTAATTTCTGCAGGTAGAAATTTTAAATCGGAATGTAAAATAAAACCCTGGACTATTAACAAAATAGAGAAAAATTTAAATTCTAATAGAATAACAGATGATGATGGTCTTATTGACAAATCATCTTATACAAATAATGGATTACAGTATTGTCATGTTTATGCGCCAAGAAAACTGAGAAGAACTGTTTTTGGTATAGATTATGTAAATGGCAGAAAAGTTTTTATCCCAGACTTAAATATCAGTGGAAACAGAGAGGTAAATTCTACAGTACACTCTCCTATAATTGGATGGGCCTATGACGGAAATCCAATTTATGGACCATATGGATACTCATCTCCATCTGGCGGAACTGTTAGGGAAATGGTATCTGGATACATCTCTCAAGTTTCTTCCGATAGACCAGATCCAATATCATCATCGGGTCAAAAAATTTATCCAGAAGGATTTTTTGTAGATGATTATCAGTTCAATAATTCTGGAGATTTAGACGAACATAATGGAAGATTTTGTGTAACTCCAGAATTTCCAAATGGAATTTATGCATATTTTGCAACTATTAACAATGGATCTACAGAAACATCTGGTATATTCAAAAACTATAAAAAACCAACTTTTCCTTATTTAATTGGAAACACTTTTAAATCTACCCCTAACCAATTTAATTATAATAGAGAATTAATAGGTCAAAAGACTTTTCCCTTCGAAACAAGCAATTTACTCAGAAACACAAAGCCTTACAATTTAACAAGTGGAAATTCTCAATATGATTTTGTGTTTAATCCATTAAAAGTAAAAGAACCTTCTGTAAAGGTAAAATCAATTCTTTTATCTGGACTGGACGATATTGGAATTACTACTGGTGGCAATGGATATAAGATTGGGGATAAAGTCGTATTCAATAACACAAATACTAGTGGTTCTGATGCATATGTTGAGGTTTCATATCTGAAAGGAAAAGAAATCAATTCCATAAGTTTTGCATCAACTTTTGCACAAAATGTTGAATTTTATCCATTAAATTCAACAGGGAAGTTTATTGGATTCTGCTCTAATCCACATAGTCTCGTAAATAAAGATATCATATCGATTTCTGGACTTAATACTTCAGTAAGTTCTTTCAATGAGTTTTTCCAAGTCGGTGTTAGGTCCGACACACTTGCTCTTTCTGGACCTGTCGGTAACTCAACTGCCACTGGAATCATTACTTATTTTAATGTAAGTGGATCTTTAGAGTTTCCAAATATAAGAGAAAATGATGTTTACCACATTGAAAATGAAAAAGTAAAGATTTTATCCATTGACAAATTATCTTCTAGAGTAAAGGTTTTGAGATCTTATGAATCTACTCCAGGATCCGCACACACTGCTTCTACAGTTTTATATGAAAAGACCAGGAAGTTTACTTTTGATAACTCAAAAGGCGTAAATATAAACTATAACTTAAATAGAGAAATATATTTCAATCCAGCAGAGTCTGTTTCTTTAGGAACGTCTGCGGGTGTTGGAATAGGTTCAACTTTATATTTCTCCAATCCTGGTGCAGGAATAACAAATATTTTCGTCCCAACAAAGACAATTTATATACCATCACATAAATTAGAAACTGGAGAGGAGTTAACTTATACGAGCAATGGCGGATCTCCACTATTTGTTTCTGATAATGGAGTCAGTAGTTTCCAGTTATCAGATAATCAATCGGTTTATGTTGCTAAAGTTTCTGATGATTTAATTGGTATTTCTACAAATAAAGTTGGTTTAGGATCTACTGGATCTTTTGTTGGAATTGACAGTAGTATTACGACTTCTACATTATTCTTTACAAATCTTGGATCTGGAGTCAACCATAGTTTCAAAACCAATTATCCAAATGTTTTAACAGGAGAGTTTGTAAGAAATACAGTCACAGTTTCCACTGCATCAACTCACGGATTAAAAACGGATGATTTGGTTTATCTTGATGTTCTTCCTGGAATCACAACTACTGTTTTCGTAAAATATAATGACAAGAACAGAAGGTTAGTAATTAATCCAAAATCCTTTGCAACATCTGATGTTAGTATTACAAACAATACTATTACTATTCCAAATCACGAATATGCAACTGGCGAAAAAGTAATTTACAATGCAACTGTTGCAATTGGTGGACTAACAAATGACGACATCTACTATGTTGTCAGATTTAATAAAGACACGATCAAACTAGCATCAAGTTATTATAATGCAACTAAGGATATTCCAGAAATAATTGATTTCACAAGTACTTCTTCCGGAACACTATCTTTAATCAATCCAAGAATTTTTGCTATTTCAAATCAAACTATTAGATTTGATCTATCGGATAGTTCATTATCATATACTAAAGGATCTCTTTCTTATCCAGCATTTGATTTTAAACTATATACAAATTCAGATTTTACTGAAGAATTTAGCAAAACAACAAATTCAACGAAGTTTGATGTCATCAAGACTGGTAGAATAGGAGTAACTTCAACTTCTTCCATTACTTTAACAACAGAAAACCTTGATTTTGATTTATATTATAACTTAGTTCCTGTAGACTTAACCGATAATTTTGTTTCTAAAAAAGAAATAATTGTAGATGATGATAATGTCAACGCAAATAACAGGTTAATTTTATCACAAAGTTCATATTATGGATTCCACAACATAGTTGGAGTGGGACAGACAACATTTACTTTCAATATTCTGAATAATCCAGAAAGTTCATCATACACAAGTTCTGATGGAAATTTCCAATATTACACTGATTCTAAAAATACAACTGGAGAAATTAAAGCTGTTGAAATAAAATCTCCAGGAAGATTTTATAATACTTCTCCTGGTATAACATCTGTATTTTCTACTAATGGACGTGGTGCTATTTTAGACCCAATTACAGTTTCTATAGGAAAAGTTAATAGAGTAGAAATAGATGATATTGGTTTTGATTATCCTGCAGATGTAACTTTGCGCCCAACTTCCAAGTTGCCCCAAATATTAAAAGTAAATCCACTTTCAATATTTAAGAGTGTTGGAGTTTCTTCAGTTGGAATTGATTACAGTATTTCTCCCGATCTTGTTGTAATTGATTCTTTTACAAATCAGGTTGTTAGTGATGCTGATTTGAAGTATGATATAAATTCCAAGACTGTGGAAATTGTAAAAAATACTGAAGGAATCTATAACACAAAACCAACAATAATTCCAATCAACAACTCCAATGGAATTCCTATTAAGAATATTACATTCAATAGTACAAATAAAAATGTAACCGTCGAACTAGATGTTAATTATAGTTTTGGTCAAATTTTCCCCTTTAATGTAGGAGATAAAGTTTTAATTGAAAATGCTAATGTTGGCACAGCGTCAACCGCAAAAGGTTATAGTTCTAAAAATTATAACTATGCTCTATTTACTTTAACCTCGGTGAATCCACAATATGGGGGTTCTGGGGCAAATATTGTATATAACCTTTCAAATTATCTATCCTCTTCAGAATCTCCCGGAACCTTTGATTCGGAAAATTCTGCGGGTATTATTGTGCCAGAAAAGTATTTCCCAATATTCAATCCTGTTTTAGAAAAATACAAATTTTTTAAGGGCGAAAAGGCAGTTAGTGGATCTTCAAGTGGAATTGTATTAAATTGGAATGAATATACAGAGGAATTGAAGTTATCTTCAGGCGACACGTTTGAAGTGAATTCTATCATTCAAGGCGAAACTTCAAAAGCAAAGGGTTCGATTCGTACAGTTGACGATTTTGATGCAGTATATAACGTTGGAGCATCGTCAATTGTGAAAAAGGGGTGGAATTCTGAAAGTGGATTTTTGAATAACCAATTCCAAGTTACCTCTGATAATAATTACTACCAAAATTTCTCATACTCAATAAAGTCTAAAGTTGATTATGAAACTTGGAATGAATCGATAGGAAATCTTAACCATACTACTGGATTTAAAAAATTTAGTGATTTGGTTGTAGAATCAATTGATTCTACTTTTGTAGGAATATCAACATCTCAAAATGATGGAGATTTTTCTGGATTAGCAGATTTAATAACTGAAATTGATCTAAACTGCACTAATGATTTCGATCTTGCTAGGGAAAAAACATTAAGTATTGATTCTGATTATTATTCGAAAGAAATTATTTTAAATTCTATTTCTTTGCAGGATGAATTCCAATCAATAGGAAACAGAGTTCTTACAATAGATGATATTAGCGAACAATTCTCCAATGTCCCATCAGAACAAAATTATTCTAATGTAGATTCATTTAGATTATCTGATTTTAGATCTAAGAAATACATAACCTATGTGAGAGACAAGAGATTTACTGGTCTCAGACAAATTTATCTTGTTTCTTTAATGCATGATGGATTAGAAGGATACTTGAATCAATATGCTAGATCAGAAACTAGTGTTGATTTGGGATCGTTCGATTTTTCTATCTTTGGGTCTGAAGGTACATTAGAATTCTATCCACTAAGTTATCTTTATAGCAACTATGATATTAGTGTAATATCATATGGAATTAGAGATACTTCTTCTGGCGTCGGAAGTACTTCTTTTGGCAGTTTAATCGATGTAAGATCATCAACAACCACCGTTGCTGCAGGAACTACTGCAAGAACAAATATTGTTGGTATTGGATCTACTTACTTAGCATCAAAGGTTTTAATTCAGTTTTCTTCCACAAATGGCACATATTATCAGTTTGATGAGATAACTTTATTGAATGATGGAACTGATGTAAGTATCTTAGAATATGGTCGCTTATCAAACGCAAGTAGAGTTAGATATGTTGGAGAAGGAATAGGAACTTACTCGGCATATATTTCAGGATCAAATGTCAACTTAGACTTTACTCCAAATGTTGGGTTAGGAACCACTTATGTTATTAATACACTCAGAGTTTCTATTGCAAGCACAAATGTTGGTATTAGCACTTCATCCTTGTCATTTGATACTTCCGAAATAAGATCTGGATACGTATCTATTTCTTCTTCACCAACTCCATCTCAAACTGGTATAACAACATATTCTCGAGAATATGGAGCTTCATATTACATTGCTGTAGTTAAAGACGCCACAAACGATGAGTATCAAGTTTCAGAAATAGTTGTCGTTGACGATGAAACTGAGGCATATCTATCTGAATTTGGTATTGTAGAAACTTCTTCTGGTCTAGGAACTTTTGGGGTTGGTGTTAGCACCATAACAGGAACAACGTTGACATTTACACCAAATCCTAATATTTCAGCAGAGGTTAAAGTCTATCAAAACTCAATGAAAGTTGTTAGTACGGCAAATACTTTACAATCATATGATTTCACAAATTCCAACATAGAAACATCTTATGGGGAATTTGAAGGAATTTACAATTCTATTAAGAGATCATTTGATTTAAAACATAGACAAATACCAATCTTCCAAAGAGTATTTGATGCTTCAAATACAACAACGGTAAATGTTGCAAACAATTCAGTAAGAATTCCAAAACATTTTTATGTAACTGGAGAGGAACTTGTTTATAGTCAAGGTAATGGTAGTCCCATTGGTATTGCAACAACAACTATTACTGGAATTGGATCAACTGATTTATTGCCTTCATCAGTATTCGTAATCAAAGTAAATGATCTTGATATTAGATTGGCAGCAAGTGCGGAAAAGGCACTAAAAGCAATTCCAGAACCTCTTACAATTACCTCAGTTGGAATAGGAACAACACACTCATTCACTGCCAAAAAACAAAATACAAAATGTTTGGTAACCATTGACAACTTTATTCAATCTCCTATTGTCTCCACATCAACAACTACAACTCTAGCGAAAAATGTTGCCTTCAATGTAGTTGATTTAACTCTTTCGGGAATAACCTCTATTTTTGGTGGCGATTTGCTGAAGATTAACGATGAGATAGTAAAGGTAAATACTGTTGGTTATGGATCAACCAATGCTTTATTGGTTGATCGAGGTTGGATGGGAACAAATGCAGAGAATCACTCTATTGGATCAACTGTTACCAAAATTACCGGCAACTACAATATCATCGATAATACAATTCACTTTGTAGAAGCACCATATGGAAATTCTCCAATTGGAACTATAACAAATAGACCTGATGATAGGGATTACACTGGTATTACTACTCGTTCTACATTTGCAGGAAGAGTCTTTCTGAGATCAGGAATAGAAGATGATATAAATGAACCATATAGTAAGAATTATATTTTTGATGGTTTATCAGAACAGTTTACTGGAATAAACACTGAATTTATTTTAAAATCTTCCAATTCGAATATTACTGGAATTTCTACCGGCGGTATGGTTCTCTTGATAAACAATGTTTTCCAGGAACCACAAAGACTTGGATCCGTTAATATTAATGGAGATTACAAATTAAGAGAAAATACGGGTATAACTACCTTAGCATTTACTGGAACTATATCTTCGACTGCGTATGATATCAATAATGCAAGTGTTCCTAGAGGTGGAGTCATTGTTTCGGTAGCATCTACTCAAGGATTTGGATATCAACCATTAATTTCAGCAGGAGGAACTTCAATAGTTTCTGTTGCAGGCACTATTTCTGCGATTAGTGTTGGATATTCTGGATCCGGTTATAGAGGACATGAAAATTATGAAATAATTGCCGAAACTTCTACAACCATTAGTTCAGGAAGCACAATTATTCCAATAAACAATCAAAATGGAGTTCTCAATAAATTACAATATTCAACTTCAAATACAATAGGAATAGGATCAATATTCCAAAATGTTCCTATTGTAGGTGTTGGAAACACTTATGTTTTAATTGGTTCAGGAAGTACTTCAAGTCAATCTATTGTTTCCGGAACTTCTGCATTAATAAGTCTGAACTCTCCAACTGTTGGATTAGTCGATGTTGGCGTAAAAACTGCCAGCAATGGAATTTTAAATTATGAATTTATTGGTTTCTCTACTATTTCATCAGGGCGTATTTCAACTAATATAACCATCACAAATCCAGGATCTGGTTATACGTCGTCAAATCCACCAATTGTTGTATTTGAATCTCCACGTAATTATGATAATATTCCATTAATTTACTCTCCTGGGTATTCTGGAATTGGAACACAGTCCACAGTCAATATTGTTGTTGGTCAAGGATCTAGTGTAGTTGATTTTGAAGTTAGAAATCTAGGTTATGCATATAAAGTTTCTGAGGTTCTTACCATTCCTACTGGAGGATTGACAGGAATTCCAACAGATCCCTCAAAACCATTTAGTAGATTTGAATTAACTATCGATCAGGTTTTTGCAGATCTCTTCTCAGGATGGTCTATTGGGGACTTCCAAGTTATTGATAAAATTGAAAACTTATTTAATGGCACAAGAAGAAACTTCCCAATTAAAATAGATGGTGCACAAACATCAATCCGTGCAAGATTTGGTTCAAATATTGACGTACAATCTATATTATTAATATTCATTAATGATATTTTACAAGTTCCTGGATCTGGATATACTTTCAATGGAGGAAGTACATTTACTTTCTCGGAACCACCAAAAGAAGGTGATACTTGTAAAATCCTATTTTATAAAGGAACTGGGGCAATAGATGTTGTCTTTAATGATGTTTTAGAAACTATCAAATCTGGAGATACTGTGAGATTAAACAGTGATATTTTATCACAAAAAGAAGATGAAAGACTTGTTACTGATATCGTTTCTTCTGATATTATTCAAACCAATCCATATAATGGATATGGATTGTCAATTGACGAAACTCTTTCTAGGCCTTTGATCTGGTGTAGGCAAACTGAAGATAAAATTATTAGTGGTCAAGAAATAGGAAAAAATAGAGAAATATATGAACCTCTTATTCAACCAACAACTAACATAATTAACAATGTAGGAACTGCATCTACTGAAATTTTTGTGGAGAGCGTAAAGATTTTCTTTGATGACAATAGAGAAAATTCAACAACTCCATTTAAAACAAAAATTTTAATAACTTCTCAAGACGTTATAGTTGGTGCATCAGCAACTGCCGTAGTTTCCGCTGCAGGAACTATTTCTTCATTGAGTCTTACTAATGGTGGATTAGGATTTACAACCAATCCAACAGTTGTTATCGGAAATCCAGTGGGTATTGGGTCAACTTCTACCGCAACAGCATCTATAACTTCGGGAATTATAACTTCTCTGACTGTTACAACTCCAGGATTTGGATATACTTCTAAAACTCCACCACAAGTTTTGATTCAATATCCATCTCTCAAATCAGAGAGAATTGAAGATGTTTCATATGAAGGAGACTTTGGAATAATTGTTGGCGTTTCTACAACTTCAGTTGGTATTGCAACGACTGGAATTATATTTGATTTGTTTATTCCTACAGATTCTTATTTAAGAAATACTAATATTACAGTCGGCGTTGCATCAACTGGAATCAGCGGAATAAAAACTGATTATTACTTTACAGTATTTAATTCCAATATTGGTTTTGGAATAACTTCATTAGATTCTACCAATTCAATTGTTGGTATTGGAACAACTTGTCTTGATAACGTATATAAAGTTGCTTCAGTTTCTATAGCACAAACAAGTGTTCCAGGAGTTGGATTAACTAATGTTTCAAGAGTTATTGTTAAGGTCTCAAATTATAATGGATTAACTGGAATGGGTTACAGTAGTTTCTACGGACAATTTAGTTGGGGTAAGATAAACACTCCAACCAGAAAGAAACCTTTGAGTTTCAATTCTTATAATATTAATGGTATTTCTGGATTGTCTACTGGCGCAGTAATTCAAAGAATTAATCCTCTGAGATATGTTGGTTATTCTACAACCGTTTAAATAATAACTATAAATAGATAAAAAACGACAAAAATGTCTGCGATTATAACTGATCAACTTAGAATATTAAACGCTAAAAACTTTGTTGCGGCGGCGACTTCAAGTTCCAATAGTTATTATACCTTTGTTGGATTACCCAATGCATCAAATTATGATGCAAACTGGGATTCACTTCCACCTGCACCAAAAGATAATTTTGATCAGGAAAATGATTATTGGGATACAATGATCGCTTTGAAAAAAATTACAAGCGGTGATGTAAGGCAGGTAGTTAGAAAAATTACTTGGACTTCGGGAACTGTTTATGACATGTATAGACATGACATTAGTAGAACTAGTTTATCTGTTCCATCTAATTCAACTAGTTTGTATTCTGCAAACTTTTATGTCGTAAACAGTGATTACAGAGTCTACATTTGTTTGTATAATGGAGTTGATCCTGAGAATCCAACTGGAAAACCCTCTCTAGATGAGCCAACATTTACTGATTTAGAACCAAGAGCAGCAGGTGATAGCGAAGATGGTTACATATGGAAATATCTTTACACTATAAAACCAAATGAACTAGTCAAATTCGAATCGACCAATTTTATTCCAGTTCCTTCAGATTGGGAAACCAATCCTGATTATACCCCAGTTAGAAATAATGCTTTAAATAGCGGACAGATTAAAATCGCGCAAGTTTTAAGTAGAGGCGTTGGCATAGGAACTGCAAACAGAGTTTATACCAACGTTCCAATTTATGGGGATGGTGTTGGAGCTAGATGTACGATTGTTATTAACAGTGATTCTAAAGTAGAGTCTGCCATCATCACAAATGGAGGTTCTGGATATAGTTATGGTACGGTGGATTTAGTTGCAGGTGGAGTTCCAACTGGTACAACTACTCCCTCATTTAAAGTCATTATTCCGCCACAAAACGGGCACGGATATGATATTTACAGAGAACTTGGCGCATATAGAGTATTAGTTTACTCAAGAATTGAAAATGATACTGAAGATCCAGATTTTATTGTAGGTAATCAAATAGCAAGAGTTGGTATTGTAGAAAATCCTTTAGCGTATGATTCCGATTCTACATTAGTAAAAAATAAAGCAAGTGCATTATCCGCACTAAAACTAGTTGGAACCGGATATAGTACTGCCAATTTTGTAGCAGATTCTTACATTACCCAAACAGTTGGTCTTGGATCAACTGCAGTAGGCAGAGTTGTATCATATGACAAAAATACAGGAGTTCTAAAGTATTGGCAAGATAGAACCTTAGTAGGATTTAATAGTGATGGAACAGCAAATTCAACTCCATTATATGGATTTAATTTGAATCGTTTCACTTCTACTCCTAATACGGGAGGATCCATAACTATTTCTGCTTCAGGTATAAGTGGATTGGGTATTGATACATCTTTCACTGGTGTATCTACCACAATAAATAATAGAAGATATTATTTGGGGCAAACCTTTGTTAATGGGGTGTCAAATCCAGAAGTAGAAAAATATTCTGGAAACATAATTTATGTTGATAATAGACCTTCAATAACGAGATCATCAAATCAAAAAGAAGATATCAAAGTCATTTTGCAGTTCTAAAGAATTATGCCACAGCAAACTAACCTTAATGTATCCCCATACTTTGACGACTTTGATAGGGAAGATCAATATTATCGTGTCTTATTTAAACCAGGATATCCAGTTCAAGCAAGAGAGCTTACAACTCTCCAATCAATGCTCCAAAGTCAAATTGAACAATTTGGCGATCACTTTTTTAAAGAAGGATCTGTTGTAATACCCGGAAACATTAATTATATTGACAATTATTATGCGGTAGAATTACAAGAAAGCTATCTCGGAGTTAATATTTTATCATATTTGCCATATCTAATTGGAAAGACAATTAGAGGTGCTAGCAGTGGGGTTAGAGCTTCAGTTGTAGGCGTTTTAAGTTCTGAAGATTCTGAAAGGGGAAATAATACAATCTATGTAAACTTCTTAAACTCTGATGTAGCTTCAAATAGTTATCAAGGATTTTCTTCAAATGAAGTTTTGCTCGTTGAAAGTGGGGTATCGGAGCAAAATACATTAGATATAGAAAGGAATACTATTATTCAAGCAAATGAGGGGTTTGCTGCAACAATTTCATCAAACCCAAATTCAATTGGTTCTGCTGTTAGTTTGTCGGAAGGAGTATATTATCTAAGAGGTCATTTTGTAACTGTAGACGAGCAGACAATAATTCTAGACCAGTATTCAAATAATCCAAGCTATAGAGTTGGATTGGATGTTTTTGAGGTAATAGAAACTCCAGATGACAATATAGATTTAAATGATAATGCTCAGGGATTTTCTAATTATGCAGCTCCTGGGGCAGATAGACTTTCTATAGTTGCAATTTTAACTAAAATTCCAGTTAATGATCCAAATCCAGTAGCAACTCCTAACTTCGTACAATTATTAGAAGTTAGAAATGGTATTCTTCAAAGGCAAATTAATAATCCAGACTATAATGTAATTGAAAAAGAACTAGCAAGAAGAACATATGATGAGTCTGGAAACTATTATGTAAAATCTCCATCCGTTTCTGTAAAAGAAACTCTAGATGATTTAAAAGGAAATGGTGGCGTCTTTAAAGAAAATCAGTTAACATACAACAACAATAAAGCATCGGATGATTTAGCTACATACACAATTTCTCCACTTAAAGCTTTTGTAAGTGGTTATGAAATAGATGTTGTAGGAACTACTTATCTTGATTTTGAAAAACCAAGAACAACAAAGTTATTGGAAGATCAAAGTATAAACTATGTTACTGGTCCAACGTATACACTCAATAGAGTTTATGGATCTCCGGCATTAGGTATTTCAACTTCATATTCTCTAAGTTTGAGAAATTCTAGAGTTGGATCTAACTCGATTTCTGCCCCAGGAAAAGAAATTGGTCTTGCTAGGGTATATGATTTTGCTTTAGAATCAGGATCATATAATACATCAACACCAAATGCAAATGAGTGGGATATTGCCTTATATGATATTCAAACATATACAGAAATATCGTTAAATGAACCTATTACATTAACAACTCCAACTTATATCAGAGGCAAATCAAGTGGGGCTGTGGGTTTCTTAAGATATAATGCAACAAACTCTGGTATCATTACTGCGTATAATACTAAAGGAACTTTTGTAATTGGCGAAAAGTTTGTTTTTGATGGTATAGAAAATACAAGAGTTTCTACTGCAGTAACTGCATATTCAACTAACGACGTAAAATCTCTTTATGGCATAGTCGGCAGTGCTTCCACTTTTACGGCAGATGTTAAGCAGTCAACATTAGCAAATGTTGGTCAAGTTCAAATTACTGCAACTGGTGGCGGAATAAGTACAGTAACTTCAACAGACTTTATTTTTACAGGAATTGCCACTGTAGGAAATATTGTTGCTTTTTCAAATCCAGGATTATCCGAAAATACTTTTGCAAAGATAGAAACAGTATCTCAAAGTGCAATCACCATCTCTGGAATTACAACAGTAACTGGAGTTTGTGATGGTGGTTTACCCACAACAACTATCAATCCAAGTGATTTTAGAATCCTATTCTCAAACTTCCAATCATCTGTAGATAATACATTATATACTACCTTACCAAAAAGAAATATTGCATCGGTAGATCTAACCAATTCTACATTAACTGTAAGAAAGCAATATAATGTAACTATATCTACAAATTCCACAAATACTATAATAGCAGAATCTGATGAGACATTCCTACCATATGATGAAGAAAGATATGTTCTCATTACAGATAACGGAACTACCGAAAGTTTAAGTTCTGATAAGTTAGTATTCTCTAGTGGCGGAAGAGAAATAACAATAAATGGATTGTCAACTTCCTCGGGTACTGGAAAACTAATTGCAACTCTAAGAAAAGTTGATATTGATTCTAAAGTAAAAAATAAAAATAGAATTCAATCAGTAATAGTTGACAAATCAAAATATCAATATTCTGGAACAGGAACAACAACTAATAATGATGGTTTGACATATGGAACTTATCCATATGGAACCAGAGTTCAAGATGAGGAAATCTGTTTACTGCAACCAGACGTAACGGTACTGTATGGAATCTACGAATCTAATGATACTTCTGATGCAGAATTACCAAGTTTAACTCTAACAACTATTAATGGACCAACAGCAAAAACTGATGATTTATTGATTGGAGAAGAGTTTGTAGGATCACTTAGTGGTGCAGTCGGCGTATATGCAGAGAGACTAAATGCATTGCAAGTTTCTTACGTTGCAAGGAATTCTAATAAATTCCAAGTCAATGAAGTTGTAACTTTCAAAGAATCCGGAATTACCGCAACCATTACCGCAGTTAATGGTGGGGATAATAATATTATTTCTAACTATATCTTTGATAATGGACAAAGAGAAACAATTTATGATTATGCAAGAATTATTAGAAAGGCATCCGCAAAGGAACCAACAAGAAAACTAAAAATAATTTTCGAATCAGCAAGTTTCTCCTCATCAGATAGTGGAGATTTAACAACCGCAAGTTCTTATAATCAATTTGATTATTGCGATATTCAATCGGTCAATGGTATAAGAAATACGGATATTATTGACATTAGACCAAGAGTTTCTAACTTTACTGTAACCACATCTTCATTATCTCCATTTGAGTTTAATGCAAGATCATTTACTTCAAGTGGCAATTCTGCTTCCAGTATTTTGGCATCTGACGAATCCATCTTATTTGATTACTCATATTATCTACCAAGAATAGATAAGATTTATCTAACTAAAGATGGTGTTTTCCAACTAAACAAAGGAGAACCCGCAGATAATCCTCAACCACCAATTGATATTGATGATGCACTTGATATTGCAACTATTACTCTACCTGCATACTTATGTGATGTCAATGATGCAAGTTTAAATCTTGCAGAACACAAGAGATATAGAATGAAAGACATTCATTCTCTTGAAAATAGAATTAAAAATCTAGAATACTATACTTCACTATCACTTTTAGAGTCTGACACATCAAATCTATTTGTTAGAGATGTAAACGGTCTTAATAGATTTAAGTCCGGATTCTTTGTAGATGATTTTTCTACAACTTCGACTCAGAAAAAAGTAACTATCGTAAAAAATAGTATTGATGTCATTAATTCTGAATTAAGACCTGCACCATATACAACAGAAGTTGACCTAATTTTGGGTTCAAACTCTCTTATTGGATTGGGAGTTACTTCAACAAATGTAGATCCAAACTTTGTAAGTGATCTGATAGGTACAAATGTCAAAAAGACTGGTGGACTTATTACTCTAGATTATTATGAAGTTGAAGAAATAAATCAACCATACGCAACAAGAGTTGAATCTGTTGCTCCATACCGCGTCGGTTATTATGGCGGTACTATCAATCTTACACCATCCTCTGATATTTGGGTTGACGTAGTAAGACTAGCAGCGAATAGCACAGAAGTTGCCACAAACTACATCCAATCAGAATCTCAGATTGTTGCATCTGAACTAGACAGTCAGAGTGGATTTGGTCCAGTAACTTGGGGTTCTTGGGAAACTGTTTGGACTGGATCTACAAAAGCGGTAGATTCCAGAACAGTTAATGTTGGATATTATATTATTAAGGAAGATCTGGAGACGGTAACTAAAACAGGAACAACCACAAGGTCTGGTGTTAGAAAAATCACTAAAGAAGAATTGAAGAATGTTTCGCTAGGGGATACTGTACTAAGCACAGATATTAGTTCCTTTATGAGATCTAGAAACATTGAGTTTGTTTCTAGAAGATTAAAACCATTTACTAGGGTTTATACCTTCTTCAATGGGATTGATGTTAATAAGTTTGTTACTCCCAAACTACTTGAAATCACAATGACTTCAGGTACTTTCCAAGTTGGGGAAACAATTGAAGGTAATATTGAACTTTCCACTGCACCTGGATTCGCCAACTTAAATGTTGCGCCAGTTAAACCAGATCCCAAAATAACGTTTAGAGTTGCAACATCAAATCACAAATATGGTCCATTTAATGCACCAACTGAAGTATTTACTGCAAACCCATACAACTCATCGCAACCCATACCAGAAACTTATTCTTCAACTTCGACCATTCTAAACGTAGATACATTTAGTCTTTCTCAACAAGCACAAGGTGATTTCTTTGGTTACGTCCAAACAGGAATGAAACTAAGAGGTTTAACAAGTGGCGCTGAAGCAGTGGTTTCTAATATCAGATTGATTACAGATACTATTGGTGTCTTAATTGGATCTTTTTATATTCCAAATCCAAATGTTTTTGGAAATCCAAGATTTGAAACAGGTTCTAAATTGTTTAGGATCACCAATAGCCCTTCAAACTCACTTATCGATTCGACTACAACGAGTGCAGAAGAGAAATTCTATTCGGAAGGTAAGATTAATAGAGTTCAAGAAAATATTCTTTCTGTCAGAACAGTAAGAACAGAAACTCAAACAGTTACAGAAAGTAGAACTGAGAGTCTCACTGGGCCAACAGCAGTGGTTGCTACTACTATTGTTGGCAATACACTACCTCCTTATGTACCACCAGCTCCACCGGTTGTGCCCGCAGATCCACCAACGCAAGTTGATTACGAGCAAGAACCAGCTCCATCTTCATATCCTCCAGTTCAGGACACTCCAGTTGGACCAACTGGACCAACTGGACCAACCGAGACTAGTGGACCAATTACACCAACTGGAAGTGTTGAACCATTGCCTACTAAAAATGAAACCGCTGCAGGAGGAGGGTCTTGTAAACCGGGAATGGAATATCTTAATACATCAACAACTATTGGGTCATACAGATATCAAAGTAACATTTACGCAGGAGAAACAACAGCATTCTCTATTCCTCTACAAACTGTTAAGGGCAAAACTTGGGCTCAAATTGCAGACAAGAGTGGCAAAAAAGCAGCAAATAAAGCATTTAAAAATTGTGGTATAAAACCAACCACTACCGACAAATCAACTTCTTTACAGCAACAAGCGATTAATTTTAAAACAACTAAAAAGCAGAAAAATGAATTGCCATTAAAAGGTGCTCCTGGTGCTGCTGGTGCTGTTAGAAAACAATTAGAACAAGATAAAATTATTAAACCACAAAAAACAAGAGGACCAGGAGGATTGCTATCAATTACTCCAACGACAATAAATAATGTTCCTGCAGGTAAAGGCAAGAAAAATACAAATAAAAATAGAAGATAAAACGTTATTAATAAATATATGATATTGGATCCAATCAGAAAGGTAAAAAAATAAAATGAAAATAATAGATCCTTTGGCTCAATCTTTTTATGTTGAACCGGAAAGTGGCATTTTTGCCACTTCCGTTGATTTATATTTTTATTCAAGAGATCCAGAACTTCCAGTAACTATTCAGTTAAGACCCATGCAATTGGGTCTTCCAACTAGTGAGGTTTATCCATTTAGTGAAGTGGTAATTGACCCAAAGGATATTCAAATTTCCGAAGATGCATCTTTACCAACTAGAGTTACTTTTGAATCTCCAGTCTATCTTGCAGGAAAACAGTTTCATGCATTAGCAATTTTATCAAACTCTAGCGTTTATAACGTATGGATTTCAAGATTAACTGAGATTGATGTCAGTACTACTGCTCTCGCAGAGCAAGAGCAAGTTTTAGTTTCTAAACAACCATTAAGTGGTTCATTATTTAAGTCGCAAAATGGATCTACCTGGACTCCGAGCCAATTTGAAGATTTAAAATTTAAGTTAAACAGAGCAAACTTTGTAGGAAGTGGAAATATAAACTTTTATAATCCAAATTTAAGTCTGGGTAACAATCAAGTAGCTACATTAGTAAGAGACTCCTTAGAGGTAACTTCTAAAAAAGTTAAAGTTGGAATTGGAACTACAATTGCAACATCAAATCTTCCCACTTTGGGAAATACAATCATCCAACAAAATAGCAATGCTACAGGCAATTTTGTTGGATATGCGGGATCTGCATTCGGAACTCTAGGAATTATTAATGCGGGAATTGGATATACGCCTTCTTCAGGATCTTTTGTATTTAATAATGTTGTACTGAATACAATAACTGGAGATGGTAGAGATGCAAGAGCAAATATTACTATAACAAATGGAGTTGCAGTAGCTGCAACAATCTCAAATGGTGGAACTGGATACTCCACAGGAGACGTATTGGGAATATCAACGATTGGCACACAAAATCTTGGTAGAAACTTAAGACTGTCTGTTTCAGAAGTTTCTGGAGTAAATCAACTAATTATAGATCAAGTTCAAGGAGAATATATTACTGGTGTCGGAAACACTGTAAGATATGTGAATAATGCAGGAGTTTCTACAGATTTAAATGGCACTGGCGGAAATGTTATCATTCCTATTGGAGGAATAGAAACAATATCTGATGGATTGCATATCAAGGTTTACCACAAAAATCATGGAATGAATTCTTCCCAAAATTTGGTAACAATAAGTAATGCAATATCTGATTTAAAGCCAACCAAACTTTTTAGTAATTATTCATCAACTTCAACCGACAGTATTCCTGTAGAAAGTATTTCTATCGCTAACTTTGATATTTTTGAGAATGTTTCTGTTGCATCTACAAATCCAGGATACATTAGAATTGATAATGAAATTATTTCTTATACTGGAGTAAATACTTCAGTATCACCACCTCTTTTAACCGGTATAACTAGATCTATCGATCAAACAAAGTCATTTAGTTACAGTGCGGGAACGCTAGTATACAAATATGAACTTGCCTCTGTTTCTCTACGTCGTATTAATAGGACACATAATTTAGCAGATGCAACTGTTTCGGAACCATATGATCTTGATTATTATCATGTTAAGTTAGATATGAGTGATCAAAGTTCTACAATGACAAATAGGACTCTATCGACTGGATATCCAAAGTTATTCATAAATCAAACAAAATCAACTGGCGGTTCGGAAATAAATGCAACCCAGAATATACCTTTTGAAATTGTTAAACCAGTCGTACAAACAATGTCTTTGAGAGGAACTAATATCAATGCGGCACTAAGAACTGTTAGTGGAAGCAGCGTTGATGGAAATGAAATTCCATTTATCGACCAGGGATTCGAACAGATCAACTTAAATGCTACAAATTATTTAAGTACCCCAAGAGTTGTTGCATCAAAGGTAAATGAAAATTCAAAAACAACTAATTTACCTGCCAACAAATCTCTTACATTAAACTTAAATCTTTCAACAACAAATGCATACGTATCTCCAGTAATTGACTTGGATAGAGTTGGAATGATTTTCACTTCCAACAGAGTAAATAATGCAATATCTAATTATGCCACTGATGATAGAGTATCAACTTTAAAAGATGATCCCTCATCTTTTGTCTATGCAACAAAGCCAATTTCATTAGAAACCCCAGCATCATCTATAAAAGTAATACTAAGTGCATATATTAACACTTATAGTGATATTAGGTGTTTATACGCAATAACTGATGACCCTAATTCAGATTTAATCTACTATCCTTTCCCAGGATATACCAATTTAACTTCCAGTGGAGATATAATAAGTTTGTCTGATAGTAATGGATTGCCAGACAAAATGGTTTCTAAAACTGATTTAATTGGATTTGATAGTGATGTTCTTGACTTTAGGGAGTATGAATTCACTATCGATAATCTGCCAGCATTTAGATATTTTGGCATCAAGCTTGTTGGAACCTCAACAAATCAAGCATATCCACCAAGATATAAAGATTTGAGAATTATAGCATTGGCATAATAAATTATGAAATATTCTAAAGTTAACGGTCACTCCAATTTAATTAGAGATGAGGAAACTAAAGCAATTATTAACACAAACATGACAGATTACAACAACTATATTATGCAAAAAAGAATAAAAGAAAAAGAAAATCAAAAATTACAGAATCTTGAAAAAGATTTTGTTAACATGAAAGAAGATTTAAATGAAATCAAATCTTTACTCAGGAGTTTAATTGATGGACCCAAATAATATAGAACTTGACAATTTAAGCAAAAGTTTTGAATACTTTAAAGTTGCATCAGAGATAGATAGTATAGATGATATCGTTCAATTAAAAAATATTGCAAAATGTTATTATAAATTATACTTAAAACAACAAGAAGTAATTTCAAATTTAGGTGTTTTAAATGGCAGATAAAAGAATAACTTTTGATGTAACTTCAGGAACTCCAAGTTCTGTCAATTTAACTATTAACACTGGTGCCACATTTACTGCAAACTTTGCAGTAGTGAATACATCAAATTCTGCTTTTAATTTCTCTGGATGGACGGGATCATCTCAAATAGCAAAAAGTGTTTCTATTGGTTCTAGTTCATATGCTGCAGCAACATTTAATGTTGGATTTACTAGTGCTGCAGGTGGAAAATTTAATATATCTTTAGGATCAACCCAAACAAGGTCTTTAAAAGAAGGAAGATATGTTTATGATGTTCTTGTGAGTTCAGGTTCTACTGTATATAGAATTGTTGAAGGAAATATTTTAGTAAAACCTGGAATTTCCTCCGCACCATAAATATTCTGAGAGGTATCAATAAATGGCGCAACCATCTACTAGACAAGAGTTAATAGATTACTGCAAAAGAAAACTGGGAGCGCCAGTTTTGGAAATTAATGTTGCAGATGAGCAGATTGAAGATCTTGTAGATGACGCAGTTCAGTTTTTCCAAGAAAGACATTTTGATGGCGTTTATCCAACATTTTATAAGTATAAAATAACAGCAGCAGATATTGCTCGGGGAAGAGCAAAGGGACTTGATGCGACCAGTAATGTTGGTATTGTAACAACAACTGTCAATACAAATATCGTAGGTACTGCAGTAACTTTTACTTACAACGAAAATAGTAATTATTTACAAGTTCCTCCAAATGTAATTGGAATTAACAAAGTTTTTAGTTTTGATAGCTCAAATACAATTACTCACAACATGTTTAGTGTGAAATATCAGTTATTTCTAAATGATGTTTATTATTGGGGAACAACGGAACTTCTAAGTTACGCTATGGTTAAAACATATTTGGAAGACTTAGATTTTTTATTAAATACTCAGAAACAAATTCGTTTCAACAAAAGACAAGATAGGTTATATCTAGACATCGATTGGGGAACTGTTAGCGAAAATAATTACTTTATTATTGACTGCTATTCAACATTGGACCCAAATGATTATTCAAGGGTTTGGAATGATTCTTTCATTAAACCGTATCTAACCTCATTAATTAAGAGGCAGTGGGGGCAAAATATGATGAAGTTTACCGGGGTAAAACTTCCAGGCGGAGTTGAGCTGAATGGAAGACAAATGTATGATGACGCGCAGAAAGAAATTGATATTTTAATGGAAAAAATGTCTAATACTTATGAACTTCCTCCTCTAGATATGATCGGATAAAATGTTAAATCCATTCTTTCTACAAGGTTCTTCTTCAGAACAAGGTCTAATACAAGATCTGATAAACGAACAGATCAGAATGTATGGTGTTGAAATATATTATATTCCAAGAAAGTATATTACGGAAAAAACTGTAATAAAAGAAGTCATACAATCAAGATTTGATAATGCTTATCCATTAGAAGCATATGTCAATAGTTATGATGGATATGGCGGAACAGGAACTATCCTATCAAAATTTGGTATTCAAGATCTTGACGATTTAAGTTTAATAATTTCTAGAGAGAGATTTGAAACCTATATCAGCCCTCTCATAAAAAACTTGACAGATATAAAATTATCTACAAGACCCAAAGAGGGAGATTTAATTTATTTTCCATTGGGCGATAGGTTATTTGAGATCAAATACGTAGAACATGAACAACCATTTTATCAACTTCAAAAAAATTATGTTTATGAATTGAAGTGCGAACTCTTCAGATATGAAGATGAGGTTGTTGATACTAGTATTGAAGAAATAGACGATAATATTCAAAATCAAGGTTATATTCAAACATTAACTGTAGTCGGAACAGCAATTACCGCAACAGCATTTACAAATATTGTAAATGGTGGTGTTAGATTCATTAGAGTATCTAATAGAGGAGGTGGATTTAATACAGCACCGAAGGTGGCAATTTCTTCTGCTCCATCTGGCGGATATACTGCAGTTGGTGTTGCAACGATGATCGACAACTTAATTGATTGCAATGGAACATCATCATTAAAAGTTCAAGGCGTTGAAGTTGTTAATTCTGGTTACGGTTATACAGTTGCTCCTGCTATTGCTTTTATTGGAGGTGGTGGAAGTGGTGTTGCGGCAACAGCAATAATAGGTGACGGTATTGTTGGAATAGTTACAATAACAAACGGCGGTTCTGGTTATTCAGCATCACCAACAGTAACATTTAGTGGCCCAGGGATAGGAACTACTGCAGTTGGATATGCTGTAGTTAGTGCTGCGGGTACAATTACTCAAATAAGACTAAGAGACGCAGGTATAGGGTACACGACAGCACCAACTATTACCATAGCAAGTCCAGGTTCAAGTGGATCCGGATCATTTAAGTACAATGAAATTGTGACAGGATCAGTTTCTGGAACAACTGCAAGAGTAAATTCTTGGGATTCAGATAATAATAAACTTGAAGTTTTTATTGTCAGTGGATCTTTTGCGTCAGGAGAAACTATTACGGGATCTACAAGCGGAGCATCATACAAATTAAGAACACTAAAATCAGATAATTTAGTTGATCCTTATTCTCAAAATGATGTTATAGAGGAAGAGGCAGATAAAGTTATTGATTTTAGTGAATCAAATCCTTTTGGTACATTGTGACTTAAATAAATATTATATAAAATTTAAATAATAAAATGTTTGAATATTTCTACAACGAAATTTTTAGAAAGACAATTGTGTCTTTTGGATCTTTATTTAATGATATTACTATAAAGCATAAAGACAGTTCTGGTTCTAATGTTAGTGTAATAAAAGTTCCTTTGGCGTATGGTCCAACTCAAAAATTTCTAGCTAGATTAGAACAATCCCCAGATTTAAATAAACCAGTTCAAATAACATTACCAAGAATGTCTTTTGAACTTGTTGGCATATCTTATGATGGTTCTAGAAAATCTTCAACAGTTCAAACATTTCTATCTCCATCTGTTTCTGATGGAACTCAACAAAGAAAAACATATCTTCCAGTACCATACAATCTTGATTTTGAACTAAGCATATTCACAAAGTTGAATGATGATATGCTTCAAATCATCGAACAAATCTTACCATATTTTCAACCAGCATATAATATTACAATTGATTTAGTCACCGAAATAGGCGAAAAGAGAGATGTGCCAGTTATTTTAAACAGCATATCTATGAGTGATGATTATGAAGGTGATTTTTCACAAAGAAGGTCTTTGATTTATACGTTAAGATTTACTGCAAAAACATATCTTTTTGGTCCATCTTCTTCTGTTTCTACCGATATTATCAAAAAAGTTTCTATTGGACTTATTTCTGGAGATTCTACTTCAACTCCAACAAGAGAAGTTGTCTACTCAATAGAACCAAGAGCTACTAAAAATTATACCGGCAATATTACTACAAATCTATCCAAGAATATATCTAATATAGATACTCTTGTTGAAGTTAATGATGCTTCATCTATTGCAGTCAATACTTACATTTATATAGATGAAGAAGAAATATATGTTGATAAAAAAGCAGGTAATGTACTTACTGTTACAAGAGGTGCAGACAATACAAAAGCATCTTCCCATGTTTTAGGATCTGCAGTTTATAGAATAACTGCTGAGGATAATGCTTTGATTAAAACTGGAGATGACTTTGGATTTAGCGAGAATATCTTATGAAAATGACAAAGAAATTTGACGAGATTAATAAAACTTTTAATGTTGATGCGGAAATAGTTCCTGTAGAAACCGAAAAAATTTCCACCGAAATTGAAAAGATATCTTCTGTTGCAGATGATGTTAAAAAAGATTATGAGTATACAAGAGGAAATCTTTATTCAATTATAGAAAAAGGACAAGAAGCAATTAATGGAATTTTAGAACTAGCTCAAGAAAGTGAGATGCCTAGGGCATATGAAGTTGCAGGACAACTGATTAAAAATGTTGCAGATGCAACTGATAAGTTGATGGATTTGCAGAAGAAACTAAAGGATATAGAAGAAGAAAAAGTTGGCAAGAGTCCCACAACTGTCAATAATGCTTTGTTTGTTGGGTCTACCGCAGAATTGGCTAAACTTTTAAAGAACAATGAACTAGACAAACAATGAACTCAGAACTCCAAGAATTCTTTTCGTTAATTGGCAAAGCAAAAAAGGAAAAGGACGATGAGTTTAAATCTCTTGTCGGCGAAATTAATATTGATTCTATTTTTACTCAAGTAAAAGAATCAATAAAAGAAGAAAAAATAAAAAAAGAAAAAAAACAAAAGCAATTAGAACGTCAAGTCAAAGCTCTAGAATCTTGGTTATATTCGGAACCAATAAAAAAAGAAGATATATTACCTGTCAAGGATAATAAAGAGGAAAAGAATTTACCAAAGGTAGAAGAGTTTGATTTAGTTCAAGTAGAAGAAACTATTGATCCTGAGTATAAGCATGAAGAAGATTTGCAAATTACTTTAACAGAGGAGTCTCATTCATCAACAGAAATTTGCGATTACACGGAAAACGATACTAAAGAAAACGATACTATAGATAGTGCTCTTAAAATTTTAGAGCAATTTAAGACTAAAAAAGAAATTCAAGAAAATACGAATGATCCAGAAATAATTAAAATAAGAAAAGAATTAGAGTATTTAAGAAATGTTGTTAATGCTCAGGGGGGCGGAGGAGAAGTTCGGTTAGAATTTCTCGATGATATTGATAGAGATAGTGCGAAAAGAAATAATTATTACTTAAAGTATGATTCTTTAACAGATAAATGGGTTGGAGACGCTGGTAGTGGTGGAGCGGGAACTCAAAATTTAAATCAAACTCTTGGGTATGGAAATACTTCAAATATCGGAATGTCCGTTGGAGTTGTCACTGCGACCTATTTTGTTGGCGATGGTTCTTTACTAACTAATCTTCCTAGTAGCGGAAATAGTGAATATGCAAATACGGCAGGAATTGCTACTTATGCCTCAACATCAGGCATTTCAACAATTTCTCAGGGACTAACCGGTACTCCAAATATTGCCGTAGGTACATTAACAGCATTCTCGTTGGGTTTAGATGCGGGGACAATAATTTCTGGAGTTGTAACTACTACAACAACATCGGAAACAGTAATTTCTTCAATTAATTCAACTATTTTCAGATCTGCTACATATCAGATTCAAATTACTGAAGGAACTAACTATAACATGTCAATAGTCAATACTATTCATGATGGATCTTCCACATACATATCAGAATATGGAACAATCAATCATCCCATTGGAATAGCAACATTCTCGACAGATATTAATTCTGGATTTTTAAGACTCCTGGCATATCCAAATTCTTCAAACACAACAACATTTAAAGTTATTCTTACTGCAATTAAATCATGAAAACATTTAAACAGTTTCAAGAAGATTGGAGTAATAAATATAAAAAGAGTATTGACTGCTCAGATCCAAAAGGATTTTCTCAACGGGCACATTGTGCGGGGAGAAGAAAAAGAGCAAAAGGTGAGCAGACTAAATCAAAACCAGTTGAGTGATGCCCAAATTCAAGAGACATAAAACAGTTGAGCAAATTGCAAAGAAGCATCGTCTTGATGTTTCTTTTATACAAAAGCAGCTTGATATGGGGGAACCTATCGAACATGAACACACTCAAGATCATGAACTTGCTCGTAATATTGCTCTTCAACATCTAGATGAGATTCCAGATTATTATACTCGTTTGAAAAAAATGGAGGCAGATGCTAAAAAGCATCATAAAAAATTCAAAGATGTGAAAGAAGAAACAGCATCTGGTGACGAAACTCTTAGAGATTGGTTTAGAAAATCAAGTGGAACTGATCCAAAAACAGGAAGAAAAGTTCGAGGTTGGAGACAAATTGGGGGACCTTTTGCTGGTGCTCCATGTGCTCGTCAACCAGGTCAGAAATCCACACCAAAATGCGGAAGTTCTAAGATGGCAGCAAACCTATCAGATGAGGAAGAGGAAGCAGCATTTAGAAGAAAAAATAGAAAAGACCCCAATCAACCAGAAAAAACGGGTGCAGCAAAACCAACTAACGTCAGAACTGAAGAAATGGATTTACAAGAAAAGAAAAAGGAAGGCAAAAAAGACGCTTGTTACCATAAGGTAAAATCTAGATATTCTGTTTGGCCAAGTGCCTATGCATCTGGAGCACTTGTAAAATGCCGTAAAGTCGGTGCAGACAACTGGGGAACTAAATCGGAGGCAACTATGCACGAAGAAGAAAGATACTGTCCTTTATGCGATAAAAGAGAAACAAGATCCGAGTGCTCTTATGGAGAGAAAGCATGGGACAAAGTTTCTGTTAAAGATGAAGAATATTCAATGGCAAGATCAGAACTCAAAACCATTGAAGATGCGGTAAAAAGGATTAAATCAAAAGTTGCTAGAGGTGAGGGTGACTTAGAAGCATGGGTTCAATCAAAAATTACTAAAGCAGCAGATTATATCGATACTGCAGCAGATTATATTGCAAGTGGTGAAATGGAAGAATCTTTTGGGTTCGAGATAGATCCAGAAAAACATAAACAAACTAAAATGTCATCTGCAGCAAAAAAAATTGATAAGATGACAACCGCACAACAAGCACAATTACCACAAAAAGCAAAGAAAGTTGTTGGTGTTACTTTACCTAAATTTGAAGAAACTTTAGTTGATAAAATTACAAGGGAAATATTAGATGAAAAATGTTGGACTGGTTATAAAAAGAAGGGAATGAAAACTATGTTTGGAAAAAGATATCCAAATTGCGTAAAAGCAGAAAATGTGACTATTGAAGATGCTGATGGAAATACTTTTGCTGAAGTGGTCGATATCATCAAACCAGAACCAATTAGAGGATTTAAGTCTCAAGTAAGTGAGGCAACAAGACTTCAAGCACAAACTGGAAATGTTATTGCAGTAACTCTTTCTTGGAGAGGAAAATATTATTCTATGAAGATGTTTTTCCCTCAGGTTAAAACTCCATCAAGAAAGGAAATAAATGATGAACTTCAAAAAGTTTATCCAGGATCTGTTGCAATTTATCATTCAGTTTCTGAAATTCAACCAGGACAACCACTCGTTCAAATGTGTGGTCCTCAAGGGGGAAGTTCAGCAAAACCTGGACCAAGTAAAAATTATGTAAAAACTATGGGCGAAGAGGTTGAGTTGGAAGAAGAAGGACCATCCCTGTCTGTGGGTAGAGGAGAAAAACTTCCTGTAAGTAGAGGTGCGGGTCTTACCAAAAAGGGAAGAGAAAAATATAATCGTGCTACGGGATCCAATTTGCAGGCACCAGTAACTGGAGATGTAACACCAGGAAGTGCAGCAGCAAACCGACGTAGTGCATTTTGCTCTCGCAGTAGAAGTTGGAAAGGAGAGAGAGGATTAGCAGCAAGAAGACGTTGGAAGTGTTAATTTATTCTTATATTTAAAAAATAGAGGTTGATTTATTATGTCAAATGATGTATATCTCGGTAATCCGTTATTAAAAAAAGCGAATACACCTATCGAATTTACTCAAGAACAAATTGAGGAGTTTATTATTTGTAAGAAAGATCCTGTTTACTTTGCGAATAATTATGTAAAAATCGTAACTCTGGATCACGGTCTACAAACTTTCAAACCATATCATTTCCAAGAGAAGTTAATCAATAACTTCCATAATAATAGATTTAATATCTGCAAGATGCCACGACAGACTGGCAAATCAACCACTGTTGTTTCGTTCTTGCTTCACTATGCAGTTTTTAACGATAACGTAAATATTGGTATTCTCGCAAACAAAGCAGCAACTGCTAGAGAACTATTAGACAGACTTCAAACTGCTTATGAAAATCTACCAAAGTGGATGCAACAAGGTATTATATCTTGGAACAAAGGTTCTCTAGAACTTGAGAATGGTTCTAAAATCTTAGCAGCATCAACATCTGCTTCTGCTGTCCGAGGAATGTCTTTCAACATTCTATTCTTGGACGAATTTGCGTTCGTTCCAAATCATATTGCAGATTCATTCTTTGCATCAGTTTATCCTACCATCACTTCAGGTAAGCAAACCAAAGTTATCATAGTTTCCACGCCTCACGGTATGAATCATTTCTACCGAATGTGGCACGATGCAGAAAAGGGTAAAAATGAATATGTATTTACGGATGTTCACTGGAGCGAAGTTCCAGGTAGAGATGAGGAATGGAAAAAGCAAACAATTGCAAACACTTCCGAACAACAATTTAAAGTTGAGTTTGAATGCGAATTTCTAGGATCTGTTGATACGCTTATTGCACCATCTAAACTCAGAACCCTCGTCTATGATGCCCCCAAGACCCGTAGCGCGGGTTTAGATGTTTATATGAATCCCATAGAGAATAATGACTATCTAATCACTGTAGACGTTGCTAGAGGGGTAGGAAATGATTATTCAGCATTTGTAGTCATAGATATTACCCAGTTCCCTCACAAAGTAGTTGCAAAATATAGAAATAATGAAATAAAACCAATGATGTTTCCAAGCATAATACATGAAGCTGCAACGGCATATAATAATGCTTACATATTATGTGAGGTTAATGATGTTGGGGATCAGGTTGCAAGTATTCTACAATATGATCTTGAATATAACAATCTCTTGATGTGTTCTATGCGAGGTAGAGCGGGTCAAATTGTTGGACAGGGATTTTCTGGTAAGAAAACTCAACTTGGGGTAAAGATGTCTAAAACCGTGAAAAAGGTTGGATGTCTTAACCTCAAGACAATGATTGAGGAAAATAAACTTTTTCTAAACGATTATGAGATCATTGCAGAATTAACAACTTTTATTCAAAAACACAATTCCTTTGAGGCAGAAGAAGGATGTAATGACGATTTGGCTATGTGCTTAGTGATTTATGCTTGGTTAGTAGCGCAAGATTATTTTAAAGAACTTACAGATCAAGATGTAAGAAAAAGATTATATGAAGAACAAAAAAATCAGATAGAACAAGATATGTCTCCCTTTGGATTTATTTCAGATGGAATAGATGCGAATGCAAGTTTTGTTGATACTGAAGGTGATAGATGGTATGTCGATGAATATGGAGATAGATCATATATGTGGGAATATATGTGAATGGATATAGACAAACAATTAAAACTGGGTCATCTTTTACTGACGGATAGAAAATGTAGAGTATGTAAAGAAATAAAAAATTTAGTAGAAGATTTTTATAGAACAAGAAAAGATAGAGGTCCTGTTGCATCTTCATACTCATACGAATGTAAAGAATGCACTATAAAAAGAATTATTGACTCAAATAAAGGTTCAAAAAAGTCGTATTTTTGGGAATATCCAGATTGGTAGATATTCACGTCACATTTCCCCCGTGAAAAGTAACTTTTTAATAAATATTTTTTAGATAAACTGAGATTTACGGAGAAAAACATGGCGACTCCTCAATTATCTCCCGGTGTACTTACGAGGGAAGTAGATTTAACAGTTGGGAGAGCTGAGAACGTATTAGATAATATTGGTGCTATCGCAGGACCTTTTGCGATTGGACCAGTAGAAGAAATTATTGACATCAGCACAGAACAAGATTTAGTCAATAACTTCGGAAAACCAATCTCAACAGATGCTCAGTATGAGTACTGGATGAGTGCAGCATCATATCTTTCATATGGTGGTATTCTTAAAGTTGTAAGAACTGATGGAAGCACTCTTAATAACGCAAACGCTGGCGTTGGAATTGCTTCAACAACTTCATTAAAGATCAAAAACTACGATAACTACAACTCTAGTTTTATTGACGCTACCAACTTTACATATGCAGCAAAAACCCCAGGTAAATGGGCGAATAATCTAAAGGTTTGCACCATCGATGATTTAGCAGACCAAAGAGTTGCTATCACCACTACTAATCCTGGCGCACTAGGTGCTGTTATTGGATATGGCGTAACTACAGCGATTACTAACGTTGTTTTACCTGGTGCAGGCACAACTTCACTCTTCAATGGTTATTTGAAGGGTATCATTACTGGTATTACCACTGATGCTACTAATTCAAATAGCACTATTGATATTAAAGTACTTTCAAGAGTCTCTGCCGCAGGAACTGAAACCCCAGTTACTTATGCACAGGGCAACTCAATTCAATCCTTTGAAGCAGCAGATACTCTTTATTTTGTAAACAACTCAGGTATTAACACTGGTTCTACTGCATCAGCGGTAACAGTAGTTGATTGGTACGATCAACAAACTCTTGGTCTTACAAACTCAATCATTTATTGGAAGTCTATTGCTCCCAAACCAGCATCAAACAACTATTCCGTCCAAAGAAACGGAAAGAATGATTCAATGCATATTGTTGTTGTTGATGACACTGGTTCTATTACCGGAATTCAAGGAAATATTCTTGAAAAGCACATCAGTGTTTCAAAAGCATCTGATTCTGTTTCCTCTGTAAATTCTCCACAGAAGATCTGGTATAAGAACTATCTTGCCAACTTCTCGCAATACATTTATGCAGGTTACAATCCATCACTTGCAAGAGACGCTCAGTGGGGATCCAATCCAGTTGCCACTGGATTCTCAAGTGGATTTACTCCATTTACCCTACCTCAAGGTCAGTGGGGACAAGCAGCACAAGGAGTAACTTTCAGTGCTATTGGAAACGTTACCTATAACTTTGGTGGAGGAGTTGATTATTCTGCAAATGGCGGAATGTCTGCATCTCTTGGAGATCTTGTAAGTGCTTATGATCTATTCTCAAATAAAGATAGAGTTGCAGTTGATTTCCTAATTAATGGACCAGGACTTGCAAATGAGTCTGATTCGCAGGCAAAGGCAAACAAACTAATCTCACTTGCAGAAGGAAGAAAAGATTGCGTTGCTGTTGTTTCTCCTCATAGAGCGAATGTTGTTGACTTAACAAATACAACAACTCAAACTAATAATGTAATCAGATTCTTCAGTGCTCTCTCCTCTTCATCTTATGCAGTTTTTGATAGTGGTTATAAGTATACCTACGATAGATTCAATAATCTATTCAGATATATCCCATGTAATGCTGATATTGCTGGTTTGATGATGAGAACAAACATTAATTCTTATCCTTGGTATTCACCTGCAGGTCAGCAAAGAGGTGTTCTGAATAATGCAATTAAACTTGCATATAATCCCTCTAAGGATCAAAGAGATCTACTTTATACTGCAAGAGTTAATGCCATCATCAGTCAACCTGGAATTGGCATTTACCTCTTTGGTGATAAGACTGCTCTAGGATATGCATCTGCATTTGACAGAATCAATGTTCGTCGTCTGTTCCTAACTATCGAACAAGCACTTGAGAAAGCATCTCAAGCACAACTCTTCGAACTCAACGATCAGATTACAAGAGCAAACTTTGTAAACATCGTTGAACCTTATCTAAGAGATGTTCAAGCAAAGAGAGGTCTATATGACTTCCTGGTAATTTGTGATGAGACTAATAACACTCCTGACGTAATTGATAATAATGAGTTTAGAGCTGACATCTTCCTGAAGCCAACAAAATCTATTAACTATGTAACTCTGACGTTCGTTGCTACCCGAACAGGCATTAGTTTTGAAGAAGTAGCAGGTAGAGTTTAATTAATTTTGCAATAACCACATAAGGAGGAACTAAAAATGTCTAGTCTCAGAACAATCACAGGATTCAAAGAAAGACTTGCTGGTGGTGGTGCAAGACCCAATCTATTTGAGGTTGAAATCCCCTCTTTCCCAGCACCTATCACTAATTTATGGAAGGCAGGTGCCGGTCAAGAAATTGACACCTTCAAGTTCTTATGTAAAGCAGCTGCACTTCCAGCATCAAACGTTGCACCAATCGACGTTCCATTTAGAGGACGTATTTTAAAAGTTGCTGGAGACAGAACTTTTGATACCTGGACTATTACTATTATCAACGACGAAGATTTCAAACTGAGATCTGCATTTGAACTCTGGATGAACAGTATCAGCAAACTGGATAATAACAGTGGTGCAACTAATCCAGGTTCTTATATGACTGATGCTTATGTTCATCAACTTGGAAGAGGATATAATGCTCCATCCCTTAATAATGGCAGATTCTCTACCACAAACAATGGTGGAAATGACGCAACATTAGAAACTAACATCACTCCACTAAGAACTTATAAGTTCCATAGCATTTTCCCAACAAATGTTAGTGCGATTGATCTTTCATATGATTCTTCGGATACTATTGAAGAGTACAGCGTAGAATTCCAAGTTCAATACTGGACTGCAGGAAAAGGTGCGAATAAAAATGACGCAACCAACACTTTGATTAGTTGATAAATATTAGAATAAAGACTAATCAAATATAAATTATGACAAGATTATTTGGATTCTCTATTGAGGATAACGAACCACTATCTCCAACTACGGTCAGTCCTGTTCCTCCTAATAATGAGGACTCTTCTGACCATTATTTGAGTAGTGGTTTTTTTGGTTCCTATGTTGATATTGAAGGAGTCTACAGAACAGAATTTGATCTTATTAAAAGATATCGTGAAATGGCACTGCACCCAGAGTGTGATAGTGCCATTGAAGATATTGTAAACGAAGCAATCGTATCAGACACAAATGATACGCCAGTAGAAATCGAACTTTCAAACCTTAATGCCAGTGACGGCATTAAGAAAAAAATTAGACAAGAATTTAAATATATTCTTTCACTTTTAGATTTCGATAAAAAGTCTCACGAAATTTATAGAAACTGGTATATCGACGGAAGAATTTATTATCACAAAGTAATTGACCTCAAGAGCCCTCATGAGGGAATTCAAGAGTTGCGTTACATAGACCCGATGAAGATGAGATATGTGAGGCAGCAAAAGAAAAGTAGCAAAGACAAATATAGAGTAGCAAATATAAATGTAGATAATCCCATGGATTTTGAATTTCCTCAAATTGAGGAATATTTTATTTACAATCCAAAGTCAACTTATCCTGCAGGTAGTCCCTCATCTATGGGTGGATCTGCAGGTATCAAAATGGCAAGAGACTCTATTACTTATTGCACTTCTGGACTTGTAGATAGAAATAAGGGATCAACTCTTTCATATCTGCATAAAGCAATTAAATCTCTCAATCAATTAAGGATGATTGAGGACTCTCTTGTTATCTATAGATTATCTCGTGCTCCTGAGCGTCGTATTTTCTACATTGATGTAGGTAATCTCCCAAAGGTAAAGGCAGAACAATATCTTCGCGATGTTATGATGCGTTATCGTAACAAACTTGTATATGATGCAAACACTGGCGAAATTCGTGATGATAAAAAGTTTATGGCGATGCTTGAAGATTTCTGGTTGCCAAGAAGGGAAGGTGGTAGAGGAACTGAAATCTCAACACTTCCAGGCGGACAGAATCTTGGGGAAATCACAGACATTGAATACTTCAAGAAAAAACTTTATCGTTCACTGAATGTTCCCCCATCAAGAATGGACGGAGAAGGTGGATTTAATCTTGGTCGTTCTTCAGAAATCTTGAGAGATGAAGTTAAGTTCAGCAAATTCGTATCTCGTCTGAGAAAGAGATTCTCTTATATGTTCCATGATATGCTTAAGACTCAACTGATTCTTAAAAATATCATCACCCCAGAAGACTGGGATATTATGCAAGAGCATATCCAATATGATTTCTTATATGATAATCACTTTGCTGAACTTAAGGATGCAGAACTTCTCAACGAAAGATTGAATATGGTTCAAGTTGCAGAACCTTATATTGGAAAATATTTCTCCCAGGACTATGTAAGACGTAAGATTCTTCGCCAAACTGACGAAGAGATTGTCGAGCAAGATAAGATTATTAAAAAAGAAATTGAAGATGGTATTATTCCAGACCCTAATGTTCCCGTAGATCCTATGACAGGAATGCCTATGGAACCAGGAATGCAACCTGGAGCATCAGGAATGGATCTTGGACAACCAGTGATGGAACCAGAAATTAATGCTGCTCCAACGGAACCAAACACAAAAGCAGTAGAAATGCCCAAGGGTGGGGAAATATAAATAAAAAAGATTATTGACAGGTATTAAAATGGATGATCTTTTAGATATGATTGCTGCTGACGAATCACCTTCGCAGATTAGTGATAAGATTAAAGAACTTCTTTTTGCAAAATCCGCAGAAAAAATTGATGAGTTTCGGCCAGCAGTAGCAAATGCAATGTTTAATAACGAAACAGAAGAGGAAGAATGAAGTCATTCAAACAATTCATCTCAGAATCAGTAAATATTTCCGGAGATTTTAACGGAAATCTTTACATCAATTCTTCTGAACCAGAACCACAACAGGTTGGTGAAGAATATGTTGCGGATGTTTTGTGGAATGGGAGTCTTTATAGAATGGAACTCGTATCAAATACTGGAGTTCCATCAAAACAATCTTTAGGTGAACAACTGCAAACTGAATATCCAGGAGCAATTGTTCACCAAATTTATCCAGTAATGGAAAAGAATATTAACATTAAAAATACGCAAAGATATCACCCATCAAAATTAGAATGGATTGATTGATTTATGGCTCAGTGGAATATAACAACCCAAGATTACTTAAATCAAGAAAGAAGTCTTTTTGAGGTTAATGGTGTTGCAACAAGAGATGGAAAAATTGTAGATGAGTACAATAGATTTCCAGTTAGCATAAATTCTGATGCTTTTGGAAGAACAAGAGTATCAAATCCATTAACACTTTTTGATTCTTCTCACCGATATAGAGATAATAATCTGTGGGATAGTTTAGTCATAGGAACTGGTTCTACTGTTGGATTTGCAACAACAGCAGGTTTAGTTAATATGACTGTAGGTGTTGGAAGTACCGCATCAGTTATTAGAGAAACTACAAAAGTATTTTCATATCAACCAGGAAAATCCTTGTTGACTATGAATACCTTTGTATTGAATCCACCAAAAGAAAATCTAAGGCAAAGAGTTGGGTATTTTGGTGATGATAATGGAATATATTTTGAGGTTGATGGGACCACTGCATATTTTGTAGAGAGAAGTTTATCATTAGGAACAGAGACAAGAGTTTCTCAGTCAAACTGGAATATTGATAAGTTAGACGGAACAGGTGTTTCTGGAATTACATTAGATTTAACTAAGGCACAAATCCTTTGGATGGATATTGAGTGGTTGGGACTTGGAAATGTAAGACTTGGATTTATAATTAATGGAAAGTTTATTCACGCACATACTTTCCAACACGCAAATATAATTCAATCAACCTATATTACAACAGCATCACTTCCATTGAGGTATGAGATTAGCAACACTGGAATTACAACCAGTGCAAGTACGTTAAAGCAGGTTTGCTCCACAGTAATTTCTGAAGGTGGTTATGAACTTCGTGGATTACAGCAATCAATTTCAACACCAGTTATTACACCAGTAGACTTACCAACTCCTAGAGGAACATATTATCCTGTTATTTCTATTCGTTTAAAAGCACCAATTAATGGACAACCAGATAGATTGGATGCAATTGTTATTATGACCGCACTATCACTTATGGGGACTGGAAATGGTCCTCAATATAACTGGCAGATAAGAGCAAGTGCAACCACATCGGGAGGAATTTGGGTGAGTGCCGGAGATGATTCTGCTGTTGAATATAAACTAGACGGTGGAACTGTTAGCGGTGGAAGAGTTCTGGCATCTGGATTCCTTACTTCAGCAAACCAATCATCACAATCAGTAGATATTCTAAAGGAAGCACTCTTTAAGTTTCAGTTAGAAAGAAACGGTTTAACTAAAACTCCATATGAAATAACTTTAGTTGCTGCATCTGATACTGCAGGTGCTGATATCTTTGCTTCTATGGATTGGGAAGAAATTAGTAGGTAATTGTTTAACCTTAACTTGATTAAATAATAAATAACTAAAAGTGTATTATTAAAAATAATGGCTCATAGACCAATTGGTGCTGGAGCTTCATTTGCATTTTCTGCAGGTGCTGCATCCACATCCTCAGCATTTTCAGTTCAATCTAATGTATTAAGAGTAGTTGCCGTTGGTGCAGCCGCTCATGTTGCTATTGGTACTGGATCAGCAGCATCGGTAACGGATTATTATATTCCATCAGGTCAATCAGTAACTCTTGGTCTCACCAAGGCTTCTAATAGAGTTGTTGGAATTACAACAGGAACAACTACAACAGTAATAGTACCCGAAGGAACACAAGTTCCATTTGGGGTTGGCGAGTTTGTTTCAATATCAGCAACTGGTCAACCATATTACGACATTTCTCACGCTGCAGTCCTTTCTGTTGATACCACAACAAATTTTAATGGGTATCATCAAACAAGAATGGTGATTGATTATAACTCATCAGGAATTTCAACTGCTTTCGGTGCTTCATATGCAGATGTGAAACTATCACAAAAAATCTCTGCATATGGTGCTGGCGGTGCAGGAGTTCTTTATTACCAACAAGTACAAATCACAGGTCAAGCATAATGAAACTTATTACCGAAGAAATCGAATCAGTAGAAGTCCTTACCGAAACGGTCAACGGTAAGAAGACTCTTTATATTCAAGGACCTTTCCTTCAAACCGAACAAAAAAATCGTAATGGAAGAGTATATCGTAAAGATATAATGGAGCGTGAAGTAAAAAGATATACTGAAAGTTATATTTGCAAAGGTCGTGCTCTTGGAGAACTTGGACACCCCGATGGACCAACTGTAAATTTGGATCGTGTTTCACACAAAATTATTTCACTTGAGCAAAGAGGAAATGATTTTATTGGAAAGGCACAAATCCTTTCAACTCCTATGGGGAAAATCGTAGAATCACTCCTCAAAGATGGAGTTTGTCTCGGTGTTTCTTCTCGTGGTATTGGTTCAGTAAGACAACATCCAAGTGGATATATGGAAGTCGGTGAGGACTTCATGCTTGCAACTGCAGCAGATATCGTGGCTGACCCTTCCGCACCTGATGCATTTGTTCAAGGAATTATGGAAGGTAAAGAGTGGGTATGGGATGGAGGAATGCTTCGCGAAAAAATGGCGGAGCAAACTCAAAGAAGAATTAATACTCTGGTAGATGAAAAACTTCTAGGAGAGTATAAGTTAAGTTTATTCAATGAGTTCCTAAATTCATTGTAATTAATTAAATTATAAATAAATATAGTTTATAACGTAAGGTTAAACGGAGAGTTCAAATGTCTCGTGGAGATTTACAAGAAATGGAAGTAGGCACTAAGCAATCCAGAAC
>Ga0129336_10000068_pt1 | contig 44584 bp, 43 predicted proteins | sample CPB6_02_DNA_FD_96878 | JGI IMG/M metagenome (GOLD analysis project Ga0129336, IMG submission 96878) | Freshwater to marine salinity gradient microbial communities from Chesapeake Bay, USA - CPBay_Sum_0.6_0.2_DNA | ecosystem: Environmental > Aquatic > Marine > Coastal | place: USA: Chesapeake...
CGAGATCGCGGCCGCCTTCGGTCCCGACGTCGTCGCGCCCGACGGCACCTTGGATCGGGCTCGCCTGGCAAGCATTGTCTTCGGCGACGACGAGGCCCTGGCCCGCCTGAACGCCATCACCCATCCGCGGATCGCCGAGCGCAGCGCGGAGCTGCTCGCCCAGGCGCCGGAGGATGCCGTCGTCGTCTACGACATGCCGCTCTTGGTCGAGCAGGGCCCTTCCGCCGTCCAGGGGTGGGATCTCGTCATCGTCGTGGACAGTTCGGATGACATTCGTCTTGAGAGGCTCATCGCGCGCGGCATGGAACCGCAGGACGCTCGGCGCCGCATGGACGCCCAGGCCTCGCGAGCGGAGCGGAGCGCGGTGGCCGACATCGTCCTCGACAACTCGGGCTCGCACGAGGGGCTCGAAGCCCAGGTGGACCTGCTCTGGGCGCGGGTGACCGCCCCTGGCACCTAGGGTGGACCTATGCGTCCCGTGACCGACCTCGTGCGGACGGTGGCGCCCATCGAGGTCGTAGCCGACTACGAGCCCTCCGGGGACCAGCCGCAGGCGATCACCGAGCTCACCGAGCGGATCGAGGCGGGCGAGCGCGACATCGTGCTCCTGGGCGCGACGGGGACGGGCAAGAGCGCCACGGCCGCGTGGCTGATCGAGAAGGTCCAACGACCCACGATCGTCATGGCGCCCAACAAGACACTTGCTGCGCAGCTCGCCAATGAGTTCCGGGAGCTCCTGCCGAACAACGCTGTGGAGTACTTCGTCTCGTACTACGACTACTACCAGCCTGAGGCGTACGTGCCGCAGACGGACACCTACATCGAGAAGGACTCCTCGATCAACGAGGAGGTCGAACGTCTCCGGCACTCGGCGACCAACTCGCTGCTCACGCGGCGCGATGTGGTTGTCGTCGCCACGGTTTCAGCCATCTACGGCCTGGGAACTCCGCAGGAATACGTCGATCGCATGCTCCGACTACGGGTGGGCGAGGAGCACGACCGGGACGCGCTGTTGCGCCGCCTGGTCGACATCCAGTACACCCGCAACGACACTAGTTTCGAGCGGGGCACCTTCAGGGTTCGCGGCGATACCCTCGAGGTCTTCCCCGTCTACGAGACTCATCCGGTGCGTATCGAGATGTTCGGTGACGAGGTCGAGCGCCTCATGACCCTTCACCCGGTGACGGGGGAGATCCTCACCGAGGACGAGGAGCTGTACATCTTCCCGGCGACTCACTACGTCGCCGGTCCGGAGCGGATGGCCCGCGCCATCGAGGATATTGAGGCCGAACTGGCCCAACGTCTCGCCGAGTTGGAGGCACAGGGCAAGCTCCTCGAGGCGCAGCGATTGCGCATGCGCACGACGTACGACATCGAGATGATGCGCCAGGTGGGAAGTTGCTCGGGCATCGAGAACTACTCACGGCACATCGATGGTCGTGAGCAGGGCTCACCCCCCAACTGCCTCCTGGACTATTTCCCGGAGGACTTCCTGCTCATCGTGGATGAGTCCCATGTGACGGTTCCCCAGATTGGTGCCATGTACGAGGGGGACATGAGCCGCAAGCGCACCCTCGTGGATCACGGATTCCGTCTGCCAAGCGCTATGGACAACCGCCCGTTGCGCTGGGAGGAGTTTCGCGAGCGCACCGGACAGACCGTCTACCTCTCGGCCACGCCGGGCCCGTTCGAGCTCACGCAATCGGGTGGGGAATTCGTCGAACAGGTCATCCGGCCCACGGGCCTGGTGGATCCGCAGGTGGTCATCAAGCCGACCCAGGGCCAGATCGATGACCTCATGGAGGAGATCCGTGTCCGGGCGGCCAGATCTGAGCGGGTGCTCGTGACGACCTTGACCAAGCGCATGGCCGAGGACCTCACCGCGTACCTCGAGGAGAACGGAGTCCGCGTCCGCTATCTCCACAGCGAAGTGGACACGCTCAGGCGCGTGGAGCTCCTGCGAGAGCTCCGGCTGGGTGAGTTCGACGTCCTCGTGGGAATCAATCTGCTTCGCGAGGGCCTTGATCTGCCCGAGGTCTCCCTCGTGAGCATCCTCGACGCGGACAAGGAGGGCTTCCTTCGCTCCGACACGTCTCTCATTCAGACGATCGGGCGCGCGGCTCGCAATGTCAGTGGCGAGGTGCACATGTACGCCGACACGGTGACCGCGTCGATGGCGCGCGCCATCGACGAGACGAATCGACGTCGCGACAAGCAGATGGCGTACAACACCGAGCATGGAATCGATCCCGCACCCCTGCGCAAGAAGATTGGTGACATCACCGACCTGCTGGCGAGGGAAGATGCAGACACATCGGAACTGCTCGGATCAGCGGATGCGCCCGTACGGGCTCGCTCCATCGCCGGGAAGGACCTCGTGGCCCTCATCGAGGAGCTCACGGCTGCGATGCATCAGGCGGCGGGCGACCTGCAGTTCGAGCTCGCCGCGCGCTACCGCGACGAGGTGTCTGAACTGAAGAAGGAGCTGAGGGGCATGCAGGAAGCGGGCACGGCGTGAACGTGCCCACGTGGCTGTGGATCGCCACGATCGGGGGCCTTGTGGGGATCATCGCTCTCGACCTCATCCTCGTCGACAGCAGGCCGCATGTGTTCGGTCCGCGGGAGGCGACCCGCTGGGTGATCTTCTACATCGCGCTTGCGGTGGCCTTCGCTGGGTTTGTCTTCTGGTACTTCGGTGCGTCATACGCCGGGCAATTCATTGCCGGGTACATCACCGAGTACTCGCTGAGCGTGGACAACCTCTTCGTCTTTATGGTCATCCTCTCCGCGTTCGCCGTGCCAGCGGAGCATCGGCACCGGGTGCTCCTCGTGGGCATTGTCATCGCGCTGGTCCTGCGCGGAGCCCTCATCCTCATCGGTGCCGAGGCCATTGCTCGCTTCGCCGGAACCTTCTTCCTCTTCGGCGCGCTTCTCCTCTATACCGCCGTGAAGGTGTGGCGCAGCCACGGGGAGGAGCCTGACCCCGAGGGCAACGCGCTCATCCGATGGCTGGAGAAGCGCGTTCCGACCACGCGGGAGTATCACGGCGCGCGACTCACCGTGCGCCTGGATGGCCGTCGTCACGTGACCCCGATGCTGCTGGTGATGCTGGCCATCGGCACGACAGATCTGCTCTTCGCTATCGACTCGATCCCGGCGGTGTTCGGTCTCACCAAGGAGGCATACCTGGTCTTCACGGCCAATGCCTTTGCCTTGATGGGGCTGCGGCAGCTCTTCTTCCTCCTCGACGGGCTCTTCTCCAAGATCATCTACCTGAACCGCGGGCTAGCGATCATCCTTGGCTTCATCGGGGTCAAGCTCGTCCTCGAGGCCCTTGGCGAAACCACGGACCTGCCCGTGCCTCACGTGAGCATCCTCGTGTCGCTCGCGGTCATCGTGGGAGTCCTCGCGGCGACCGCCATCGTCAGCCTCGTGGCAGTACGGCGCAATCCGGCGCTTCTGGCCACATCGCCGGAATCGGAGGCCGAGATCGCGGCCGCGGCGGACCGTGGGCTGGCGCTTGAGGACCTCGAGCCAGAGGACGGGCAGGACCCGCAGGCGGACCGGCCGACGCCCGGATAACGTGGAGGGTCTGCCTCACTCCGGGAGGGTTCCTTGAGCGTCTCGCTCACGATGTGGCTGGTCACCATCGGCGCCATCCTCGTCCTTGTCGTGATGGATTTCCTCACGGTCAGTCGCAAGCCGCACGAGGTCTCCTTCAAGGAGGCGGCCCTGTGGTCGATCTTCTACATCGCCATCGCCGTCGCCTTCGGCGTCTTCATCTGGGTGTGGCAGGGGAGCGACTTTGGGACCCAGTACTTCGCTGCCTACCTCGTGGAGAAGTCGCTCTCGGTCGACAACCTCTTCGTGTTCGTCATCATCCTCGCCCAGTTCGCGGTGCCGAGCATCTACCACCAGCGGGTGCTCCTTGTCGGAGTCGTCCTGGCCCTCGTCCTGCGCGCGATCTTCATCGCGATCGGCGCCGCTGCGCTCGCGGCGTTCTCGTTCACCTTCGTCATCTTCGGAGCGATTCTCATCTGGACCGGCGTCCAACTCTTCCGGCATCGGGACGCCGACCCAGAGCCGAAGGACAACTTCGTCGTCAAGACCGTGCGACGCTGGTACCCGGTCACGCCGGACTATCACGACACCAAGCTCTTCGTGCGCATCGACGGCAAGCGGATGATCACCCCGCTCATGCTTGTCATGGTCGCTATCGCGTCCACCGACCTGCTGTTCGCCCTGGATTCGATCCCGGCCACCTTCGGTGTCACACAAGAGCCCTACCTGGTCTTCACCGCGAATGCCGCCGCACTACTCGGGCTGCGAGCGCTGTATTTCCTGCTCAAGGGCCTGCTGAGCAAGCTCATCTACCTGTCCATGGGCTTGGCGATCATCCTGGTCTTCATCGGATTCAAGTTGATCCTCACCTTCGCCCACGAGGTGAACAACGACATCCCCAAGATCCCGACGGTGTTCTCGCTGGGGGTCATCGCGGCGATCCTCATCATCGTGACCATCGCGTCGTGGATCAAGGTGCGCAAGGACCCGTCGGCCACGGCACATGCGGGCACCGTCACCAAGCCGAAGGCGGCAGACGGCGAGAAGGCCGACTGACGGAGTTGACTGGCGGCTCATCGCGTCCGCGCACGGCGTGGCGCCTGCGGTAGGCCGCCACTCGGGCGAACTACCAGCCGCGGGCCGCCCATTCCTCGAGTGCCGGACGTTCGCGCCCCACGGACGTGTCATCGCCGTGTCCGGGATAGACCCACGTCTCGTCGGGGAGGACGTCGAAGATCTTGGTGACCACGCCGTCGTAGAGGGATGCGAAGTCCTCGGGACCGGCGGTCTTGCCCACGCCGCCGGGGAAGAGACAGTCGCCGGTGAAGAGGTGCGGCTGGCCCTCAGGGTCGTCGTAGAGCAGTGCGATGGAGCCGGGCGTGTGCCCGACCAGGTGGATCGCCCGCAGGGTCACCGAGCCGAATACGACCTCGTCTCCATCATCGAGCAGGACATCCGTCATGACGGGGATTCCCTCGGCGTCGAGGCGTCCGGCCACGGTCGTCGCGCCGGTGGCCGCCACGACGTCGCCGAGCGCCTGCCAGTGGTCGGCATGGCGGTGAGTGGTGATGACGGCCTCGATGCCGTCCTCGCCGATGAGATCGAGCAGCGCCTCGGGCTCGGCAGCGGCATCGACGAGGACCTGCTCCCCGGTGTCTCGGCAGCGCAGGAGATAGGCGTTGTTGCTCATGGGGCCCACCGCGATCTTAGACACGATCAGGCCGGGCAGTTCGTGTACGTCGGCGGGTCCCCCGACGTGGACGTCTCCTGAGTAGGTCACCGTCACAGCCTACGGCTAGCCTGCCCCTGTGTCGGACCGTCTCATCGTGCGCGGAGCCCGTGAGCACAATCTTCGGGACGTATCCCTCGACCTGCCCCGAGACGCCCTCATCGTCTTCACGGGTCTGTCCGGGTCGGGGAAGTCGAGCCTCGCCTTCGACACGATCTTCGCCGAGGGGCAGCGTCGGTACGTTGAGAGCCTCTCGGCGTACGCCCGCCAGTTCCTCGGCCAGATGGACAAGCCCGACGTCGACTTCATCGAGGGCCTGTCGCCCGCGGTGTCGATCGACCAGAAGTCGACGTCGCGTAACCCGCGGTCGACTGTCGGCACCATCACCGAGGTCTATGACTACCTCCGCCTGCTCTTCGCGCGCATCGGCAAGCCTCACTGTCCGGAGTGCGGCAAGCCGATCGCGCGTCAGACCCCTGGGCAGATCGTCGACAGGCTCCTCGAGTTGCCCGAGGGCACGAGGTTCCAGGTGCTCAGTCCCGTGGTGCGCGAGCGCAAAGGGGAGTACGCCGACCTGTTCCGTCAGCTCCAGGCCCAGGGCTACGCGCGCGTGCGAGTCGACGGTGTCGTCTACGCCTTGGAGGACGTGCCCAAGCTCAAGAAGCAGGAGAAGCACACGATCGAGGTGGTCGTGGATCGCGCCGTGGCCAAGGCGTCGGCGCGACGGCGGCTTGCGGACTCCGTCGAGACGGCACTGAGGCTGTCTGGAGGGCTTGTCATCGCCGAGCTCGTCGATCTCGCCGAGGACGATCCTGGCCGCGAGCGGATCTACAGCGAGCACCTTGCGTGCCTTGATGACGATCTGTCCTTCGAGGAACTCGAGCCACGATCCTTCTCCTTCAACTCCCCGTTCGGAGCCTGTCCCGAGTGCACGGGCCTGGGGACTCGCATGGAGGTCGACCCCGACCTCGTCGTTCCCGACCCGGACCTCACCCTTGACGAGGGGGCGCTGGCGCCATGGTCCGGGGGGCACGTCACCGACTACTTCCAGCGCCTGGTGGAAGCCCTCGCGGACGAGATGGGCTTCGACACGCAAACCCCCTGGTCCAAGCTGCCGGCCAAAGCTCGCAAGTCGCTGCTCTATGGGCATCCCAGTGAGATCCACGTCCGATATCGCAATCGCTACGGTCGCCAGCGCAGTTACTACACGACCTTCGAAGGAGTCGTCCCCTACGTGGAACGGCGTCACGACGAGGCCGAGACGGATACCAGCAGGGAGCGATTCGCCGGTTACATGCGCGAGGTCGCGTGCGAGGCATGCGGCGGGGCACGCTTGAAGCCGGTCAGCCTCGCGGTGACAGTGGGAGACAAGTCGATCGCGGAGATCGCGAGGCTCCCTATCGGGGAGGCCGCGACTTTCCTTCGCGACATGAAGCTCACCGGCCGCGACGCGCAGATCGCCGAGCGCGTGCTCAAGGAAGTCAACGAGCGGCTCCGCTTCCTCACGGATGTGGGGCTGCACTACCTGTCGCTTGACCGGGCCGCGGGAACCCTGGCCGGCGGAGAGGCTCAGCGGATCCGGCTGGCCACGCAGATCGGCTCCGGTCTGGTCGGAGTCCTCTACGTCCTCGACGAACCCAGCATCGGATTGCACCAGCGGGACAACCAGCGACTTATCGAGACGCTGGTGCGGCTGCGGGACCTCGGGAACACCCTCATCGTCGTCGAGCACGACGAGGACACCATCCGCACGGCGGACTGGGTGGTCGACATCGGGCCTGGGGCGGGCGAGCACGGCGGTCGAATCGTGGTGAGCGGGCCCGTCGACGCACTTCTCGCTCACGATGAATCACTCACGGGTGCCTATCTCTCGGGTCGCCTCGCGATTGAGGCGCCCCTCGTGCGTCGCCCCGTCGACCCATCCCGCAAACTTCGAGTCGAGGGTGCAGCTGAGCACAATCTTCAGGGCGTCAGCGTCGGCTTCCCCCTGGGCTGCCTTGTCGCCGTCACCGGCGTGAGCGGCTCGGGCAAGTCGACGCTGGTCAACGATGTCCTCTACGCATCACTCGCACGCGAGCTCAACGGTGCGCGAGTCGTGCCCGGTCGGCACAAGCGGGTGCTCGGACTGGATCTGGTGGACAAGGTCGTCCACGTCGACCAGAGTCCGATCGGGCGCACGCCGCGCAGCAATCCGGCCACGTATACGGGCGTCTTCGATCACATTCGCAAGCTCTTTGCCGAGACGCCCGAGGCGAAGATGCGCGGGTACCTCCAGGGACGGTTCTCGTTCAACGTCAAAGGTGGTCGCTGCGAGGCATGTGCGGGTGACGGCACTCTGCGCATCGAGATGAACTTCCTGCCGGATGTTTACGTACCGTGCGAGGAGTGCCATGGAGCGCGCTACAACCGCGAGACCCTCGAGGTGCACTACAAGGGCAAGTCGATCGCCGATGTCCTCGATATGCCGATCGAAGAAGCACTGGAGTTCTTCGGCCCGGTCCCGGCGATTGCGAGGCACCTTCAGACGCTGGTGGATGTGGGGCTCGGCTACGTGCGCATGGGGCAATCCGCTCCGACGCTCTCCGGCGGTGAAGCCCAGCGAGTCAAGCTCGCTGCCGAGCTCCAGAAGCGTTCGACGGGACGCACCGTGTACGTGCTCGACGAACCGACGACCGGCCTGCACTTCGAGGACATTCGCAAGCTGCTTGGCGTGCTGCACAGCCTGGTCGACAAGGGCAATACGGTCATCGTCATCGAGCACAACCTCGATGTCATCAAGTCGGCGGACTGGATCATCGACATGGGACCTGAGGGTGGATCCGGCGGTGGCTCTGTCGTGGCCGAGGGAACCCCGGAGGACATCGCCGAGCACGGCGGCAGCCACACGGGACGGTTCCTGCGTCCCATGCTGGGGCTGCCCGCACCGGGCGCGCCCCCGGCTCGACGGGCCAAGCGGCCCCGCGCGTCGTAGCCTGGACCCATGAGGTCCACGCCCGTCGCCCGTCGTACCGTCCTTGTGAGCGGTGGAGCCATCGGCGCCGCTGCTGCCCTGGCCGCCTGCGGCGGATCCGGTGATTCCGCCACTTCGTCGAGCTCGGCGCCGACGTCCGACGCTTCCCCGCAGAGCAGTGCCGCAGGAACCACGACGGTGCCCGATAGCAGCGGGCCGGCGCCCCAGGGCGAGGTGCTCGGTCCAGTCGACCAGGTCGCCGTGGGCTCCGGCGTGGTCTACGACGGCCCCAAGGTCGTGGTGACCCAGCCCGTCGAGGGTGATGTGCGCGGGTTCACGGCGGTCTGCCCTCATCAGGGATGCCTGGTGAGCGAGGTCACCAACAACGAGATCCTGTGCCCCTGCCACGGGTCGCTCTTCTCAGCCGAGGATGGGACGGTCATCGTCGGGCCCGCTCGGACCGGTCTTGCGCCCGTCGACGTCGCGGTCGTCGACGACCAGGTCATCCTGAGCTGAACTTGATCGCACGAGACGCGCGCCCGCGCGGCGTACCGGATCAGCCGGGGGTATACCGATTCAAGGATGTCGAGGGACGCGTCGTCTACGTGGGCAAGGCGAAGTCGCTGCGCTCACGGCTGACGTCCTATTTCGCTGATCCGCGCGGGATGCACCCGCGGACCCGCTCCCTCATGGAGGCGGCCGACTCGGTGGACTGGACGGTCGTCGGAAGCGAGGTCGAGGCCCTTCAACTCGAGTACGCCTGGATCAAGGAGTTCGATCCGCGATTCAACGTCAGATATCGCGACGACAAGTCCTATCCCTACCTCGCGGTCACCATGGCGGAGGAATTCCCGAGGGCTCTCGTCACGCGCGGCGCCAAGCGCGCGGGCACGAGGTACTTCGGTCCATACGCGCACGCCTGGGCGATCCGCGGCACCCTCGACGCACTTCTCCGCGTATTCCCAGTCCGTACGTGCACCAAGGGCGTCTTCGACCGAGCCCGTCGGTCCGGAAGGCCGTGCCTGCTCGCGGATATCGGAAAGTGTTCAGCCCCCTGTGTCGGCAGGGTCACCCCGGAAGAACACCGCCGCATTGCGGAGGATCTTTGTGCCTTCATGGGTGGACGATCCAAGGAATTCCAGCGTCGGCTCACGGCTGAGATGCACGACGCTTCCGCGTCCCAGGATTACGAGCGCGCTGCCCGGCTGCGGGACGACCTCGGAGCCCTCGAGCGGGCAATGGAGCGCAACTCGATCGTGTTCGATGAATCCGTCGATGCCGATGTCATCGGCATGAGTGCGGACGATCTCGAGGTGGCGTTCGAGGTCTTCCATGTCCGCGACGGGCGGATTCGAGGGCAGCGCAGCTACGTCGTGGAGCGGGTGGAGGACGTCGACGAGTCGATCCTGGTCAGCCGACTGCTCGTGAGTCTTGTGGACGAGGCCGGCGAGTGTCCGCCGGAAGTCCTCGTACCCACGGCTATCGACGAAGGAGTCCAGGACTGGCTCGCTTGGAAGCGCGGAGCACACGTGGACGTCAGAGTGCCGCAGCGGGGCGCCAAGAAGGATCTCCTGGCGACGGCTCAGGCGAACGCTGAGCAGCGCCTCGCGCTGCACAAGGCGCGACGCTCGGGTGACCTCACGGCCCGCAGCCAGGCGTTGCAGGAGATCCAGGATGCGCTCGGCATGGAGGCTGCCCCGTTGAGAATCGAGACGATCGACGTCTCTCACCTCGCTGGCCAGGGAGTCGTCGCCTCGCTCGTGGTCTTCGAGGATGGTGCGCCCCGACCGCGGGAGAACCGCACTTTCGCGATCTCCGACGAGGGTGCCAACGACGACCTCTCTGCTGTGCGCGAGGTCGTCCTGCGACGCTTCCGGCCGGTGCTCGACGATGGAGGCGAGCGAAGGCGTACCTTCGCCTACGCACCAGCGCTCCTCGTCGTCGACGGCGGACAGCCTCAGGTCAGGGTGGCGATGGACGCCCTTCGAGAGCGCGAGGTGACGGGGGTGACTGTCGTCGGCCTTGCCAAGCGGCTCGAGGAACTGTGGCTGCCCGATCGGAGCGAGCCCATCATCCTGCCGCGGTCCAGCCAGGGCTTGTTCCTCATGCAGCGCATGCGCGATGAGGCGCACCGAGTGGCTATCGGCTATCAGCGGCGCACACGCAAGAGGAGCACGCGAAGTGCCTTGCACGACATACCCGGGCTCGGGCCGGAAAGGGCCAAGGCCCTCCTGCGCGCGTTCGGCTCGGTGGCGGCCATCCGTCGCGCCACACCGGACGACCTACAGCAGGTCAAGGGCATCGGTCCAGACCTGGCCGAACGCATCGTCCGCGCGCTTGGTGCCTCCGAGACGGCACCTGATGAGATGCTGGCGTCGGAGGTGCGCGAATGACAGGCGTCGAGGTGGTTCTGGTCACGGGCATGAGTGGGGCAGGGCGGTCTACCGCTGCTCGCGCCCTCGAAGACCAGGGCTGGTTCGTCGTGGACAACCTCCTGCCCGGGCTCATTCCCGAGACCGTCGGCGCATTGGCCGACGAGGATGTCACGCGTGTCGCCGTCGTGGTCGACGTGCGCGGTGGGAAGTTCTTCGCTGACACCGAGCGCGCGCTCATGCGCTTGCGCGACGACGGCCTGGACGTGCGGATCCTCTTCCTGGAGGCATCTGACGAGAGTCTGGTCCGTCGCTTCGAGAGCAATCGACGTCCACATCCCCTCCAGAAGGGGGAGCGACTCGTCGATGGCCTCAGTCGCGAGCGAACTGCACTCGCGGGCCTTCGCGCGGAGGCGGACCTGGTCATCGACACCAGCCAATTGAACGTCCACGAGCTCCGGCGCCGGGTGGAGGCCGCCTTCACGGGTCCGGCACTTGCCCTTCGCGCGACCGTGATGTCGTTCGGCTTCAAGTACGGGATTCCCGTCGACGCAGACATCGTCCTTGACGCGCGATTCCTGCCCAATCCGCACTGGGTGGAGGCACTACGTCCGCACACCGGCCTCGATGCGGATGTCCGTGACTACGTCATCGACACGCCTGCAGCCGTCACCTTCCTCGATGAGGTCACCCGACTGCTCGACGTCATGGCACAGGGCTATCTCCACGAGGGCAAGCGCTACGTCACGGTCGCGATCGGATGCACCGGCGGGAAGCACCGCAGTGTCGCCTTGACGGAGGAGGTCGCCGAGCGGCTCTCCGGGCAGGGTGCGGAGACCATGGTCATTCACCGCGACCTCGGGCGAGAGTGAGTGTGCCGCGCCGCGTCGTTGCCCTCGGGGGTGGACACGGGCTTTCGGTCACCCTGGCGGCGCTGAGACAGCTGGGCGTCGAGCCCACGGCGATCGCGGGTACCGGCGACGATGGGGGATCGAGCGGCCGCCTGAGGGCCCACCTGGGCGTCCCGCCGCCCGGGGACCTGCGCATGGCGCTGGCCGCCCTGGCTGACGAGGGACTGTGGCTCCGGGTCCTGCAGCACCGATTCGGGGGTTCCGGCGACGTCGAGGGACATGCGCTGGGCAACCTCATCCTCGTCGCCCTCTGGGAGGAGACCGGTGACCTCGTAGCCGGACTGGATCGCCTCGGGGCCGTCCTCGGCGTTCGTGGGCGCGTGCTGCCCAATTGCCTAGAGCCGGTGGTCGTCGTCGCCGACGTGATCGATGCGGGCGGCGACACGCGAGAGGTACGCGGTCAGGCGCGGCTCACTGCCGGTGAAGGACGCATCCAAGGTCTGCGCCTCGAGCCACCCGCACCACGCGAGTGCCCGGAGGCTGTGAGCGCCATCGCCCAGGCCACCCACGTCGTCATCGGTCCCGGGTCGTGGTTCACCAGCGTCCTCACGCACACGCTTGTCCCCGCGATCGACCAGGCGCTGCGGGAAACCCGTGCACGCATCACGCTCATCGTCAATGCCGGTCCCCAGGCGGGAGAGACCGAGGGCTTCACCACGTTGCGCTATCTGGAGTCGTGGCGTGACTTCGCCCCCGGATTGCACGTCGACGATGTCATCGTCGACGCCACAGCGGGGGATTCGCATGATGCCCTCGTCGAGGCCGCCAGCGCCCTGGGGGCTCGCCTGCATGCCCGCGAGGTCCTGGCATCGCCCGGCCTGCACGATCCCCGGCTCCTCGCCGCAGCCCTCTCGGACACCCTTGCCTAGGCGTGGCAGGATGGCGCGGTGGCCATGACCGCAGAGGTGAAGGACGAACTCAGTCGTCTTGAGGTGACCAAGTCCTGCTGCCGCAAGGCCGAGGTCTCTTCGCTTCTGCGTTTCGGAGGGGGCCTGCACATCGTCGCGGGCCGCATCGTCGTCGAAGCCGATCTCGACGCGGGCTCCACGGCCCGGCGCCTGCGCAAGGACCTCACCGAGGTGTACAACCAGGACAGCGAGATCGCCATCGTCCAAGCCGGCGGGCTCCGCAAGGCGCAGCGATATGTTGTACGAATCGTCTCGGGCGGAGAGCACCTCGCTCGGCAGACGGGGTTGGTCGATGCATCTGGACGCCCGGTGCGTGGGTTGCCCCCGGCGGTGGTCTCCGGTGGGGTTTGCGACGCAGAGTCCGCATGGCGCGGCGCCTTCTTGGCCCATGGTTCGCTGACCGAGCCTGGACGATCCGCAGCCCTCGAGGTCACGTGCCCGGGGCCCGAGGCCGCCTTGGCCCTCGTCGGTGCCGCACGACGACTGGGTATTCCCGCGAAATCGCGCGAGGTCAGGGGAGTGGATCGCGTGGTCATCCGCGATGGAGACGCCATCGGGGCCATGCTCACTCGGATGGGGGCGCACTCCAGCGTCCTCGTGTGGGAGGAACGGCGCATGCGCCGCGAGGTGCGGGCAACCGCGAACCGGCTCGCGAACTTCGACGACGCCAATCTGCGTCGCTCTGCGCGGGCAGCGGTGGCCGCAGGAGCCCGCGTCCGCAGAGCCATGGAAATTCTGGGCGACGAGGTCCCGGACCACCTCGCTGAGGCGGGTCGGCTTCGCCTCGAGCACCGTCAGGCGAGCCTGGAGGAGCTGGGCGCCCTTGCTGACCCGCCCATGACCAAGGATGCCGTGGCGGGTCGCATCCGCCGCCTGCTGGCCACAGCCGACAAGAAAGCCTCTGATCTGGGCATTCCGGGGACGGAGGCCGCGCTGGCGGAGGCCGATATCGACGCCCTCGAGGCCGAACTCCACGCCGAGCTCGACGGTCAACTCGAGGGCGAGTCGGACGGATCTTCGGACGTGGGGGAGACAGCCCAGGCCTAGCGCCCGGCACGCGCCCGGCCGCGCGCCATGGGGGCCCATGTAAACGTGTACGGTAGGGTTTTGGAAGTCGTCACCTTCATCGGGAGAGCAACGTGACCATCACCGTGGGCATCAACGGATTCGGCCGCATCGGCCGCAACTTCTATCGGGCTCTGGTGGCCTCCGGCGCGCCTGATATCGAGGTGGTCGGCATCAACGATCTCACCGACACCGAGACGCTGGCCCATCTACTCAAGTACGACAGTGTGCTGGGACGCTTCCCCCTGCCGGTGAGTTACGGCGATGGCACCCTCACGGTGGGCGACAGGACGATCACGGTGACGGCCGAGAAGGATCCGGCGGCGCTGCCCTGGGGCTCACTCGGCGTGGACATCGTCATCGAGTCGACAGGCCACTTCACCGACGCAACCAAGGCGCGGGCGCATCTGGACGCTGGCGCGAAGAAGGTGATCATCTCGGCCCCGGCCAAGAATGAGGACATCACCATCGTCATGGGTGTCAACGAGATCGACTACGACCCGACCAAGGACTCGGTCATCTCCAACGCCTCGTGCACCACGAATTGTCTCGCGCCGATGGCCAAGGTCCTCGACGACTCTTTCGGCATCGTGCGGGGCATGATGACGACGATTCACGCATATACGAACGACCAGCGGATCCTGGATTTCCCTCACTCGGATCTGCGACGCGCCCGTGCTGCTGCGATCAACATGATTCCGACCACGACGGGAGCGGCCAAGGCCATCGGCCTGGTGCTGCCGCAGCTGAAGGGGCGCCTCGACGGCTATGCGATGCGCGTGCCCACTCCTACGGGATCGGCCACCGACCTCACCGTGGAACTCGCCCGGCCGGCCACCGCTGACGAGATCAACACGGCGATGAAGGTGGCGAGCGAAGGGGCCCTCAAGGGCATCCTGCAGTACACCGCGGACCCGATCGTCTCCACGGACATCGTGACCGATCCGGCATCTGTCATCTTCGACTCCGGGCTGACTAACTCCATGGGTACCATGGCCAAGGTCGTGGGCTGGTACGACAACGAGTGGGGCTACTCCAATCGCCTCATCGATCTCACGCAGTACGTCGGCGCGCGCCTGTGAGCGATCGGCTCTCCGCGCTCGACGTTTCCGGGCGCACCGTCCTCGTCCGCAGCGATCTCAACGTACCCATGGCGAAGGATGCCCCCGTCATCACCGATGATGGGCGCATTCGCGCCAGCGCCCCCACCATCGCTCGCCTCCACGAGCGCGGTGCCCGGGTCGTCGTTGCTGCGCATCTGGGTCGCCCGAAGGGCCAGGTGAATCCCGCGTTGTCCCTTGCCCCGGTGGCTGATCGGCTCGCTGACGTTCTGGGGCTGCCAGTGACCTTCGTGCCCGCCGTGACGGGCGAGACCGTGGATGCGGCCATCGCAGCTCTTCCCATGGACGGCGTCGCGCTCCTGGAAAACGTCCGATTCGACCCACGAGAGACCAGCAAGGACCCGATGGAGCGAGCCTCCCTCGCGCGCGAGTGGGCCACATGGGCTGACGCCTATGTCAGCGATGGCTTCGGTGTGGTGCACCGGGAGCAGGCGTCGGTGACCGATGTCGCTCGCGAGCTGCCTTCAGCCCCGGGTCTGCTCGTGGAGGCCGAGCTCACCAGCTTCGAGCGGGTCCTCCATGATCCTGCCCGCCCCTACGCTGTAGTTCTCGGCGGCGCCAAGGTGTCCGACAAGCTTGCCGTCATCGGCCACCTGCTCCAACGCGTCGACCGCATCCTCATCGGTGGTGGCATGGCGTTTACATTCCTCCGCGCGCAAGGATTCTCCGTCGGTGACTCGCTGCTGCAGGAGGATCTCATCCCCACGGTGCGCGAGATCATGGACCGAGCGCGGCGGGACGGGGTCGACATCCTCCTTCCCGACGATGTCGTCATCGCATCGGAGTTCGCGGCGGACGCGACGACGCGCGTCGTGAGCGTCGGGGAGATCCCTGCTGGCTGGATGGGCCTGGACATCGGCCCCGACACCGCGCGCCGGTACGCAGCAGCCCTCGCCGACGCGCGAACCATCGTCTGGAACGGTCCCATGGGCGTGTTCGAGATGCCCGCTTTCGCTGGGGGGACCCGGGTCATCGCCGAGACCATGGCGGCCTCGGACGCTTTCACGGTGGTCGGCGGCGGGGACTCCGCGGCCGCTATTCGCCACCTTGACATCGACGAAAAGCGCTTCAGCCACATCTCCACGGGGGGCGGTGCCAGCCTCGAGCTACTCGAGGGCAAGGATCTGCCCGGGATCTCCGTACTCGCGAAGGAGGGGCAATGACCGAGGGGCGCCGCCCGCTCATGGCGGGCAATTGGAAGATGAACGTCAATCACCTCGAGGCCATCGCGCTTGTCCAGAAGCTGGCATTTGCCCTCAATGACGCTGACTATGACGCGGTCGATGTCGCTGTCATCCCGCCCTTCACGGACCTCCGGTCGGTCCAGACGCTCATCGATGGCGACAGATACCGCATCACGTACGGCGCCCAGGATCTCTCGGTTCATGATTCCGGTGCCTACACCGGAGAGATCTCGGGTGCGATGCTCGCCAAGCTCGGCTGCACCTACGTGCTCGTGGGGCACAGCGAGAGACGCGAGTACCACGCCGAAGGCGACGACATTGTGGCGGCCAAGGTCCGTGCTGCCCAGCGTCACGGACTCACTCCTATCCTGTGCGTGGGAGAGGGCCTGGATGTGCGCCGCGAGGGCGGCCAGGTGCCGCACGTTCTCGCGCAGGTGACGGCGGCGATTGACGGACTCGCGCCCGACGCTGTGTCATCCGTTGTCATCGCCTATGAGCCTGTGTGGGCGATCGGCACGGGCGAGGTGGCGACACCTGCGGACGCGCAGGAGGTCTGCGGCGCCATCCGCGCACTGCTGGAGGAGCAGATAGGAACGGGAGCGGATGCCGTGCGTATCCTCTACGGCGGGTCGGTGAAGGTCTCGAATGTTGCCGCCATCATGGCCCAGGAGGATGTCGACGGGTGCCTGGTCGGAGGAGCCAGCCTCGACCCGGACGAGTTCGTGGGCATCGTGCGCTACCGGCTGCTCAACGCCGAGCAGGCGGGGGAGTGAACCACTCGCGTGGTACGGTCATCGACGTCCCCGGGCGCGCAATGCGCCCTTCGCATGGAGGAGTGACAGCGTGACGACCGTCCTCGTCATCGCATTGGCGATCCTGCTGGTGATCACCAGCGTCTTGCTGGTCGTCCTTATTCTTCTGCACCGGGGAAAGGGCGGCGGCCTGTCCGACCTGTTCGGCGGTGGGGTCAGTTCGTCGATCGGCGGGTCATCGGTCGCGGAAAAGAACCTCGATCGGTTGACGGTGGGCATCGCTCTCATCTGGGCGGCTTCCATTGTCGCGGTCGGTCTACTCGTTCGAACCGGTTCGTAGCAGCAGTCCACATCAAGACCACGTCGAGGAGGGCTAGTGGCCGGAGGAAGTGCGATTCGTGGCAGCCGCGTAGGCGCAGGCCCCATGGGCGAAGCCGAACGGGGCGAGACCGCACCGCGCGTGTTCGTCACCTTCTGGTGTGCACGCGGCCATGAGACGACTCCGAGCTTCGCCGCCGATGCTCCGATCCCGGACCAGTGGGATTGCCCTCGATGCGGCTGGCCGGCCAGCCAGGACGAGCAGGCGCCACCCGCGCCGCCGAAGATCGAGCCGTACAAGACGCACCTTGCCTACGTGAAGGAGCGTCGGAGCGACGAGGACGGCGCCGCAATCTTGGAAGAGGCGCTCGAAAAGCTACGTCGGTCTTAGCGCCGACGCTGCCGCGGAGTCGATCCAGGCGACGCAGGCCCGGGTGCCGACGGCGCCCGCTGCTGGCACGTCCACGGGATTCGTCGTGGGGTCCATCGCTTGAGCAATGGCTGCGGCCTTCTCCTGGCCCGCGGCGACAAGCCACACGTCGTCCGCCGACCGGATGGTCGGGAACGTCATCGTGATTCGGGTGGGAGGCGGCTTGGGGCTTGCGTGAACCGCGACGATGGCGTCACCAGTTTTGGCGGCGGGCGATTCCGGGAAGATCGAGGCCACATGGCCCTCCGGGCCCACACCCAGGAGCAGTACATCGAACCGCGGTAGCGATCCGTCGGCCGATGACCGCGCAAGCGCGTCGGCGTAGTCAAGAGCGGCTTGCTCGACCCCCTGACCCGTGTCGGCGGGCATCGCATGAACATGGCCAGGTACGAGGGGGACCCGGTCGAGCAGGACAGCGGCTGCCTGGGTGACGTTGCGGTCGGGATCGCCATCGGGAAGGAACCTCTCGTCACCCCACCACAGATGGAGCGCCGACCAGTCGACGGGCAGTGGGGCGAGGGCAGCCATGACAGCAGTTCCGATGCCGCCTCCCGTGAGCACCACATGGGCGACCCCCCGCTCCTGCTGTGCCACCGCGATGCGGTCCGCCAGTGCCTGCGCAACGTCCGTCGCGAGAGCGTCTGCGGTAGGGCGTACTTCGACGGTCCTGTTCACGACTGATCCCCCCATGATGCGAGCACGTCCCCATAGACCTCGTCCGGATCAAGGCGGCGCAGTTCCTCGCTCAGCAGGTCTGGCAGGCCCCGTCGGGGTAGCGCGATCGTCGACTCGGGCACGCCGGGCCGGGTGAGTGTGGCGACCGATCCATCCGGTCGCGACAAGGTGATCGCGCCTTGCGGCGTATCCAGGGCGACCTGCGTGATGCCGGGGCCGTCCGCCGCGGTGAATGCGACCTCGATGCTCAGTGCCCAGCGCAGCCAGGCGGCGAGCAGGATGGCGCTGGGATTGTCGGCCTCGGCTTCGACACTGGCCGAGCGCACCGCGGTCCGACCGTCATCGAGGAGCGATGCCAGCGCGCTGCGCCAGGACGTGAGTCGTGTCCAGGCCAGGTCGCAGTCCCCAGGGACGTATCCGGCTCGGCGCTCCCTCAGAGCTGCCGCGGGATCTACCGCTGTCGCGGTGTCGGTGATCCGTCGCTGGCAGTGCCGGCCGATGGGGTCATCGGCCGGGACGGGAGGAGGATCGGTCGGCCACCAGGAGACGACGGGTGTATCTGGGAGTAGCAGGGGGATCACGACGGAGTTTGCATGCCCGGAGCGATCACCGCGCAGCCGGACGATGGCGACCTCGCCCGGGCCGTCATCCCCGCCGACCATGACCTGGGCATCGATCTGGTCGGTGCCCCGGCCGGGACGCGGGATGAGTGTGAGAATCCGCATCGGATGCTGGCGCGCGGACAGCACCGCTGCCTCCGTGGCGTCCGACGCGAACTCCTCGTCGCTGAGGATGAGCATGGTGAGGACCATCCCGGTGGCCGGGGATCCCATGCGATGCCGCTCCTCGGCGATCGCGCGGGAGATCTCACCGCCGCTGGTGTCCTCGAGGCGGATCATGGGCGCCTCCATTGACGGCCGTCACGGGCGATCATGTCGTAGGCGCACGCCGGGCCCCATCCCCCGGAAGCGTACTGCTCCGGCTGTCCCATGCCGGACCACTGGTCGAGGATCGGATCGAGGATGCGCCAACTCAGATCCACCTCGGTGCTATTGGGGAACAGTGGCGGCTCCCCGAGGAGTACGTCGAGGATGAGACGCTCATACGCCTCGGGGCTGGTATCGACGAATGAATCGCCGTATTGGAAGTCCATGGTGACGTCGCGTACGTCCATGCCCGTCGTTCCCGGCACCTTGGAGCCGAAGCGCACGGTCACCCCCTCGTCAGGCTGGATGCGAAAGACCAGGGCGTTGTCGGACAGTTCGCCGACCGAAGACAGCTCGAAAGGAAGGTGCGGCGCCCGCTTGAAGATGACGGCAACCTCCGTCACTCGCCGGCCGAGCCGCTTGCCCGTGCGCAGGTAGAACGGCACCCCCGCCCAGCGCCGGTTGTCCACGGTCACGCGGATCGCGGCGAAGGTCTCCGTGGTGCTGCCTGGCGGGATTCCTTCCTCTTCGAGGAATCCGCGCACGGGAACGCCGCCTTGCCAACCGGCGGCGTACTGGCCGCGCGCGGTGTGTGCGGCAATATCCTCGGGCACCGTGATGGCGCTGAGGACCTTCTCCTTCTCTGTGCGCACCTCGCGGGGTCGGAAGGAGAGCGGCTCCTCCATTGCGGTGAGGGCCAAAAGCTGCAGCAGATGGTTCTGGATCACGTCTCGTGCGGCACCAATGCCGTCGTAGTAGCCCGCGCGGCCGGCAATGCCGATGTCCTCGGCTTGGGTGATCTGCACGTTGTCAACGAAGTTCGAATTCCACAGGGGCTCGAACATCGTGTTGGCGAAGCGGACAGCGAGGATGTTCTGAACTGTCTCCTTGCCGAGATAGTGGTCGATACGGAAGATCTCGTCCGGGGTGAATGCCGAATTGAGCACTCGATCGAGCTCCTCAGCGCTAGCCAGATCGTGCCCGAAGGGCTTCTCGATCACGACCCGGCGCCATTCACCATCCTTGCGCTCACTGAGCCCGCTCGCCTTGAGATGTTCGACGACGACGGGGAAGAGGCCGGGAGGAATTGAGAGGTAGAACGCGTGATTGCCCATGGTGCCGCGTTGGTCGTCCACCTCTGCGACAACCCTCGCCAGCTGGCGATAGGCGTCCGCGTCGGCAATGTCGCCCTCGACGAAGCGGATGCCCTCGGAGAGTTGCGCCCATACGTCCTCGCGAAACGGCGTGCGGGCGTACTCGCGAACGGCGTCGTGCACCTCCTGTGCGAAGTCCTCGTCGTCCCACTGTCTTCGCGCGAAGCCGACGAGCCCGAAGCCCGGGGGGAGCAGTCCCCTGTTAGCTAGATCGTAAATGGCGGGCATGATCTTTTTGCGCGCGAGGTCGCCGGTGACGCCGAAGAGCACGAGACCACAGGGGCCGGCGACCTTGGGGAGTCGCCGATCCCGAGGATCCCGAAGCGGGTTGATCATGGAACCGCGTCATCCAGAGCCTGCTGGACCGTGGTGAGGAGCTCCGCCCATGATGCGTCGAACTTCTCCACGCCCTCGTCCTCGAGTACTTGGCAGACCTCGGGCTCGTGAATACCCAGGGCGGAGAGGGCGTCCCAGACCGCACGGGACTCGTCCTGGGTTCCGCTCACCGTGTCACGCACCTCACCGGTGTACCCGGCGCACGCTGCAAGGGTCGCGGCCGGCATCGTGTTGACGCATCCCGGCGCGACGAGGCCCATGACGTAGAGCGTCGGTGGGAAGGCGGGGTCCTTGACCCCCGTCGACGCCCACAGCGGCCGCTGCGTGCGCGCGCCCAGTGCCGCGAGCGACCGCCATCGATCCGACGCCATGGCCTCCTGGTATACCCCCCAGGCGAGTCGCGCGCTGGCCAGGCCGGCCTTGCCCCGCAGGGCCTGCGCCTCGTCAGTTCCCACGGCTGCGAGGCGCTTGTCGACCTCGGTGTCCATGCGGCTGACGAAGAATGACGCAACGGACTCGATCTTGGACAGGTCATGACCGTGGGAGTGAGCGCGTTCTAGACCCGACATCCATGCATCGAGCACCTCGGCGTAGCGCTCGATGCTGAAGATGAGGGTGACGTTGACGCTAATGCCCGATCCGAGCGTTTCCGTGATGGCAGGCAGCCCTTCGGCCGTGCCAGGGATCTTGATGAGCACGTTGCCGCGATCCACCATGCCATGGAGGAGTCGCGCCTGGAGGATCGTGCCGTCGGTGTCACGCGCCAGGCGCGGATCCACCTCGATCGAGACACGTCCATCCACCCCGTCGGAATCACGCCATAGGCCGGAGAAGATGTCGCACGCTTCGCGCACGTCCTTCGTAGTGAGAGCGCGCACTGCATCGTCTACTGACGCACCCGACTCTCGGAGCTCCCGGATCTGGTCGGCGTATGCGGAGCTAGCACCACTGAGCGCCTTGGCAAAGATCGTCGGGTTCGTCGTCACGCCGCGCACGTCCTCGTGGGCGATGAGGTGGCCGAGGTCGCCGGACGCTATGCGTTCGCGATCGAGGTCATCAAGCCAGATAGACACCCCGGCCCGGGTGAGGGCAGTGAGAGCAGCAGGCGTGGTCATGCGGTGCCTCCAGAGTTGATGAGGTCGCGGACGGCCTGGGCGACGGCGTCGGCGGTGATTCCGAATTCCTTCATGAGCAGGGCCCCGTCCGCACTCGCGCCGAAGTGGTCGATTCCCACGACCGCTCCGCGCGCGCCGACGTACTTCCACCAGCCATAGGTTGCGCCGGCTTCGACTGCCACGCGCACCGCCTGATCGTCGGGAAGGACCGACTCTCGATATGCGGCATCCTGCGCATCGAACCATTCGAGGCACGGAGCCGACACCACACGCGTGGCCGTGCCCTCTGCTTCGAGGATGTCGCGGGCGGCTAGGGCCACCTGCACCTCCGACCCCGTGGCAATCACGATGGCGGCTGCCGGCGACGATGCCTCGGCGAGGACGTACGCGCCACGGGCGGTGCCGGTGGCCGACCCGTAGGCGGATCGGTCGATCACGGGCAATCCCTGACGGGACAGGATCAGCCCGGTGGGGGTTGCGCAACGCAGCGCCTCGAGCCAGGCCTGGGCGGTCTCGTTGCCATCCGCCGGACGAACCACGGCCAGCCCCGGGATGCCGCGCAGTGACCACAGGTGCTCGATGGGCTGATGAGTGGGCCCATCCTCGCCAAGGCCCACCGAGTCATGGGTCCAGACATAGACGACGGCAGTTTGCATGAGCGCGGCGAGCCGCACCGACCCGCGCATGTAGTCGGAGAAGACCAGGAAGGTACCGCCGAAGCAGCGGGTCAGGCCCTCGAGGGCGATGCCGTTGAGAATCGCCCCCATCGCATGCTCGCGAATGCCGAAGTGGATGACCCGACCGTATGGAGAGGCATCCGGAGCACCGCTGCCGGCGGGGAGGAACGACAGACCTCCTTCGATGGTCGTGTTGTTGGACTCGGCCAGGTCGGCCGATCCACCCCAGAGTTCGGGCATGCGCTGGGCCAGTGCGTTGATGACCTTTCCGGATGCTGCACGTGTGGCTATCGAGGTACCGGCCGGGAAGTCCGGAAGACAGTCGGACAGACCCGCGGGCAGCTCGCGGCGCAGTAGTCGGTCGAGGAGCTCCGCCTGCTGCGGATGAGTACTACGCCAAGCCGCGAAGACCTCATCCCACTCGCGGTGGAGCCGGGCGCCCCGCGCAGCAACCGAGCGCGCGTGGTCGAGGACGTTGTCGGGCAATTGGAAGTCCTTGGTGGGGTCCAGACCCAGCACGGCCTTGGTCGCGGCGACTTCGTCGACCCCCAGCGCCGAGCCATGCGCCTTGGCGGTATTGCGGGCGTGAGGGGCTGGCCAGGCGATAGTGCTGCGCATGGCGATGAACGTCGGTCGCTCCTGCTGCGACACGGCAGCTTCGAGCGCCCCGGCAAGGGCGAGAACGTCGACGTCCCCGTCGGGGGTCATGCCCACGTAGTGGACGTTCCATCCGTACGCCTCGTAGCGCGCGAGAACGTCCTCGTGGAAGGCCACTCCGGTGTCGCCTTCGATCGAAATATGGTTGTCGTCCCAGATGACCGTGAGGTTGCCCAGGCGCTGGATGCCGGCGAGCGACGAAGCCTCGCCGGAGATCCCCTCTTCAAGATCGCCGTCGGAAGCGATGACCCAGACCCGGTGGTCGAAGGGACTGAAGCCCCAGGGTGCGTCCGGGTCGAGCAGGCCGCGTTGGTAGCGCGATGCCATGGCCATGCCCACGGCGGTAGCGATGCCCTGGCCCAGCGGACCCGTGGTCGTCTCCACTCCGACGGTATGGCCGTGCTCAGGATGCCCGGGCGTGAGGCTGCCCGCGGTGCGAAATGACTCCAGGTCCGCCAGTTCCAACCCGTATCCGGACAGGAACAGCTGGATGTAGAGCGTGAGACTCGAGTGACCGCACGACAGCACGAATCGGTCCCGTCCCAGCCAGGCGGGGTCGTGAGGGTCATGCCTCAGGAATCGTTGGAAGAGCAGATAGGCCGCTGGTGCCAGGCTCATCGCCGTCCCCGGGTGCCCGTTGCCCACCTTCTGGACAGCATCCATGGCCAGCGCGCGAATCGTGGCGACGGTTCGTCGGTCGAGCTCGTCCCAGGTGAGGCCCCCCTCCCCGATGAGAGGGAGCGGCATGGGGTACGTCGTAGTGTCGGTCACGTGGGCAGCCTAGCGACGCCCTCGCCTCCGTGGGAGGCATCGCTAGACTGCCGAAGGAAGTTCGCGCACGCTTATCCCGCGGTCCACCGAGCCGCGGTCCACCGAGGGAGTCACATGGCGCAGGTCGATGACCGACCCGCCGGTGCCCGGGGGGGCCCGGGCCGGGTCATTCGGGACTATGTCGCCATCACCAAGCCCCGCATCATCGAACTCCTTCTCGTCACGGCCATCCCTACGATGATCCTCGCCGCCCGAGGGTGGCCACATCTCCGAGTCGCCGTCGCGGTGATCGTCGGCGGCATGCTCGCTGCCGGTGGGGCGAACGCCTTCAACAGTGTCTACGACCGTGACATAGACGCAAAGATGGCCAGGACGCACGCGCGGCCCATTGCGGCTGGAACTGTCTCCGTACGCGGTGGTGTCATCCTGGCCAGTCTCCTGTCGGTCGCGAGCCTGGTGGTGCTCGGCACGCTCGCGAATCTGCTCGCCGCTCTCCTCGGGGCGATAGCCATTGCCTTCTATGCGGTGGGATACACGATGCTGCTCAAGCGCCGTACCCCTCAGAACATCGTGTGGGGCGGTGCAGCGGGGTGCATGCCGGTCCTCATCGCTTGGGCCGCCGTCACCGGCAGCCTGAGCTGGGCGCCAGTCATCCTCTTTTTCATTGTCTTCTGGTGGACTCCACCGCACTACTGGCCGCTATCCCTGCGCTACCGAGACGACTATGCCGCGGCGGGTGTCCCCATGCTTCCCGTCGTTGCCGAGACGTCGTCAGTCACGCGGAGGATCATCGTCTACTCCTGGATCATGGTGGCCTTCTCGCTGATCCTTATCCCCGTTGCCGGGATGGGACTGGTCTATTCGATCTCCGCGGTGGTTCTCGGCGCGGTCTTCGTCGTCGAAGCCCACTTGCTCGGACGTCGTGCTCGTCTGCTTGTCGACGGGGGTGGCTCTGATGTCGCGCAGGGCCGGGACATACGGCCTATGCGGCTCTTCCACTGGTCGATCACCTATCTGGCGTTGCTCTTCCTCGCGGTGGCAGTGGATCCGTTCATCGCCGGCTAGCGAGCGGGTGCTGCGACGAGTGACCCTCGCGTACGTGTGCTCAGCAGCACGAAGACGACGGTCGCCCAGACCAGGCAGGCGCCAAGCATGTGGATGGCGACGAGCAACCAGGGCAGACCTGTGAAGTACTGCGCATAGCCGATGAATCCCTGTACCAGCGCGATCGCGACCAGCGTCACGGCGAGGCGCCGCGTTCGCACCGGAGCCGCAGTGACCCGCAGGGCGACGATGAGACCCACTGTGAGGCCGAGGAAGAGCAGGACCGAGTCGGCATGGAGCCACGCCATCGTGCGCGGGTCAACCCCGAACCTCGCCTCCGTGTCGGCGTCGCCCGAGTGCGGGCCGCTCCCCGTGACGATGACACCCAGGATCACGACGATGGCGGTGACTGCGACGAGTGCCCAGGTCAGCCACGCGACCTCGCGCCGGACCAGGGGGGTCACCGGCCGGTCGCCGGACTCGCCCGAGCGGACAACGAGGACGACGCAACCGGCGATGATCGCCATGGACACGAGGAAGTGTGCCGAGACCGCCCAGGGACTCAGGCCCGTGAGGACTGTCACCCCACCCAGGACGGCCTGGACGACGGTGCCCACAAGCGGGATGGCGGCCAGGGACAGCACCGTGGTGCGCGGGACAAGGCCGGCCCGTCTGGTTCGTCGCCACCATACGAAGGCGCCAACGACCGCGGCGATCGCCAGTGCCGCGAGCACGAAGGTGAGCAGTCGGTTGCCGAACTCGACGAATTTGTGCCACGACTCTTCCTGGCGGGAGGTGGGGATGTATGACCCCTCGGCGCATTCGGGCCAGGTCGGACAGCCCAGGCCGGACCCGGTGAGGCGCACGATGCCGCCCGTCACGACGATGCCGATCTGGGCCACGAGGTTGGCGATGAATATCCCGCGCAGCCACCGGGGTGCGCGCCCTGCGACAGCGTCAGCGAGCGATGGCCGGTCGAGGTCGGTCGCCATGCATTGAGCCTACGACGAACGTGAATCAGCGCCAGGCGAAGGTGCGGCGGGCCACGAGGGTCCCGACCAGGCCCCAGATCGCGAGCAGCGCACCATCGATGGCCAGGCCGGTTGCGTCCGGGTAGCCCGTGCTCCACCTGAGGAGGTCTCCGAGGGCCGACGACGGAAGCACCGAGACGACGGGCTGCACGGCATCGGGCAGGACCGTGGCGGGAAAAGTAGCGCCTCCCGCGACCACCAGCACGAGGAACACGGCGTTGGCGATCGCCAGGGTTGCCTCTGCGCGCACAGCGCCGCCGAGCGCGAATCCGAGGGCGGCGAAGCATCCCGTGCCCACGAGGGCGATGGGCGCGAGTGCCATCGCTGACCACTCGGGGCGCCAACCCAGGACGGTTGCCGTCGCGCAGAGCAGGGTGACCTGCAGTGCGGTGACGATGAGTGCCGTGATGACTCGGGCGCCCAGGATGGACACCCTGGACAGCGGTGTAGTGGCCAGCATCACGAGAGCCCCTGATCGGCGATCGAAGCCCACGCCGATTGCCAGGGACGTGAACGCGCTCGCGATGATCGCCACCGTGATGACACCGCCGAGGGCCTCAGGCAGTCGACCGGCTCCCGCGGGTGCCGTAAGGGGGATGGCCGGGATGAGCGTGACGCCAATGAGAAGTGCGACGGGGATGACAATGGTGAGCAGCAACTGCTCACCATTGCGCAGGAGAATGCGCAGGTCGAACCAGGCCTGGGTGATCACTCGCGGCGCTCCCCGTCGGTGAGGCGCCAGTACAGGTCGGACAGGCCTTCGGTGCCCAGGGCGAGATTGCGCGGCTGCACACCGTGCTGCGCGCACCACGAGGCGACGGTGGCCAGCGCATGTGGTGACGACGTGCCCTCGATCCGGTAGCGCCCAGGCGAGATCTCTTCGACCCGGCACCCTTCGGGGAGTGCACTCACCAGGCTCGCCCTGTCCAGGTGGAGCGGTCCTTCGAAGCTGATCGCTTCGCTGCTGTCGGCGACCAATGAGGAGAGGGGCCCCTGCCTCAGGCAGCGCCCCTCGGAGATGATGGCGATCTCGTCGGCAAGCGCCTCGGCCTCGTCGAGGAGATGTGTGCACAGCAGGACGGTGCAGCCCCCTGTTCGAAGCCTGTCAATGGCCCGCCAGACGAGCGCACGGCCTCGGGGGTCGAGCCCCGCAGTGGGCTCGTCGAGGATGACCATGTCAGGGTGCCCGACAAGAGCGCACGCGAGGCTTACACGTCGACGCTCTCCGCCGGAGAGCCTGCGCATGGTCGTACGCCCCAATGCATCGAGTCCCCATGCCGCGATGAGATCGCCCGCGGTGTCGGGCTCACCCCGCAGCCTTGCGACATGCCGCACGACTTCGGCAGCGTGCGCCCCCGACGGCAGGCCATCGTCCTGGACCATGACATTGACGCGCCTTCGCGCGTCCGCGCGACCCGGTATGCCCCCGAGGACCATCGCGGAGCCGGATTGCTGCTGGATGAGCCCGGAGAGGACGCCGACGGCAGTCGACTTGCCCGCGCCGTTGGGTCCGAGAAGTGCCGTCACCCTCCCTCGGGGGATCGAGAGGTCGAGCCCGGCAAGACCACGTCCAGGGGAGTGTCCGGCACCGGGATACGCCACCACCACCTGATCGAGGCGTGCGGCGTCCACACGCGGAAGTGTCCACCACGGCGGACTCGGGTCGGCCCCGCGGGTCGGCCACGCCGGCCCTGTCCGGCTCTGTTGCGGGCCCCCCGGCTTGCGCTCGCTCGGATTTGCGACACAATATGGGTGTGAAATTCCCGAGCCCCGCCGCGGAGCGGGTGGCGCGTGCCCTCCTCGAGGAGGGTCCCGCGACCGCCGCAGAGCTGGGGCTGCGTCTGGGGCACAGCCCGACCGTGGTTCGGCGTCACCTCGACGCGCTCGCCGCCGAGGGCTTCGTCCAGGCGGACGAAAGCCGGCCGTTCGGCCCAGTGCCTGTCCGCGGCAGGGGGCGTCCGGCCCGGGTCTTTTCGCTCACGGACGCCGGAAGTCACGCCTTCGACGTCGACTACGACGACCTCGCGGTCTCGGCACTGGACTACCTGCAGCGCACGTACGGGGACGACGCCGTTCGCGAGTTCGCGCGCGAGCGCGCCCGCGAACTCGTGTCTCGGCACACGGTCGCCGTCGAGGCAGCCGCCTCGCCCGCCGCGAAACTGGATGTCCTCGCCGACGGACTCGCGGCGGACGGCTACGCGGCGACCACGGCCGATACCGACGGCGGTCCCCAACTGTGCCAGCATCACTGCCCGGTCCGGCACGCGGCGATGCGCTTCCCGCAATTGTGCGACGCCGAGACGGAGGCCTTCGAGGAGCTCCTCAGCACGCATGTACTTCGCCTGGCCACGATTGGTCGCGGTGATGGAATCTGCACCACGTTGGTACCCGCCCTCATGAACCGGAGGACTTCCGCATGACGACCATGGAACACCCCGAGCTCGATGGCCTAGGTCGCTACGAATACGGCTGGAGTGACCCCGACGTCGCCGGGGCCATGGCCAAGCGCGGCCTCAGCGAGGACGTCGTTCGTGAGATCAGCGCCCTCAAGGGGGAGCCGGAGTGGATGCTGGACCTGCGGCTCAAGGGGCTTCGCCTGTTCGAGAAGAAGCCCATGCCTGCCTGGGGCTCCAATCTCAGCGGCATCGACTTCGACAACATCAAGTACTTCGTGCGGTCCACCGAAAAGCAGGCCACGAGCTGGGATGAGCTCCCCGACGACATCAAGTCCACGTACGACCGTCTCGGCATCCCTGAAGCCGAAAAGCAGCGGCTCATCGCCGGCGTGGCCGCGCAGTATGAGTCCGAAGTCGTCTACCACAAGATTCGCGAAGACCTCGAGGAGCAGGGGGTCATCTTCCTCGACACTGACACCGGTCTCCGGGAGCACGAGGACCTCTTCCGCGAGTACTTCGCCTCGGTAATCCCGGTGGGTGACAACAAGTTCGCGGCGCTGAACACGGCCGTATGGTCGGGCGGATCGTTCATTTACGTTCCACCCGGTGTCAACGTCGAGATTCCCCTGCAGGCCTACTTCCGGATCAACACCGAGAACATGGGCCAGTTCGAGAGGACCCTCATCATCGTGGACGAAGGCGCCTACGTGCACTACGTCGAAGGCTGCACGGCGCCGATCTACTCGTCGGACTCACTGCACTCGGCGGTCGTGGAGATCATCGTGAAGAAGGATGCACGCTGCCGGTACACGACCATCCAGAACTGGTCCAACAACGTCTATAACCTCGTAACGAAGCGGGCCGCGGCGCATCAGGGCGCCACAATGGAGTGGATCGACGGCAACATCGGCTCGAAGGTCACGATGAAATACCCGGCCGTGTGGATGCTCGGCGAGCACGCGAAGGGGGAGACGCTGTCGGTGGCCTTCGCGGGGGAGGGCCAGCATCAAGATGCAGGCGCCAAGATGGTCCATGCCGCACCCTTCACGTCGTCGACGATCGTGTCGAAGTCAGTGGCCCGAGGGGGCGGTCGTACGTCGTACCGAGGTCTGGTCCAGGTTCTCGAAGGGTGCCACGGCGCCAGGAGCACGGTGAAGTGTGACGCGCTCCTGGTGGACGATATCTCCCGCAGTGACACCTACCCCTACGTCGACGTCCGTGAAGATGATGTGTCAATGGGTCACGAGGCCACCGTGTCGAAGATCAGTGAGGACCAACTGTTCTACCTCATGTCACGAGGTATGACGGAGGACGAGGCCATGGCGATGATCGTCCGCGGCTTCGTCGAGCCCATCGCGCGCGAGTTGCCCATGGAGTACGCACTCGAACTCAACAGGCTCATTGAACTCCAGATGGAAGGGGCCGTCGGCTGATGTCGGTCACCATTCCGGCGAGTGATCACTCGCCGCTCACACGGTCGCGCCTTGTCACCGACCACGTGGTGCCCACTGGACGCGAGGAGGAGTGGCGCTTCACGCCGCTCGACCGCCTCCGCGGCCTGCATCGCGGCGACACGGCCTTCGAGTCCGGACTCCACGTCGATGTCGTGGCTGAGGGGCTCAGCGTCGAAACCGTGGACGCCGACGACCCACGCGTGGGTACGTCGCTGGTGCCCACGGACATCATCTCAGCCTCGGCCATGGCGACTGGGGCGCTCGTCACCGTTTTGTCCGTGCCATCAGAGGGCACGGGACGAGCACATGTCACCGTCAAGGGAGTGGGCGGGCCGGCCGCATCCCACCTGGTCGTCGAGGTGGCACCCTTCGCGCATGCGACGGTCGTCCTCGAACACCGGGGCACGTCCACTCTCGCGGGCAATGTCGAGATGCGGGTAGGCGACGGGGCCCGACTCACCTTCATCTCACTTCAGGCATGGGACCGAGATGGCGTGCATGTGGGGACTCACAACGTGCGTCTGGGCCGGGACGCACGGGTCCTCATGGGGCACATCACTCTCGGCGGAGATCTTGTCCGGATCAGTCCGACGGTCACCTATGGCGCCCCCGGGGGCGAGGCTGAACTCCTTGGCCTGTACTTCGCCGACGCTGGCCAGCATCTCGAGCATCGGGTCTTCGTCGATCATGACACCCCGCACTGCACGAGCTCGGTCCTCTACAAGGGTGCGCTCCAAGGCGAGGGCGCCCACACGGTGTGGATCGGCGACGTCTTGGTACGCGCCCAGGCGGTGGGCATCGACACCTACGAGGTCAATCGCAATCTCATTCTCACGGATGGGGCTCGTGCTGACAGCGTGCCGAATCTCGAACTCGAGACAGGGGAGATCCAAGGCGCAGGTCACGCGAGTGCCACCGGTCGTTTCGATGACGAGCAGTTGTTTTACCTCCAGGCGCGTGGGATCCCCGAGGATCTCGCCCGCGTCCTCGTCGTTCGGGGATTCTTCGCCGACGTCCTGGGGCGTCTGGGCGAGCCAGACCTCGCTACGCGTGTGATGGCCGACGTGGATGCCCGCTTGGGCGTTGACCTCGCCGGCACAGGACTCGAGGGAGATGATGCCGCGTGAGTCGCATAGACGTGTGCGCTGTGTCCGATATCCCTGAGGGTGCGGCCCTTCGTGTGATGGTCGGTGACTTTGCCGTTGCCCTCGCGCACTGCGACGGCGAAATCCGCGGAGTGCTCGATGTGTGCTCGCACGCAGACGTGGCCCTGAGCGAGGGCGAGGTCGACGATTGCAGCATCGAGTGCTGGCTGCATGGCTCGCGCTTCGACTTGCGCACCGGCGAGGCGCTCTCGCTGCCGGCTACCGCGCCGGTCCCGGTCTTCGACGTCCTCGTCGACGGCGAAGGACCCGATGCCCGTGTACTCGTGGGTGAACAGCCCGTGATCCCGTCCCAGCCCACCTTAGAGGAGCGTTGATGTCCACCCTTGAGATCCGCAATCTCCACGCCACCGTCGAGTCCGACGGGGCCCCTCGGGAGATCCTGCGCGGTGTCGACCTCACCGTGTCCAGCGGCCAGACCCACGCGGTCATGGGACCTAATGGATCCGGCAAGTCGACGCTCGCCTACGTCATCGCAGGACATCCCAAGTACACCGTCACCGAGGGATCGATCACCCTGGATGGCGCTGATGTCCTCGAGATGTCGGTAGACGAGCGCGCACGCGCGGGATTGTTCCTCGCGATGCAATACCCGGTCGAGGTCCCTGGCGTATCCGTGTCCAACTTCCTGCGGACATCCGTCACCGCTGTGCGCGGCGAGGCACCGAAGTTGCGCCTCTGGGTCAAGGAAATGAAGGAGGCCATGGCGGCGCTGCAGATCGACCCGGCCTTCGCCGAGAGGTCCGTCAACGAAGGGTTCTCCGGCGGCGAGAAGAAGCGGCACGAGATCCTTCAGCTCGAACTACTTAAGCCGAAGATCGCCGTCCTCGACGAGACCGACTCCGGCCTCGACGTTGACGCCCTCAAGGTCGTCGCTGATGGCGTGAACCGGTTCCAGTCGGACGGGACCACGGGCACGCTGCTCATCACGCACTACACGCGCATCCTGCGTTACATCCATCCTGACTTCGTTCACGTCTTCGTGGACGGCAGAATCGTCGAAAGCGGCGGTCCGGAGCTGGCTCAGCAACTTGAGGACGAAGGCTACGAGCGTTTCATCAAGGCGGGCTCGCCGGCGTGATTGTGGACACCGTGGACCCGAGCGACGTCACGATCGACCCCCTGGACGTCGAAGCGATCCGTGCGGACTTCCCTATCCTCGCTCGCAGCGTTCGCGGCGGCGGTCGCCTCATCTATCTCGATTCCGCAGCCACGACGCAGAAGCCTCTCGCGGTTCTCGACGCTGAACGCAACTACTACCTGTCGAGCAACGCCGCCGTGCATCGCGGTGCCCATCAGTTGGCCGAGGAAGCAACAGAGGCGTACGAGGGCGCGCGCGCCACGATCGCGGCCTTCGTGGGTGGCGCTCCTGAGGACCTCGTCTTCACGCGCAACGCCACCGAGTCGCTCAATCTTGTGGCGTATGCCTTCAGCAACGCCACTGCCAAGCATGCCCGAGGGGCGGCTCTACCCGAGGGTGCAGATCGCTATGTGCTCTCCGAGGGTGACGAGATCCTCGTCACCGAGATGGAGCATCACGCCAATCTGATCCCCTGGCAGGAGGTCTGCTCCAAGACCGGCGCCAGGCTCCGCTGGATCGGCCTGACGCCGGAAGGGAGACTCGACCTCGCGCAACTGGAGTCTGTGATCACCTCGCGCACGCGGGTTGTCTCGTTCACCCAGCAGTCGAATCTGCTTGGCACGGTTAACCCCGTGGAACCCATCGTGAGCGCCGCCGCCAGCGTGGGTGCGGTGACCATCCTGGATGCCTGCCAGTCCGTGCCGCACATGACGACCGATGTCCAGAGCCTGGGCGTGGACTTCGTCGCCTGGAGCGGCCACAAGATGCTCGGTCCGACCGGCATCGGCTGTCTCTGGGGGAGGTCGTCCATGCTCGATGCCATGCCACCCTTCATCACCGGCGGTTCCATGATCGAGACCGTGACAATGGAATCGTCCACGTTCGCCGAGCCGCCCAAGCGCTTCGAGGCGGGGGTCCCCATGGTGGCTCAGGCGGTCGGGCTTGCGGCGGCGTGCGACTATCTGAGCGCTCTCGGCATGGATCGAGTAGCTGCCCACGAGGCGGCGCTGACGGCGCGCGCCCTTCGAGCACTCTCGGACGTCGACGGGGTCCGGGTCGTGGGCCCGAGTGACACGCGTGATCGTGGCAGCGCAATTTCCTTCGAGATCGACGGCGTGCATCCCCATGATGTCGGGCAAGTGCTGGACAGCAAAGGCATCGCTGTCCGCGTGGGCCATCACTGCGCATGGCCCGGATGCCGCGCGATGGGCGTACCCGCGACTACTCGCATGTCGCCCTACATCTACAACGGGACGGACGATATCGACGCATTCGTCCAGTCGCTGGCCGAAGTTCGACAAGTCTTCGGGCGGGCATGATGGAGGACCTCTACCAGGAGATCATCCTCGATCACTATCGGAATCCGGTCGGCAAGGGACTGCGAGATCCATTCGAGGCAGAGGTGCACCACGTCAACCCGACGTGTGGCGATGAGATCGACCTTCGCGTGCACCTGGAGGAGATGGACGGCGTGACGCGGGTGGCGGATGTGTCCTACGCGGGCCAGGGCTGCTCCATCTCCCAGGCGTCCGCGAGCGTGATGTACGAGAGCCTTTCGGGCAAGTCGCTGGATGAGGCGATGGCAGCGCTCGACAGGTTCCAGCAGATGGTGCAGTCCAAGGGCGCAGATCCGGGGGACGAGGAGACCATGGGCGACGCCGTGGCCTTTGCTGGCGTCGCAAAGTACCCGGCCCGGGTGAAGTGCGCGCTGCTGCCATGGATGGCATGGAAGGACGCCGTGGTCAGGGCGGCAGAGGGAGGGGACCGTGGCTGAGCAGGCTGTGGCCGAGGATGTCTGGGAAGCGATGAAGGATGTCGTCGATCCTGAGTTGGGGATCAACGTCGTCGACCTGGGCCTGGTCTATGACGTCCATGTTGAGGAGGGCAACTCCGCCACCCTGGACATGACGCTGACGTCGGCGGCCTGCCCGCTCACGGACGTCATCGAGGACCAGACGCGCGCGGCGCTCGATGGCTTGGTCGACAACTTCACGATCAATTGGGTGTGGCTGCCGCCATGGGGGCCCGACAAGATCACCGATGACGGTCGCGAGATGCTGCGCGCCTTGGGCTTCAACGTCTAGGGGTACGCTCACCGGGCCGTGATCACCGCCCAGGACATCGAGTTGCGAGCAGGAGCCCGCCTGCTGCTCGAGGGTGCGTCGCTGCGCGTGGGTCCCGGCGACAGGGTGGGGCTGGTCGGTCGCAACGGGGCGGGCAAGACCACCCTGACCCGTGTTCTCGCCGGTGAGGCGCAGCCAGCCGCCGGGCAGGTTCGGCGCGCGGGCACGGTGGGCTATTTGCCCCAGGATCCGCGTACCGGGGACCTGGGCATCCTGGCTCGCGACCGGATCCTCGGCGCCCGAGGGCTCGATGAGGCGGCGCGCGCCATGCGGTCGAGCGCGGAGCGCATGGGCGGGAGCGATGGCGCTGAGCAGGAGCAGGCCATGCGGGCCTATGACAGGGCCTCCCTCGAGTTCGAGGCGCTGGGCGGCTACGCATCGGAATCCGAGGCCGCCCGCATCGCCGCGAGCCTGGGACTGCCTGAGCGCGTCCTGGGCCAACCACTGGGAACGCTCTCAGGTGGTCAACGACGGCGAGTGGAACTGGCCAGGATTCTCTTCGGCGGTCACGACGTGCTGCTCTTGGACGAACCAACGAATCATCTCGATGCGGACTCCATCATGTGGCTGCGACGATTCCTCGCTGGCTATTCGGGCGGCTTCATTGTGATCAGCCACGACGCAGGTCTCTTGGAAGCCACGGTCAATACGGTCGTTCACCTTGATGCTCAGCGAGCCGAGCTCGACACCTATGCGATGGGGTGGACCGCCTACCTCCAACAGCGCGAGACAGACGAGCGCAGGCGCAAGCGCGAGCGCGCGAACGCCGAGAAGCAGGCCTCAGCACTTCGGGAGCAAGCCGAGCGCATGCGCGCGAAGGCAACGAAGGCACGGGCAGCCCAATCCATGCTGAAGCGAGCTGACCGCCTTGTGGGCGGACTGGAGCAGGAACGCGCGAAGGAGCGCGTCGCTCGCATTCGACTCCCTGAGCCGCAGGCATGCGGGAAGACGCCTCTAAGTGCTCGTGGACTGTCCAGGTCGTACGGGTCGGAGGAGGTATTCACGGACGTGGATCTGGACATCGATCGTGGCTCCCGCGTCGTCGTCCTCGGCCTCAACGGCGCTGGCAAGACAACGTTGCTGCGCATCCTGGCCGGTGTCGATGAGCCGGACACGGGGGCAGTGATTCACGGCCACGGTGTGCGCATCGGCTATTACGCGCAGGAGCACGAAACTCTTGACCCTGCACGTACCGTGATCGAGACATTCTCGAGCGCCGCACCTCAGCTCAGCGATAGTGAACGAAGATCGGTGCTCGGCTCATTTCTCTTCAGCGGCGATGACGTCGCTAAGCCCGTAGGAGTCCTCTCCGGAGGCGAGAAGACGCGACTCGCGTTGGCCACTCTCGTCGTGTCGAGCGCGAATGTGCTTCTCCTCGACGAGCCCACGAACAACCTCGACCCAGCGAGCAGGGAGGAGATCCTGTCTGCCCTCGGCCGCTATCAGGGTGCTGTCATCCTCGTCACCCATGATGAGGGAGCCGTGCGCGCACTCGATCCCCAACGAGTCGTCATCCTGCCGGAGGGCGACGAGGACCTCTGGAGCGATGACTACGCTGAACTCGTCGAACTCGCCTAGCCAGATGCGGAGATCCCATGACTGTCACCGTGCCCGCTGAAGTCCTGGCCCGCGGGTCTGTGCGCGTGGATGGCATGGATCACCTGCCCGGCCGCGTCATCAGCGTGATCCTGGATCGTCCGGAGGCCCGCAACGCTCAAACGCCGGCCACCTGGGCCGCGCTCGACGCGATCGGCGGGGCGCTCGATACCGCGGACGCCACGATGGCGGTGATCCGCGGCGAGGGTTCGGCCTTTTCTGCAGGACTGGACCGTCGCATGTTCACCCCCGATGGGATTCCCGGCGAGACCTCCCTTGCGGCCATGGCGACGATGAGCGATGAGCAGATGGCCGCGCAGATCGAGGAGTACCAACGCGCGTTCACCTGGCAGCGCCGGGTCCCGGCCCTCACGGTTGCCGCCGTCCACGGGCCGGCCATAGGGGCGGGTTTCCAACTTGCTCTGGCATGCGATGTCATCCTGGCGTCCCCCTCCGCATCTTTTGCCATGAGGGAGACGTCATGGGGGCTCGTTCCTGACCTCGGCGGCACAGGACCGCTTGTGCGCGCAGTCGGCTACTCCCGTGCCGTGGACATCTGTGCGACGGGACGGATGATCTCGGCCGAGGAGGGCTTCGCTCTGGGCTTCGTCACCAGAGTCGTCCCCGACCTGGACGAGTGCATCGCCGACATGGCCATGTCCATCGCGAGCGCCCCACCGGGAGCGGTGCGCGACCTCATGCCACTCCTCGCCTTGGGCGAGATCAACGACCGCCAGGAGCAGTTGTCCGCCGAGCGCCGAACGCAGGTAGCACGGCTACGCGACTTGCTCGGAGGCAACTAGACGTGTCCGGAGTCAATCCCTGGCAGATCTACCAGTCGATGACTCGGGATCCCGCAGAGGTCAGTCCTGTCGGCTGGCCCGTTGTACGCCGGATCCTCACCTACGCGCGCCCCTACCGGGGCCTCGTGGTCGCCTTCCTCGTCACCTTGGTGATCGCGTCCCTGCTCACGGTCGCACAGCCGTTGGTGTTCCGGCAGATCATCGACTCCGGGATCTCGCAGGGCAATGCCGCCCTTGTCACGTCCCTGGCCATCCTCGTGGCCATCCTGGCCTTGCTCGATGCCGGCATCAACCTCGTGGGCAGGTGGTACTCGAGTCGGATCGGTGAGGGCCTGATCTACGACTTGCGAACCCAGGTATACGACCACGTGCAGCGCCAGTCTGTGGCGTTCTTCACGCGTGCGCAGACAGGTGCCCTCGTATCCCGTCTGAACAGCGATGTCATTGGGGCGCAGCAGGCATTCACCTCGACCCTCGGTGGAGTCGTCGGCAACCTCATCACCGTGAGCATCGTCCTGGTCACGATGTTCCTGCTGTCGTGGCAGGTCACCCTGCTGTCGCTGGTGCTGGTGCCGCTCTTCCTCCTTCCCGCGCGCTGGATGGGCCGGCGCCTGCAGTCCCTGACCAAGCAGCAGATGCAGGTCAATGCGCAGATGAGCACCCAGATGACCGAGCGCTTCAATGTCGCTGGTGCCCTGCTGGTCTCGCTCTTCGGCAGGCCCGAGCGCGAGCACGGGGAGTTCGCCGGCCGGGCGGCGCAGGTGCGCGACGCGGGCGTGAGCATCGCGATGGCCAATCGCTGGTTCTTCACGGCCCTGCTGCTCGTCGGCTCGATAGCCACCGCCATCGCCTACGGTGTGGGCGGCAACCTCGTGATCGAGGGCGCCATCACGCTGGGGACCCTGCTGGCCCTCGTGGCGCTCCTGGCCCAGCTCTACGGACCTCTCACCGCCTTGTCCAACGTCCGCGTCGACGTCATGACTGCCCTGGTGAGCTTCGAGAGGGTCTTCGAGATCTTGGACCTTCCGCCCCTCGTGCGGGATGCGCCCGATGCGGTGCCGGTCCGTGAGGGGCCGCTCGATGTCCGCTTCGACCATGTCGGATTCCGCTACCCGACGGCCGGCGAGGTGAGCCTGGCGTCCCTTGAGTCCGTCGCACGAGAGGACTCGCTGCGCGCTGACGCGCCGGTTCTGCATGATGTCTCCTTCCGCGCTGAGCCGGGCCAGATGATCGCTCTGGTGGGCCCCTCAGGCGCCGGCAAGACGACGATCACCGCACTCGTTCCGCGGCTCTACGACGTGACCTACGGTTCCGTGAGTATCGGCGGCACCGATGTCCGTGATCTGGAGTTGGCGTCGCTGCGGGACGCGGTGGGCGTCGTCACCCAGGATGCGCATCTCTTCCACGACACGATCGAGGCCAACCTGCTCTTCGCCCGGCCCGATGCCACCCGCGAGCAAATGCGCGACGCGCTCCGCGATGCCCGCATCCTGGATCTGATCGATAGCCTGCCCGCGGGACTCGGAACCGTCGTAGGAGACCGGGGCTATCGCCTGTCAGGAGGGGAGAAGCAGAGGCTGGCGATTGCGCGGCTGCTGCTCAAGGCCCCTCGCATCGTCATCCTCGACGAGGCCACCGCGCATCTGGACTCGGAGAGCGAGGCCGCAGTGCAGCAGGCACTCGCCCAGGCGCTCATCGGGCGCACCTCGCTCGTCATCGCCCATCGACTGTCCACGATCCGACAGGCCGACGTCATTCTCGTCGTGGATGACGGTCGGATCGTGGAGCGTGGGACCCACGAGGAGCTCCTCGCACGTGGTGGTGCCTACGCGGGCCTCTATGCGACTCAATTCGCCGCCTCTCGGACCGAGGAGCCGCCCAGGTAGACGTGTCCGCGTCACCAGGGCGAGCGGAGCAGGCCTCCATCGACAGAGACGAGCGTGCCGGTCACATAGGAAGCCGCGGGGGAGAGGAGGAAGGCCGCCACCCGGCCGAATTCGGCTGGATCTCCGGGTCGCCCGAGCGGAATTCCTTCCCCGGCGTTTTCGGGGTACAGCTCGCGCAAACGCTGCGTCACGATGCGTCCGGGAAGGATGCCGTTGACGCGCACGTCGGGAGCCAACGCGTCGGCGAGATCCTTCACTGCAACGGCAAGTCCGGGACGCATGCCGTTGCTGGCTCCGAGATCGGCGATGGGCTGCTTGACGGTGGTAGACAGCACGGCAAGGAATGCTCCGTTGGGTCGCATCCGGGGCGCGAGTGTCCGGACGAGACGTATCGTGGCCATGAAGACCCCATCGAACGCAGACTGCCATTCGGCGTCGTCGATCTCCAATATCCGACCGGGTGCCGGTCCGCCCACGTTGACCAACGCCCCGTCGATGTCACCTGCCCAGGCACTGATCTGCTGGGCAGTTTCAGGAAGGGATAGATCCGCCGCCAGGTATTCGTGGCCGGTGCCGAGGCTGGCGCAGGCGTTCGCGAGCGCTGCGGGGTCGCGTCCGATGAGAAGTGTCCGGGCGCCCTCTGCTGCTAGGGCCTGCGCCGTCGCGTAGCCCAGTCCACGCGAGCCGCCGGTGACGACGTACCGGTGCCCGGTGAGCCCGAGGTCCATCAGGCACCTCCTGGTGCATCGGCGATCTGGTCCTCGCGCGCTTCCCGACGCAGGAAGAAGAACCAGCCGGCGATGGCGATCGTCGCGAAGATCAGCCACTGCACGGCGTAACTGATGTTTTGCGTTTCGTCGATGGCAGGGGCGGGCAAAGGCTGGACGTTGACGTCCGGAGGCGACGTGTCCACCGCTTCGAGGTAGAAGTCGACGATGTCAGCGCCGAGCACCACGGGCACGAGCCCACTGACCTGGCCCGCCGGGAGGTCCGTCGGCTCCGGGTCACGGGGAGCGTCGATGACACGCGTCCGCGCGGTGACCGTGACCGTGCCCACGGGCGGTTCCGGCGCCGCCACCACCCCGGTGGCCGCGCTGGTCGCCGGGATCCAGCCGCGATTGACCCAGAGGCGGCCTTCAGCCGTGTCCAAGGCGGTGATCACCCAGAAGCCGTTGCGGCCTTCGAGCGGTCGCTGACGCACGAGGAGAGTCGACGTCGGGTCGTAGATCCCCGTCGCGATCACCTGACGCCAGTCGATGGGATCTTCCAGCACGTCGGCGAGGGCTGCCGGGGGTGCGGATTGCTGGGCAGCCCAGGCCTCACGCTTGGTGCGCTCCTCATCTGCGCGCTGCCACTGCCAGCGACTCAGCAGGCCGAAGGCGATGATCGCCACGATCACGAGGGCCGTGAAAGCGACCCAGCGACGTGAGCGCAGAAGTGACCACACGGCTCAACGGTAGGTCAGGATCCCTGGCCCGAGACGTGCGGACCCGACGGGAGCATGCGCGTGCTCGGGGGCGGTGGGGTGGGCGGTGGGACACCTCGCCGGCTCCGGCCCGAGTTCGCTGCGACCACGGCGAGATAGGGCAGTGCCACAGCGCCGGCCAGGAACACCCATCGAGGCCAACCGGGGACCACGATGGCGAGGAGGACGCAGGCTGTCCGGATTGTCATGGAGACCAGATATCGCTTGGTGCGGCCGGTCTGCTCGTTGCTGAGCGACTCTCCGGCCCCCGTGATGCTGTGCACCTCGGGTGGGCGGGCGGAGTTCATGGGTCAACGCTACGTCGGAATCGAGGATTGCGCAGCGCTGGGTGGTCCCCCTAGGAGGCCTCGCGATCGGGGGCTCGCAGGGAGTCGAGTTCGGCGCGCTGTGCCTTGGTCGGCTGCAGGATGATGTTGAGGGGCCAGATGAGGAGCAAGGCCCAGTAACCCAGGAATGGATAGATCACGGTCGTCAATCCCGCGACGATGAAGACGACGAAGAACGCCGCACCCCGGAGCCGGGCGCGGGTCTTCGAGAGCGCGGCCCAGTAGGCGCGATCGTTGGGCTTGATGAACTCGGGCCGACGATTGATGTAAAGAGACACGATGGTGCCGATGCCGCTGATGTACGCCATCGTCCACCAGTAGAGCGCACCCGTGCCGTCGCTTGAGAAGACACCCACATCCGTCGACCCCCAGTGATCACCCGCGCCGTACATCGTCGAAGGCCACGGTAGGAAGACGAACCCGATGAGCCAGAACATGTCCAGCCAGAAGATAACCGCGTCGTAGGCGTAGAGGGAGTTCATCACCCGGTTGTGGATGTTCCACATGACGGCCATGACGACGAAGGTCACGATGAAAGTGATGATCTGGCCCTGGTGGGCGCTGATGACATCCAGGACGTTTTCGCCGTCCTTGGGCCCGGGAATGTCGAACAGCGGTAGTGCGAGCACGGTGATGGCGACGGCGACGACCGCGTCGGAGAAGAACAGCAGCCGGTCCACGGCCGTCCCTGTGCGCTTTTCCCACTGGGCCATGGAGTGATGCTCCCATGCATGTCGCTGTTCCGTGGGCGAAGACGACCCACTAACGTCTGCGTGTGCGCCCGCGCCCACGCGGGCCGAGGGGAGTCCCAGGGTGTCCGAGGCAGCGTCGATCGCGCTGGTGACCGGGGGCAACCGAGGCATCGGCCTCGCGATCGCGCGGCGCCTGAATGTCGAGGGCCACAGAGTCATCGTCGGCAGCCGCTCGGGAACTGCGCCTGACGGGCTGGACGCCGTGAGCCTCGATGTGACGAGCACCGCCTCCGTCGACGAGGCGATCGGCCGTATCGAGACGGAGCACGGAAGCGTGGGCATCCTCGTCGCCAATGCGGGAATCACCAGGGACACGCTGCTCATGCGCATGACCGATGACGACATCGACGACGTGCTCCAGACCAACCTTGTCGGGACGATCCGGTGTGCCCGACGTGTCGCGCGGGGCATGATCAAGGCGCGCAATGGAAGAATCGTGCTCATATCCAGCGTCGTCTGGGCCCTAGGTTCAGCGGGCCAGGTGAACTACGCCGCCGCCAAGGCCGGCCTGATCGGAGCGGGGCGAAGCCTTGCGCGAGAACTGGGTGGGCGAGGGATCACCACCAATGTCGTCGCCCCCGGCTTCATCGACACCGACATGACAGCGGTGCTGACACAGGATCAGCGAGACGCGATCCGCGCCCAAATTCCGGCGGGGCGCTATGGGACCGTCGATGAGATTGCTTCCGCCGTCGCCTTTCTCGTGGGCGAAGAAGCCGCATACATCAACGGCGCCGTCATCCCGGTGGATGGCGGACTCGGCATGGGTCACTGAGGAGGGTCTGGCATGGGATTGCTCGATGGCAAGCGGATTCTCGTCACCGGGGTGCTCACGGATCAGTCGATCGCCTTCCACGTGGCGCGCCTTGCTCAGGAGGAGGGAGCTCAGGTGGTGCTCACCGGCTTCGGCCGAGCACTGTCACTCACCCGTAGGACTGCAACACGCCTGCCCCTCGAAGCCCCCGTCGTCGAGCTCGACGTGACGTCCGCGGAGGACCTCGAAGCGCTGACGGATCGTGTACGAGCCGACGTCGATGGCCTTGATGGAGTGCTCCACTCGATCGGCTTCGCGCCCGAGTCTGCTCTGGGTGGACGCTTCCTCACGACGCCCTGGCCCGATGTCAGCACCGCGCTCGAAGTCTCGGTGTACTCACTGAAGGCATTGACCGTCGCATGCAGGCCCCTGCTCTCGCGTGGCTCGTCCGTGGTGGGTCTGGACTTCGATGCGACCGTGGCCTGGCCAACGTACGACTGGATGGGAGTGGCTAAGGCTGCACTGGAATCGACAGCTCGCTATCTGGCGCGTGATCTGGGGGCGGACGGCATTCGCGTCAATCTCGTGGCAGCCGGGCCCATCCGCACTATGGCGGCCAAGAGCATCCCGGGCTTCGAGGAGTTCGAGAGCGTGTGGCAGGGCCGTGCGCCCCTGGGATGGGATCTGGACGATCCAGGACCGGCCGCGCGTGCCTGCGTGGCTCTCATGTCCGATTGGTTCCCGGCTACAACGGGGGAGATCGTGCATGTCGATGGCGGTGTGCACTCCCAGGGAGCGTAGTTGTGCGCACCCTGATCCTGCTCCGGCACGCGAAATCGGACTACCCGATCGGCGTGAGCGACGTTCAGCGCCCGCTCTCTCCGCGCGGGCAGCGCGATGCGGGGGCAGCCGGCATCTGGCTACGAGCGGCTATTCCGATGATCGACGAGGTGATCGTGTCACCAGCACGTCGTGCGCAGGAGACGTGGACACTTGTAGCCGAGCACATCCAGGCAGCCCACGTGCGCACTGATGCCAGGATCTACACCGACTGGGGCGAGCGTCTCGGCGACGTCGTATCCGCGCTCGATCCCCGGGCGCGAACAGCGATGATCGTGGGTCACAACCCTGGCATTGAGGACTTCGCGCTCTCGTTGTGCCGCGAAGGGGCTGTTTCCGCGTGCGAACGGATCCGAAGCAAGTACCCGACGGCCGGAATCACCTGGGTCACGATGCGAGCGGACTGGAGCGACCACTCAGCGGCTGACGTTGCGGTGTTCGCCGTTCCCCGGGGAGCGGGCTAGTCCTCGGCGTCCGCCTCCTCTATCTCTTCCCGAGTGATACCAAGCAGGAACAGCACGGAGTCGAGATACGGCGCGTTGAGCGAGGTGTCGGCGGCCGCCCGCACCAGGGGCTTGGCGTTGAAGGCGATCCCGAGTCCCGCAGCGTCGAGCATGTCCAGGTCATTCGCGCCATCGCCGATCGCGACGGTGCGTGATCGGGGGATGCCGAACTCCCGAGCGAAGGCCTCGAGGGCGGCCTTCTTGCCATGTCGATCGACGATGTCTCCGACGACGCGGCCCGTGAGCCTGCCGTCGACCACCTCCAGGGTGTTGCCCCGCAGCCCGTCGACGTCGAGTTGGCGAGCAAGCGGAGCGATGATCTCGGTGAAGCCACCCGAAACCAAGCAGATCCGAAATCCGAGCCTGCGCAAGGTGCGGCAGAGAGTTCGCGCACCGGGTGTCAGCCTGATGCGCTCCGCCGTCATCGCCAACGCCTCCTCGGGCAGGCCACGCAGGAGGGCTACCCTCGCGGTGAGCGACTCGGTGAAATCCATCTGGCCCTGCATCGCGCGCTCGGTGATGGCGGATACCTCGTCGAGCACCCCGGCCTGCTCCGCGAGCAGGTCGATGACCTCGTCTTGGATGAGCGTCGAGTCCACGTCCATGACCACTAGGCGCTGACCTCGTCGATCGAGTCCAGCGTGCTGAACCGCGACGTCGACACCCAATTCGGCCGAGGCCTCCGAGAGTTCACGGCGCAGATCAGCGATGTCCTCTCCCGACCCTTCGAAGATCACCGCGGTGACCGGATACGAGGCGATGCGCCGGATCCGATCGATGTTCCAGCCGCGCTCGGCCATACGGCGCGCGAGCTCTGCGACTGGGGCGGCCAGAAGCCGCTCGGACATCAAGGTCACGTGAATCCGCCGCCGGGCAGGGTCCTTGCGCGCGATGCTGGCGCCTGGGACCGTCTCGACTTCCATGCCGAGGCGAGATGCCTCGGAGTGCAGGGTCGCCCTGGCTTCGCCCACGTCGGTCGCGGACAGACCGAGCAGGACCGCCAGGATGAGCCGGCCTCGTACGACGATCTGCTGGATGTCCAGCACCTCGCATCGAGTGTGGCGCAGTGAATCGAACACCGCAGCGGTCACGCCGGGCCTGTCTCGGCCGCTGAGGATGGCGAGAAGAGTGCCGTCCACGGTCCGGAGCCTAACCGCTGTTCACGCGCGAGGAGAAGGCTGCCTCGACCCCTGCGCGCGCCGCGCGCTCGAGCCGGTCGGCACCGGCGTCGGCCCGCGGGATCCCGGCCCGCGTGATCGAGAGCAGGATGCGCAGCGACATCGACGCGAGGGCTCGTCGTTGACCGGGCAGGGCGGGTGGTCCCAGGATCCATGAATCGACGTCACGCTCGATCCGGGAACGCTCCCGAGCCTCGCCACGTGCTGGCGTGTCGGGGTCCAAGACGTGCGCGACACGCACGACCTCCGAGCGCAAGGTGCGTGCTGCCTCTTCGGCGTCTGGACCTGCAGCCTGAGTCTCCGGGAGGTGAACCGTGAGCCACTGGATGCCTCCGGTCGGGATCAGCCAGCGCGACCCTCCGTCATGACACGACCAACCGACCGCAGCGTCCGCCGACACATGTCGCGGGAGGGGGACCCCGCGCGGATCTCCGGATCGGGGTAGACGTACCTCCAGCCACGGCGCCTGCCGGATGTCGCCGAGGACGCCCCCCCAGCCCTCCTCGGGTACTCCGAGTGCTACCAGGGCATCCAGCCCATCGTCAGCAGCCAACCG
>Ga0129336_10000069_pt1 | contig 44532 bp, 34 predicted proteins | sample CPB6_02_DNA_FD_96878 | JGI IMG/M metagenome (GOLD analysis project Ga0129336, IMG submission 96878) | Freshwater to marine salinity gradient microbial communities from Chesapeake Bay, USA - CPBay_Sum_0.6_0.2_DNA | ecosystem: Environmental > Aquatic > Marine > Coastal | place: USA: Chesapeake...
TAATTTAAGAATAGTATTTACATATCAATGTGATAAAACCGGAAGCTTGGAAGAAAAAGCATATGATTACACATTAAATAATGCCGTATTACATACTGTTGTTGCCCCAAATGATAAATTAATACCTCCATTTGATAGGTGGAAATCTAAAGATAGTTTAACAGGTGTTCAATTTTATAAGTTTACTTTAGAAGAGGGTTATCCATTAGGTGGTTTTAATTGCGCTAGTGGCGATTTAGAAAGCAATGATTACAAAATAGCAAATCCAGTAAACTTTACTTCTGCAATACATAATGGTCTTAGGCGTGGTGCAAAAAAACAATATTTTGTTACCGGTCATGATTCTGCTAATGCCGGTATTTTTAATATGGGTACTTCTAATAATGAATACTCTTGGCAAGAAACTGGACCAAGAGATTTTTATATTTTTGTAAACTATGAACCACCAGGTTCTGTTAACGGAGCATCTTTTCAAGGTTACACTACACCGAGGATACTGTAAAATGCCATTTCCAGCTAATCCAACTAATGGCCAAACATTTTATATAGGCACAAAATATTTTATATATAATTCTACTACTGGTTGGATAGAACAAGAACCAGCTATTTATTTTGTGCAAAATACTAAACCTACTGGTAATTTTGGATTATCTAGGCCAGGCGTTTGGTACAACCCGTCTTTAGGTGTTATTTATTTATGGCAGGATGGTCAATGGGTACAATACTTTACTGTATGTAAATGAGGTTAATATGCCATTTCCAGAAAATCCAACTGATGGGCAAATATACTCTAAAAGCGGAAACCTTTTTATTTTTAAGTCTGGAAAAGGCTGGTCAAGAATTGAGCCGGAAGTTTTTTTTAAACAAGATACAGCGCCGACCATATCTGACATAAAAGGTCGTAAGGCGATATGGCAAGATACAGTTAATAAAATTATGTATTTTTGGAATAGCCAAATTAATAAATGGATATATAGTCCATCTGCTTGCGGAACATATGTTCCATTAACTCCAAAATATATGACTTTTTATTCTCAGACAGCAGAAGAACTAATAAATAGTGCGATACCGTTAGTATCTGGTTATGGTGTTATAGGAAGTTTTGGAAGTAGCACTTCATTTTTTAATGTATTGCCTTTAAGAAGATTTTCAGATCCATCAAAAACTATGTTGCAAGGACAATTTACTGGTAATTCTGGCAGAATGATAAATTCAAGAATACCAACTGATTATCAAATACCAATAGCCCATCCATTACAAACTCCAATATCTCCAGTACCAACGATTTCTTATTTTATACAATTTAAAGACGCTTTTAATAAAAAAATATCTTTAAAAACAGCGCCTATTATAAAAGCTAATTGGCATTCTTCAAATACTAGTTATTCAGCATTTAGCCAATTTAAACCAAATTTAACGGTAAAAAGTGTTACTAAAATGACGGATCTTTTAAATACATATTCATATAGTGATACAACATATCTTCAATCAATAGACGATTCTGTATATGAAGTTGTTGTCGAGGTAGATTCTGATTTTGATTCAAAATCTGTAAATTACTCAGAAGACTTAATTTTTAATAGGCCAACAACATTTAATGTAGAATTAGAAGCTACTGAATATAATTTAAAATTAGTTAATGTAATACCATGTGCTTATTTTGAATATCAACCATATCCATATCCATCAAAATGGAATACGGAAAATATAACAAAACAAATTAAACCTTATGTGAATGTAGTAGTTTATCCACAAGCTCATCAAGTACAAACAAACGGCAGCGTATTTAATATACCAATAATAACAGAAATCATAAATGGATTTACAAACATATTTGATAGTGCTGGTAATTTTACTGGATTTCGTACACCAGCAACAGCCCCTTACAAGGAATACGAAACAATAACTGATTTTTCTGAAACATTTTCTATAGAAGTAACAGGTATATATGATGTTAATGGAACTCCAGTAGCAACATTGAGTGGAACAAAAACAAAAACAGTCACTAATGGTTTGGCAATTTTTGATGATTTGACTTTAACAGTTACTGGACACACATTAATATCTGGAAAAACTCCTTTTGCTAAACTAAGTATAACAACATCTAATCCAATTTCTTTTAGATCAAGAGACATATTCATCTATTGGACATAACATGGCAAAAATATTTTCACTTACCGATGATATTAAACAAATAGCTGAATTCGCTATTGATGATCTTATAGATCAGCTTGGTAAAACATGTAAACTTGTTTATGCAGCTTCACCTTCTCCTTGCCCGAATTGTATTTTTGATCCTATTGGAAATAAATCTTCTAATACTTGGATTAGCGGTGGACCAATACCATTTGAAAATGGATCTACTTGCCCACATTGTGATGGAACAGGACTTCACTTTACAACTGTAACAAAAGACATAAAAGTTTTAGTAGCTAATTCACCAAAAGACTTTTTTCAAAAAATGCCAGCTAATATTCAAATTCCAGCAGGAACTATACAGACAAAAGGTTATATGAAAGACTTGCCAGATGTTTTGCAAACAAGAAAGATGATTTTTCAATTAGATGTTCAAGGCTTGGTTAAATACACATATGAACTTTCTGGCGAACCTATTGATCAAGGCAATATAGTACAAGGTAAATATTGGGTTGCGAATTGGGTCCGTGTAGGGGCTTAATATGCAATACAACTGGTCTATATCAATAAACCCAAGCGATTTTGAAAAGAAACTATTAGCAGAATTAAGAAAAATAACATCTGCTTATATTAGCAATGTCATTAAAAAAATTAGACCAAAAATAAGAGGTATTATTGCATATCATCTTATAAACTCTCCAGAGTATGAAGCTTTAACAGATTTGCGTGGTAAATTAAGATTAGATCTTGGTATTGAAAATCCAGAAACAATTATTTCTCAACTTATAGATTACATATCTAATCAAATTAATTTTTTAAAGAAAGATCCAACATCTACATCTTTAGGTGGAATGACGCTGTATTTATTAAGAAGAGAGGGTTTGCAGGGTTTAATAGATAGTCCTTTAGGTAGTTATACATCTAAGGGCGGGGAAATACCTTGGTTAAAATGGTTACTGACAGAAGGAACTTCCACTATAATACAAGATTATGAAGTTAGATATTACGATAAGGCTCAAAAAAATTCTAGAAGTAGATTTGCATTGATGGTTCAGCCGACAAAACTTTCTTCTAGAGCTAGATATTCTAAATTTTATGATTCTGGAGGAAATTTCAGAGGGGTTAAAGGTTTTGCAATTGATTCAGAATATGCAGGAACAGAAGATGATAATTGGATAACTAGATCTTTTATGAGAGCTATACCAAGCATTAACGAACTTATAGAAAAAGAAGGTTTAGAATGATAACAAAATTTAATGGCGTTCAACAGTATGGACAACCATTAGCTTCTGAAAACCTAGAAACATCACTCATGTTTTTTACACAATGGGCGATGCTTAATATAGGGGCTTTTTCTAATAACAGAATTAACAATAATCCAAGTGGCATAGGATCTCATTCGGCAGATCCTTCTAGATTAAGACTTGCTAGAGATCCAAGATATACATCTGGTTGTGTTTGGGAGGGTGTCAGATCAGATTGGGTTTGGGAAACCGGAATTGAATATTCTACTCAACCAATAAATATTAGCGGTGTTTATGTAAATAATAATTTTATTTCAGTTAGTCAAACTGGAGTTTCTGGATATAAAGTTTCTTATCCAGAAGGAAAAATCATATTTAATACGCCATTACCTTCTGGAACAAAAGTGCAATGTGAATATTCAAATAGAAGCGTAAAAGTTTTACGAGGGCAACAGCCTTGGTTTAATCAATTAATTTTTAATAGTTATAACGCAGCAGACCCTCATTTTTTGCAAAATGGCTCTGGAACTTGGGATGTTTTATCTCAAAATAGAGTTCAATTGCCAGCTATGATTATAGAATCTATTCCGAAAGTTAATTTTTATCCATTAGAATTAGGTAATTTAACAAGAAAGCATCAACAGGAAGTAATCATAACTATATTGGGCGAAACATCTTATGACAGAAATCAAATTCATGATATTATAACTTATCAATGGCAAAAACGAATCATGGGCGTTGATCGCACTAAATTGGTTAACGATAGAAAATATCCATTGAATTATGATGGAACTAGATCGGCTAGTGGTATTCAATACCCAGCTATGGTCAGCGGTGATTATGCTTGGAAACAAATTAGAATTGAAAATATTAAATCTAGAGAAATAGATCTGCCTAATCCTTTAGTAGGCTGTGAAATAAGGCTAACTTGTGAAAGTGATTTACCATAAATGCTTTTTTTTGGTGTAAATGCTTAATAGGTAATTACCTAAACTGTATATAGGAGAATAATCGTGGCAAATCGAAGAATGTTTTATGCCGTAGAAGCTCTTAGCATCGCTCCAGATGCTACAGATACTTACACATTTGTACATGGCGTTCAAAGTGTTGGTATGAATACTACTTTTAACCTTGAGAACATTTTTGAACTTGGTCAGCTTTCTCTTTACCAGATCGTTGAAAATGTTCCTGATATTGAAATTACCGTAGAAAGGGTTCTTGACGGAACCGCCCCTATTTATACTTTGGCTACCCAAGGCGCTGCTGACGCTACACTTGTTGGTCGTTCTAATGCAAAGTGCAAAGTAGCTATGCAGTTTTACAATGACACTCAGGGTTTGGCTAGTGGTAGCCCACTTTCTGAAGTTATTGTTTCCGGCGCTTTCGTAAGTCAGATTTCTTATAAGCTTGCTACTGAAGGTAATGCGACTGAAAGCGTTACTATGGTAGCAAACAATAAGAAGTGGAATCGTGTTTCAACCGGTGACGCTGCTTACTTTACTGGATATGTTGCAACTACTGCTGATGGTACTGGTCTTCCATCTGGAGAAAAAGCTACTGACAATAATGCCAGCGGTGTTAATCGTAGACAGCATATTGTGTTCGCTTCTAGTTTGCTACCATGTAATAGCGGTACAACTAAGCGTGGTGGCATTCCTGGCGTCAACATTAGTGGTATTAATGACCTTGATAATGAGCTTGGTTGCTTTAAAGCTAGCGTACAGTCTGTTAGCGTAAGCGCCAACCTTGGTCGTGAACAGATGCTTGAATTGGGTCGTAAAGCACCTTATTTCCGTTATGTAAAATTCCCAGTAGAAGTAACTGCTGAATTTGAAGTAATGAACAAGGTAGGCGACTTAGTTGAAGCAGATGAAATTCAAGACAACATTAGTGATCAGGCCATCAAACTTGTTTTTGAAGAAGGTCTGCAAGTAGATCTCGGTGATAGTTGCAAACTTACTTCTGTAAACAATGCTGGTGGTGGTGCTGATGGTGGTAACGGCACGATTACTTATAGTTATCGTACCTATAATGACTTCACGGTAACCCATCCAGAAGATCCAGAAGCTTTTTAGTCGTAATAAAAACTAAAATCGTTATAATAAAGCCAAGGGGGTTAATTCTCTCTTGGCTTTTTTTATTTAGGAGGACTTTTGGACGAGTTATTTATAAATAGAATTATTGCAGGAGTAATGCGTTTTAAATATAAAGATAAAGTTTATTTAATTAAAAATCCAGATAGGTATCATAAATATATAGCTGAAGAAATTTATCAAGAGGCTTTAGTAGATGCTAGAGTTGAAGGTCTTTATACTGACCTTGAAATAAACGATATGTTAATAGAACAAGGCATATGGAATGATGAAAAAGAAGAAAAACTTAAAGCCTTAAACAAAGAAATAGAAGAATTAAAAATAAACTTGTTTCAAAATTTTTATAAAGAAAAAGAAAGCGCAGCAATTAGAAAAGTATTAGCAATCGCCAAAACAGATAAAAGTTTGTTAACGATTGAAAAATACTCATATACATATTTAAGCGTTAGCGGTTATGCTTCTACTGCAAAAATTAAGTATTTAATAGGCAGTTCTCTATTTCATGAAAACAATACACATGTATTTAATGAAATAACATTTTGGAAAAACAGAAGTGATTTGTTAGATGAGGCCGTTGTTTTTTATAATCAATCTAAATTGGATGATAGTAAGTTAAGGCATTTGGCAAAAACAGACCTTTGGAGAAGTTATTGGTCAGCTAGAAAGTCCGAAAGTTCTATGTTTGGAATACCTTCTGTTGATTTAGATGATGAAAGAAGATCTTTGATTAGCTGGAGTCAATTATACGATAACATAGCAGAACATCCAGAATGTCCGCCGGACGACTTAATAAATGATGACGATGCCCTTGATGGTTGGATGATTAATCAGAAAAGAGAGCGTGAGCAAAAGAAAAATCAAAACTCGATAGATTCATCACTAACCGATAAAGTAAAAAATTCTTCAGAAATTTTCATAGTAGCTCATTCACAAAAAGAAAGAGATAGGATAGAATCTATGAATAGCCCAGAAGTTAAGGCTATTAAAAGATCTAGAGAAAAAATTATTCAAGAAAAAGGCGAGGTTTCAGACCTTGATTTTTCAGATGTAAGAAGAGATATACAGATGAAGAAAAACTCAATGTGAGAGGAAAACATGGGAGTTTACGAAAACTTTGAAAAAGCTTCAAAAATAAATAAAGAAGATGAATTAAAATTAAATGAGAAACACTTATTACTCTCAAAAGAAAAATTAAAAAAAGTAGCTAATACAAAAATGAGGACAACTTTTATTGGCTCTCTTTCTGCAATAGAAAAATTTTTTAGTGAATTGTGGGAATATGACTATCAAGATGGGGAAGAAGTTAGTAAAAGAAAAAGAGTGTGGAAGGAAAAATGGGAACAATGCAGGGCAGAAATACTTAATAATGGGAACAATCAGCTTCGTGCTGTTGATGCAGAAATTGATCAATACTCTGTTTCTTGGGATGGTTACACTCGCAATTTTTCTAAAGGAGGACAGTCATGAGTGCGCCTGATAACAAGAGGACTTTTAAGGTAACGCTTGATACTAAGGAAGTAGAACTCGCAGTTCTTCGTCCGACTATTAAGCAGAAGCAAGAAGGCCAAAAGGTTTACAACAAGGCATTTCGTGATGCCGTTGAATCCGGCGGTATTCTTCGTGCAAAAGTTGAAAATGTAATGCGTGAGCAAAAGCTTTGGGATGACACAAAGCAAAAGCAATTGCGTGAACTTCAAGAAAAGATTGCAGAGTCTGAACGAAGGATTAAGTCTGGCGGTATTAAACTTAGTGAAGCCAGAGAAATCGCCCTTCAGATGAGGAAGTATAGGGCTGAGTTGCGAACATTGAACTCTGATCGTATTGGATTAGATAATAATACGGCAGAAGGACAGGCAGATAACGCCCAATTTAACTTCTTTGTTTCTGCTTGTACTGTATTTAATGATACTGGCAAGCAATACTTTAAGTCTTATGAAGATTTTTTATCTAAAGAAGTAGATCCAGCCATTGGACCAGCAGCTTCTAATCTTGCCATGATGCTTTATGGTATTGACCCAGATTATGAAAAGAGATTGCCGGAAAATGAGTTTTTAAAGAAGTATAAGTTCGTAGATAATGAACTAAACTTTATTGATAAACAGGGTCGTAGGGTAGATTCTGAGGGTCGTTTGGTCAATGAGGATGGCCGATATATTAATGAGGAAGGAAAACTCGTTGATGTTGACGGCAATTTAGTTGATGAAGACGGCAATTACATTGTAGATTTCACCCCATTTTTGGATGAATCTGGCAAGCCAATTAAGGAAGAAGAAGAATAAAAAATTGGTGTAATATTAATTAGGAAAGTCTAATGGGAGCAGTCTTTTTAAAATAAGGATTGCTCCCTTTCTTTTTATAGAGGAAAACAATGGCTTTTAATATTACCGCTATAATGAATGTTGCTCTCGCTTCTGGAGCAGCAAGTAAAATATCAAACGATCTTAATAGACAACTATCTAATAAAAAAGTTACTGTAGATCTTAGTTTGGCCAATTCTGATTCTATTAGAAGAATTAAAGCCGATATTGAAGGAGCAATTACATCTGTAGAAAGTTTTGGTCGTCAAGCTGGTTTGGCAGCAAAAAGATTCGGGGCATTTAGTTTAGCTGCTGGATCAATGATTCAATTAACAAGCGCTATTAAACAAGCCACATCAGAGGCTATAGATTTTGACCGTCAGATGGTTAAACTCGTTCAGGTTTCTGGCGATAGTGGTTCTGCTATTCAAGGCGTTGTTAATGAAGTAACTAGACTTTCAACTTCTTTAGGTGTTTCTAGCAAAGATCTTATTCAAGCTGCCGTTACATTAAAGCAAGCTAACTTATCTATTGATGATACAAGAATAGCATTGGAGGCGTTAGCAAAAGCTGCTTTAGCACCAAACTTTGAAAATTTTGCAAACACAACTGAAGGTGCTATTGCCATTCTTAATCAGTTTAAAATTGGGGCGAATAATCTTGAGTCAGCTTTAGGCGCTGTTAATGCAGTTGCTGGTGAGTTCGCTGTTGAAGCTGGAGATATCGTAGAAGCAATTCGTAAGACTGGCGGTGCTTTCAAAGCTGCTGGTGGAGACTTAAATGAACTTTTAGGTTTGTTTACATCTGTAAGACAAACAACTAGAGAAAGCGCAGAAACAATCAGTACCGGTTTGCGTACTATATTTACAAGAATACAGCGTGGAAATACTGTAAACGCCCTTAAAGAACTGGGTGTAAATCTTAGATATAGCAGAGAAGAAGCTCTAGCTCTTGGAAATGCTAATCTTGAACAACAATTCGTTGGCCCTTACGAAGCTATTAGAAGGCTTTCTGCTGCATTATCAGCTTTGCCCACTACTGATCCTCAATTTGCAAAAATTGTAGAAGAGTTGGGTGGCTATCGTCAAATTTCTAAAGTTATTCCTCTTATTCAAGAATTTGCAATTAGCCAAAAAGCGGTTAATGTTGCTATAGCTGGTTCTACTTCGTTGTCTCAAAATGCTGGCCAAGCACAATTAGCTTATGCGATTAAGTTACAGAAATTAAAAGAAGAATTTAATGCTTTAATTAGATCTATAACTCAATCGACTGGTTTTCAAAAATTATTTGATACTTTTATATCTGGTGCTAGTGCAGCTATTCAATTGGCAGATGCTTTAAAGCCTTTGATTCCTCTTATTGGAGCTATAGCCACAGTCAAAGTTGCCACCGGAATTGGTCAGTTTGTTAAAGGTTTTAGTACAGGTATTACAGCAAGTCCAAACCCAAAGATATTTAATCAAAATAGATTTGCTGATGGTGGCGTTGTAAGAATGAAAAGGGGCGGTGTTGTACCAGGAAGTGGATCTGGTGATATTGTTCCTGCATTATTAGAACCAGGCGAATTAGTAATACCGAAGAAATATGCAAAAGGAGGAACTATAGACTTAGAAACATATCAAACAAGTGGAATTCTAACAAATGTAATACAGGTAGCGTTAGGGCAAAGAAAAAATAGTCCTAAATTACAGCGAAAAGAAAACAGTAGTCAATCTTTTATTAAAGGAAAAGCAAATTATATATTCTCTGCAAAAGATAAAAATGGCAAACCTATAAAACAAGAAGTAGAAATTCAAGATAGTAATATACCAACATTTATTTACAATCCAACAGTAAAATATAAAAATAAAAATGTTTTACTTTCAGAAAAAATACAATTAGAAGCAAAAAAAATAATAAAAAATAATGAAAATACCATAAAAATACAATCATTAAAAGATACATATGGAGAACTAAGAGGTCGTGAAATTGCTAAAGCCATATTAAATAAAAGTAATGCATCTCAATTGGAAGGTTATTTATTTGAACATGAAGTAAAAAACACAGAAAAGTTAAAAGATGCTAGCTTAACAGATGCTAATTTTCCAATAGATTTTTCTGGATCTTATAACCAAATCAAACAACTGCCAGGGTTGGAAGACTTAGTAAAAATATCAAATAAAAGAAATTTATTTGTTGAAACAAAACGAAGTGTTGTATCAGGAAATGAAATTCTAGATAAGGAAGTTAACCTTTTTAAAGAGCAGATTAAAAATATACTTTACAAAGACAAACAACCAGAAGAAATTTCTTTTAAAAGAATAAAAGAGAAAAACAAAGCTTCTGGTGGATTTATAGTTCCTGGTAGTGGCAATTCAGATAGTGTGCCAATGGATTTAGACGAAGGTTCTTTTGTAATACGCAAATCTTCTGTTGCTAAAATTGGCGCTGATAATTTAATGAATATGTCTAGAAAAGGATTTGCGAAAGGTGGTAAAGTTCCAGCCATTTTAACTCCAGGCGAATTTGTATTTTCTCCAAGCGCTGCATCATCTATTGGTGGCGCTAATTTAGATAGAATGAATAAATTTGGCAAATTTGCTTTAGGTGGAAGAGTTGGACTAGCTAATGGTGGACAACCAGAAAGAGAAATGGTTATTCCACAACAAAGAGATTTAATTTTTAGAAATAAAACATATAATTTAGAAACATTAATAAATTCTACAAAAAGTTTAGCAGAGGCAGAAAAGGCTTTAGCCGATATTATTTATGCACAAATAAGCGCAACTAGAGTGGACTTAAGTCAATCGGAAGCTCTTTCTCAATCTAGAGCAATGGCTGCAAGTACATTAAAATTATTAGAAGATCAAGATAGAAAAATATTAACAGCTACATCTGCTTTGGCAACAGCTAGAATATCAGCAACATCAGCTACAGATCCATCAGTTATTCAAGCGCAAACAAGATTGGATGAGCTTAAAAAAGAACGACAAAAAACAATTACTTCATTAACCGCTTTTGCTTTGCCAACTGGAGAACAGTCTTACACATTTAAACCGGCTACAAAGGTTACACCACTTGCAGGAAAAGAAACAGTAGCTGGTATTTTAGAAGAAAGAGCAATAAGTAGATTTGAAAAAGTAACCAAAGATCCAAAACAACAAGCTTTATTAGGAACCACTACTAAACAAAGATTTTTAGCAGAAGAGGAAAACAAACTAAGAAATCAGATTATTGTTGCTATATCTGAACAGTTAAGAATTTTAACAGGCATCAATGATAACGAAATTTTAACTGAAACAGCTACTCAAAAATATTCTCAGGCTATACAACAGAATGCAAATATAGTTGTTAAACAAGGAAGAGTTTTTGGTTTAGAGTCATTAGAAAAAGATATTAAAGCAGGAACTGTAAAAGTTAATGATAATCTCCGTGGCGTTGCAGATGATTTAAAAATATCCAAAGGCCCTTTAAATAGAGCTATAATTAGTGTTTCAAACGGTTTTTCTTCTTTAAAATCTGCAATAACAGATTTTACAAATGAAATAAAAACAAATGGATTATTCTCTGGGTTAACACAAACTAAAGTTGGTAGATCATTAACTGCTGTTGGTGCTATTGGATCAATTTACGGCGGTGAAGCTGCATCAGCGATGGCTGGAACAGCAGAACAAGTTGTTTCTGGACAAATATCAAAAACAAGATATCAAACTTTTAGTGCTTTAGGATCAGCAATTACAGATGCCACTACGGCAGCAGCTATTGCTGCACCAACAATGAATCCTTTAGTAATTGGAATTGCTGCTGTCGGTGCTGGAGTTATTGGACTTACTAAACAATTTTTTAATGCAAGTACAGAAATAGAAAAGATAAGAATTGACAAAGCCGTTGATAAAATTAATCAAAGCGTTTCTGACTTAGTATCTAATAAAGAATATATACCTACTGCTGGCGTTGAAACAACAGAATTAAGTTCTTTTGTAAAAAATTATAGAAAAGAAAGACAAGCATTAGTTTCATTAAATGAATCTTTAGATCCAGAACAACTAAAAAATGAATTAAAAGGAAAATTCTCTGGTTCTTTGCAGGGAACAACTCAAATAATTCAAGATAGATTGCGTAGCGTTTTGGGTAATCAAAAAATAAATGCTGCTGAACTTTTTCAAACATTTAGAATTAGTCCAATTAATGCAGATTTAATTAATTTACTAGGCGATGCATCTGGAAAAGCCGGAGAAGAATTAAATAAACTTATTCTTGCATTAGCAAGGTCTGTAGTAGATGAGCAAAGAGTCGAACAAGTAAGACAAAGTTCTATTAATGCAGCAAATAGATTTTCATCTTCTTTAGAGTTTTTGTCTAATTCAGTAGAATCTGCTATATCAAAATTTGAAGAATTATCAAATTCTACTATTTATGTAACCGATATTCTTAGTAGAAGTGCAGAATTTAGAACTCCAGATATTAAAAGCCGTGTCAAATTAGGTTCTGATCAAGCGACATTTTCTAATGCGATTAAACAAGTATTTTCTCCATTTGGAGAACAAGCTAAACCACAAATAGAACAAGCACAGGTCTTAAATCAATTTTTAACTGAGTTGCCATCAGTATTAGCAGTAATAAAATCCCAAGGTGGTTTAGAAGGTGCTAATTTTAATGATCAATTAGAAAAACTTTTAGCTGGTAGAGGCATTGATGTACAACAAGGTGCTGGTCGTGATTTATTACAAGTTGTACAAGATTATTTAGAAAGAAATCAAGCTTCTTTAACTAGAAGAGGAGCAGCGTTTGATCCAACAAAAGCAGCTAAAGAAGCTCTTCAGTCTCAAATTCAAGAATTTCAATCTGTAGCTAATTCAACATCAGAAGCCATAACAAAAGTTGGTCAGGCATATATAAATGGTTTGGCTAAAATTTCTCAAGAACAAAATAGGTATTTGTCAGAACTACAAAAAGTTAGTGACGCTACTGCAAACTTAGCTAAACTACAAGCAGAACTACAAGCATCTAGAACTGGATTACCAGTAAGCAATTTCTTAAATAGACAAGATATTTTAAGACCATTAGTTGAAAGACAAACAAACCTAGGTGTTCCTGCACAAAATGCTTTAAATCCACAAGCTATTTATAATGATTTAGTTTCTGCTCAAAAAGAAGTTGTTTCAACAGGAAAAGATCTTGAGTCATCTTTTGTTAATTTAGCTTCTGGAAATATAGCACAAAAAGAAGCTGCTAGACTATTAGCTCAAAAACATCAAGAAGCTAAAGATAAAGCTGCTAATTTGGCAGACGCTCTTGCAAACTTAAGAGATGAAACAACTAGATCTACTGAAGCTCAATCAAGACTTACTGAAGCTGAACAGCAAAGAGAAGCAAAATTAAATGCTGCTAGAACATTGTTAACGGCAGATAGAAAACAATTAAGGGAAATTGAAAGAGGTCGTGGCATAGCCGAGCAAGTTAATGCTGGCGCAGATATTATGAGTTTTAGTTTAAAGGCAAGAAAACAGTTTGCTACTTTTACAGATACATTTAGAAATGTAAGACTTCCAGAGTTCGGCGGAATAACCGGAGAAGAAATACAAAATAGGGCTTTGGCAAAAGGATTTCCGCAATTAAATATAAAAACAGAACAGGATAAAGCAGATCAAGCGAGACAAGATCTTGTCGCTATTGCTGCCGATCAAGTAAAAGCAGCTGAATTATATGCAAAGTTTATTAAAGATAATGCACAGTCAACTGATAAATTAAAACAAATAGGCGATCAATTTTTATCATCATTGGAAAGAATTTTTACTCAAGAAATACAAAGAAGACAAAAAGTAGAAGAAATTCAAAAAGAAGATAATTTAATTAGATTAAGGCAAGCCCAAGGCGCTAGGTTAACCTTGGAATCCCAGAAAACAGTTGGCGGAAAAACTTTTTCTGATTTGCTAAAAGGTTCTACGGCGCAAGAGGAAAGAGACAGAATTGTTTCTGCCAAAGGTGTTTTTGAAAAAGCCGGAACATTAGAAGAAGATTTAAGAATTCTTTCAAAAGATGTAACTGCCAGTAATTTATTAACCAATCTTAAAAAAGGAGATTTTAGAGGGGCAGATACAACCGGATTATCTCCAGAAGCTAAAGCTGCTTTTGAAAGAATAAAATCCATATCTTCTGGTGGTGGTATAGGCGCTGAAAATGTCAGAAATGAGTTAGTCAAATCTTTTTTAAGTGACAAGAATTTATTACAGCAACAAGGAGAAGTAACAAGAAAGATAAATGCATTATCAAATGCTGCCAATATTTTAGCCGAATCTTCTGTTAAACAACCATTATCAACAGATGCATTAACATCAGAAATTAAAAGTTTAATAGTAGAATTAATGTCCTTAAGAAAAGCATTGTATAGTCCAGCTGAAGCAAGTGCTAAAAATGTTGGAACTGCTTTTGGGCTTAGAACTAGTGGTGGATTACGGTTTCGAGGATATAACAAGGGTGGTAAAGTTGGAGGAATTGGAGACACGGATAGCGAATTAGCTTTATTAACCCCAGGTGAATATGTAGTTCCTAAAAATGCTTACAAAAAAAACGGTGGCTTGATTAGATATTTATCTGAAGGCGGAAGTGTTGAAAGCGAACTTAAAACTTTACAAGAAATTTATCAAAATCAAGAAAAATATAGAAAAATAAATACACAAGAATATTTAACGGGTAATAAAGAAATAGCTCTTGAAAAATTTATAAGAGACAATTTTTCTAAAAAATATCAGTATAGCGCTGGAATTGGTTTAAAGCATATTTCATTTTCAAATGAAATAAAATCAGCAACAACAGGAACTTTTGATCGTGAGAGTGGAGTTTTAAATATTAATTTAGGAGGTAGAGGAGGAATATCTAGCGCATGGGAATTTTTTCAAACTATAGATCATGAATCTGCACACGCTGCTGATTATAATCCATATACTAAAAAATATAGATCTGAAACAATTGATTTTAATAAAAATTCACAGCTGCGAAACTTAAGAAAAATAATGATTGAAGAAGCAGAAAAGCGTGTCAATCTTGTAAATTATAATCGTGTAGAAACAAGTAATTTTATTAATAGTCTTTTAGGTCATGATGATTATAGAAAAGCAGCTGGTTTAGGCAGTATATCAGCTAATACAGCTAGTAAATTAAATTTATCATTAGAACAAAAGAAAGCTGTATATAAAGCTTATCTTACATCTAATAGAGAATTATTTGCTAGGTTAATGGCCGGTGATGATACAGCAATTGCTGGTGGTTACGGACCAAAAGAGATTGCTAAAATATTTTCACAATTTCCAGAATTTAGAAATTTAATTAATGAAAAGTCGTTTTTATCAGCAAGTGATTTTCCAGAAATTAAATTCGATAAAGATATAGCAGAAAAAATAAAACCTTATATATCAAAGGATGAAAGGGCAGAAAGAAGACGAAGAATACAAGCATCTAATGAGGGATATAGAGAAAGCGATACAAGATCTGGAACAAAAAGAGATAGGGCGGAAAAATTTGAAAGAATTAGAAATCCAAAACCGAAAAAACAAGATTTTCTTTATGAATGGCTTAAACAAAAGGCTTTTACTAGAGAAAAAATTTACAGTTTATTTGGCAGAAAAAAAGATAACATACCAGAAACTAATAAAGCTTGGGAATCTTTTAAAAAGTATATAGATAAAAAAGAATCTCCAAATTTACTTGGTAAGGTTGGAAAATTTGCTAGACCACTATTTGGCATAGGAGGTTCAGCGCTTATTGGAGGATTATTAGCAGGAAATTATTTTGATGTTCCTTATGCTTCTATTCTTGGATCTGCTGAAGGTCTTGGTTTATCGTACTTATTAAGAAATGCACAAGTATCAACAATTGGCAAAGGTTTATATAACTTTGGCTCTAGGTCAATACAAGGATTGAGAGGCATTGGTTCTGCATCAATGCAAGGACTGATGGGTCTTGGTTCTGAATCACTTAAACTAATGGAAGGTTTAAATTTAAAAGGAAATATTGGAACTCCACTAACTAATTTTGCTAATACGGCACTTGAAAAAACATTTAGTTTTGGCGGAAAAGGAATTGAGACTTTAGATAAGTATCTATTTGGCAATCAACAACAACTTCAAGCAGAAAATTTTAAAAATGTAAGAGATGCTGTCACAGGAAGATTTACTTCTCCATCAAAAGCATTTCAAACATATCAAAAAACACAGGAAGCTTTAAGACAAGGCCAAAAACCTCCAACTGCTCCAGTTTATAGACTTAGTAATGGGCAAATAATAAATCCAAATGAATTAAAACCTGGTAGAGCGCAAATTGTTGGCAATAAATTTATTCAGTCTCTTAAAAGTCCAACTGTAGCAATGGCAGGTTTATTTTCTGGAATTACAGCTGCTCAAGAGGCTGGTGCTGGAAGAAAAGGATTTTTTGAATCTGCAAAAGAATCTATATTACCAACAGCTGGAGCTATGGCTGGTTTTGCAGTAGCGCCAAGAGCAATTGCTTCAAGTGCTGCTCCAATTAATTTTATGTCTAAACTTTTTGGTGGTTCTGGACTTATTGGAAATAGAACTGCTCTTGCAGCATCGCAAAAATTTATTGGTGGTTTAGGAAGTTCTTTTGCTGTAGGAAATGTAATTTCTGACATATTTACTGGAAAAAGAGGAAAAGAGATATCTGGTATTTTTGGCGGAAGCTCATATTCAGCTAATACTCAATTAAATACTTTGAATGATTTATCAGCAAAAGCTGCTGGAGGAGATAAAAAAGCAGCAGATCAATTAGAACTTCTTAAAAAATATGGATCTGCACAAACTCAACTAAAGGGTGAATTAACTGGACCAACAGGATTTAATTTAATTCCTGGGATTGGAATAGCAACAGAATTATTAGGCACTAATAAAACTAAAGGTTTTGGATATTATAATTTCTTTGATTATAGTCAAGCATTTACTAATCAACAATCGGCAAAAACAGGAGAGTTTGGTTCTGGAAAATTATTTAAAAGTATAGCAGAAGGAGCTATAGGTTCTAGTACAGCAACTACAACCGCAGGTATTTGGAAAGATAAAATTATTTCTGAAACTATTGGAACAGGATTAAATTTTGGAGAATTATCTCTTGGTGGTATTACAAAATTTGCATCAAAAAGAGTATTAGGATTAATATCTGCTGCTGGAGCTATATCAAGATTAATACTAACTATTTGGACTGCTAAAAGCGAAGCAGAACTTAATAAAAATATGAAAGATAAGCGAGAAGCTTTGCTTTCTTTGCAATCAAAATTACCTACTAGATTTGGTAATAATAAAATTTCTTATGATGACTTTGATAAAATTCCAGACAATAAATGGAGTACATTAGCAGATTTGGACTTCTTGTATGAAACTGGTGCTGCTGGCGCAGATCAATCAGAATTATCAACCTTAGATAATAACAAAGACTTTTCTTTTCCGGCTGCAAGAGAATATGAAAGATTAAGAAGATCTATGATTTATTCTGGAATAAGACCGGGAAAAACCTCATCTTATTTAAAAAGAGCGGATCAAGTATTTTCAGCGATTTCACAAAATGCATCAAATAAAAATGTTATGACGGATGCCATTTTAAGAGCTAGCGAAGCAATATATGGACCAAGAGGTGAAATTATAGGTGGAAAAGATGGAGCAGAAGCAACACTTGAACAAGGTCAAAAACTTGGAACAAAGCTTAACGAAGAAAGATTGAAACAAATTGAACAAGAAGCAAAATTTGTTGATGATTTAATAAATTCTTTTATCTTTAACCGGCGAGACAATCTTGCTTATTTAAGCCAAAACTTAAGAGTAGGAAATATAGCTAATATATTTAGTTCAATTACAGGCGTAGACCCATTAAAAGATATTGATTACATTGAAAATGCAAGATTTACTTTTGCAGATAAATTATTTAAACAACAGATGAATGGAACTTTTTCTTGGGGAAATTATAATAAAAAGGAATATTTTGCCAGAAGAGAAAGAACTGGTCTTGATGATCAAATCAATGCTTTAAAATCAAAAGCAGAAAAAGGCGATGATAAAGCAAAAACTAAATTAGATGAATTACTTGCAAAAGAAGGTTATGTTTCATATCAAGGTGCGACACCAGAACAAACAGACAAATTTATAAAATCTTTTTTCGCTTTAAATGAGTATCAAAAATTCTTTGAAATTCGGAAAGATGTCGAAGGAGATTATATACAACCTGATTGGGGCGATGAAACTGGTTATATTTTAGACAAAATTCTTCCTTTTTCTCCAATAGGGGTAGTTATACCAACAACCAGAGAAGAAATAAAAAGAGATAAACAAAAATTAAATTATAAAAATTCCGGTGGCATGATCCCAACCATGCTCACACCAGGTGAAGCGGTTATACCACCAGAAATAGCAAAATCAAATCGTGGCTTATTAGAATCTATTAATAGTGGCGTTAATTATAAACAAGATGGCGGAAGTTTGAGTCTTGTAAAGTCGAGCGGAAAATCTCACCCATTAAGAAAAGGGCCTGATACAGAATTTCATTTATTAGAACCAGAATCGTTTGTAGTTAATAAAACAGCAACAGAAAGAAATATGGGTTTGTTACAAAGCTTAAGTTCTGGTGGTTCTGTTCGATATCTTGCTGAAGGAGGAGTTGTAAATGACAATGATAGACAAAATAGAGCTTGGGATGCATATAGAACGACTAAGGATAGATATAAAAAATCTCCAGAAAATGGAATGACTAGGAATATGTGGTCGGATTCACCACAGGTCATAACAGAAAACGAGCTTAAAGACAGAAACCAAATTTTGCTTACTGCAATTAATCCTGAAATAAAACTATCCCCAGAAGCCCAAGAAGCAAAAGATTTCGTAGACAATTTTGAAAAGACTAATATACTCGATGTTTTGGGAGGCGCTATTGCAGCTGGCCAAAACGCTGTTAATCAAGTAATGGCTAAAGGTCAAAGCTTATCAAAAAATTTCGCAAAATTTCAACAAGCACAAGCAATAAAACCTCCAGAATACAAAAACCCAAAATTAATATTTGACAATGAATTAAACAAAAAATATCAAGAATCTTTAAATTATGATCAACAGATTAAAAATTTATTTCCAGATTTTGATTCTTCTGCATTAGTAAAGTCTTTTCCAAGATATAAAGATAATGTTTACTATAAAAATGAAATGGATGACAGAGATAAAATAATAGAAAAAAGTGGCGAAATATGGGGAAAAGTTTTTATAGCTGAACAAGTAGGTAGAGCAAAACAAGAAGCTATAGATAAAGAAAGAAGAGATAAATTTAAATCTAATAGATATAGTTCTATAGTAACAGATTTAATTAACAGACCAAGAAAAAGTGATAAAAATAAAAATGAAAAAACAAAAGAATTTGAAAAATATATTGATGCAAATACGGCAAAAATTATAGCAGATGAAAAGAATCGCCCAGATAAATTCAAGGACAGGAAAGATATTGATAAGAGTTATTTTTCTGGAATAACTAAATTAAATGCAACGCCAATACCAGAAAATATTAGAAATGCCGTAGTAAATATAGCAAAAACTAGAAATATAAAGGGTTTTAGCGGTGGAAATGGAGAGTTTAAAAATGTTACTGACTTTGGAGAAATACATAAACTACTTGGTAATTCAACTGTTTTCTTAAGGTCTAAAGATCTTGACACCATTGAAGATGCTTTGGCTAGAGAAACTAAAAACAGATCAGCAATAACCGCATCGGGAGAAGATGGGGATATTATATCTGGAACTGTAAGAGTGCCTAAGTTTCAAGCTCCATTATTACGAAACCGTGGTGAGTTTACATCTACATTAACCGCTGAACAGTTATTAGAACTTTATCCAAATTTAGTACCTAATCTTGGAGCGCAGATATTTGATCAAGGATTAAGAGGTAATCGACAAGTTAATATCAAACCAAGAGGTTTTAACTTTGGCGGATATGTAAACGGTGCTGGGTCTGGAGATATTATACCGGCCTATCTTTCTGCCGGAGAATTTGTAATGAATAGGGGCGCAGTTCAAGAATATGGATATGATATGTTGAACGCAATGAATGCAAAAAGGATGTATCAAGGTGGCCCTTCAGATGGATCTCCTAGCCTATTTGATAATGTAGCTAAATCAAGTGTAAATTTAGATAGTATTGATACTGGAAGTTTTGCTGATTCTGTTAAACTATTTAATAGCGGAAGCGACAAGTTTAAGCAAAGCATTGATAAAATGGGCGAAACTATCACAAGATTACAGAGTGCTGTTAATGATTTAGCCAAAATAAATATACCAGAAGAAATAACTGGAAATATTACTGTAGAAAACAATGCAAATGTTAAAATTGATTCGCCAAACTTTGCTGGTGAAGTTAATAGTATAGTTGGCAAGGCAGTTACTAATATTGCCAAGGCTTTGGAAAATACTACTGGCGGGGCTATTACTCAATCGGATTTGTTCCGTGATTTAGGAACGGAGCTTGGCTAATGAGCATTGTTGCTAGATATGCTTTTGAGGATAATTTATCAGCAAGTATAGGTGGAAACTTATTAACTTATGGTAGTGGTTCTACGCCACCGATAGAATCTTTTGAAGACGGTTTAACTAATCTAAGTCGTTGTTACAGATCGTATTATGACGCTACATCATTAGGATTTTATTTTGTACCTTCTAATTTAGGCATAACAAGTCAAAGTTCTTATTCATTATCATTTTGGGCAAAATTTGTAGTTACGGAAACAGGAGAACCCGGAACAATAGCAAGGATGTTTGCCTCAAATGATAGTGCTGGTTTAGATTACTCATTGCAAATAGTAATTAATAGTGAAGATAATTCATTATCATTTTTTGTACAAAGTTATGAAGCGGTTTCAAATAATGGAAATTGGAATGTTACTAAAATAACACAAGAAATTAGAAGTAATCAAAACACTTTTTACTTAACTGGTGAATCTTGGCATTTAATAACTATTACCCAAGAAATGTTAACTGATGCACAGAGTATACCATATTATAAAACATGTTTTTATATAGACGGAGTTAAAACTAACGATGACTTCATTCCATATAAGTATACATATACAGTAACAAACCTTTATGGATCTTATAATGTTAGTGAATATACAAGAATAATTGATGACGCATATTTTCAAAAAACAAATAACGCTGTAACTACAGTTAATAGATTTTACTTTGGTGGAGCAAATGATTTAAGTCCTATTGATCTTAATATAGATGAATTGAGAATTTATAATAATTTAATTCCCATAGATGAAATATATAAAATATATAATTCTGGTTCTGGAAGAGTTTATACCCAACCAACATTTATAGCTTTAGAAAATGTTCCAGAAAGAACCTATATATACAAAGACTATACTCAAGTTAATTATTTAGAGCCTCCTTTAGAAGTAACTTTATTAGATCAAGAAGGAATTCAATGTTTTGATTATGAAGGACAATCTATAAATTTTAATTATTATTTTCCAAATATAGCAGTAGAAAAAGTAGATCCAACATCTACTAAAACAGTTAGTTTAACTTATAACGGACCGAGAACAAATTACAATTTTATACAAGGTAAAGCAAAACTAGATTGTTATTTTAATGCTGATTTAACAGGGGCGCAAACATTAGATGTAAGATTAAAATATTATACTCCAAATACATCATTTTACTTAGATTCTTTAACAAATGGTAATTACGCATTAAGACCAAATTATGTAGGTGCTTATGATATAAACGGAGAATATCAAGCAAATGATATTATTTCTTATCCATATGATAGAATGAATTTTTTTTATTATAATCAAAATTTTTCTGCGTTTTACTGGTCAAATCCTACATATGTAGCTCAAGCTAAAAAAACAGTTTATCAAAAAGAACCAACAAATTTTGTAGTTACAATAAATTTAGATAATACAACAGTAAACATATCTGATAATACAATTTATATTGATGATGAAAGATTTGCTGTAGGGTCTGGCGTAAATTCATATCTTACTGCATTTAACTCGACATTTGTAAAAATAGAAGGAGATGATTTACCAGCCGGTTTGATTGGAAATACTGCTTGGGATTCTGGAACAACTTATCAAAAATTTGATATAGTTGATATAGATGGCGTATATTTCACATGTATGGCTGGAAATATAAATGAAAATCCAATAGATGGAACAACTTTTTATGTATATGGAAATGAGCATCCATACTGGAAACAAGGAATATATAAATTTATAGTTGGAAGTTATAATGGCGCAAGAAATATAAAATTGGGTAAGTATAATGGGTCAGAACAAAATTTAACAAGCACAGGATCTGGAACAGCGACATTTACTTTTTATAGCTTGGGTTACAATGTAGAAGATACAGTCAATTGGTCACAAGTAACAACTGACGCACCGGAAAATATAGGCCAAACAGCACATTACTCACTTGTTTATTCAGAACCAATAATATTAGAAGTTGATACTAGAGTATTAAACAATACAACCCTTTTTATTCATGGCAAAGATTTTTATGAAACACCATTAATTAATTCTGATCCATCTTCTGGATTAATGTTAGTAGCTCAATTGCCTCCAGATATTATTAATTCAACAACATTGTTTGTATATGGGGCGTTAAGTGAAACGGCCCCATTATTTATACAAGGTCATTCAACTCAAATTAATCCTTTGTCAACTCCTACAACAACTTTATTTGTTAGAGCTTATGATTCAATTCAAAATAATAGAGATTTATATATATCTGGCGAACCAACAAATATATCAATACCATTGTTCTTAAAAGTTCAAGAACCAATTCAAGTAACAAATAACATTCCATTAAATATATTTTCTGCTGGAGTTGGAATACAACAAATAATTAATAGTACAAATTTATACATAAACGGAAGCGTATTTAATGCAACTATGAACTTGTTTATAGAGGCTGTTAATAAAGGAAATTATTCAGCTAATATGAATATGTTTTTAAAGTCTGATCCTTTATCTACAAATAATTCAATGACTTTATTTTTAAGCAATTTAAATAAGATTGAATCAAATTCAATGACTCTTTCCTTAGAATCAGATCAAAACGGAAATGCTTTTCCAATTAATCAGTCAATGAACTTATACATAGAAAAAATACCTGGAACTGCTAATACAACAACAATGTATATTCATGGTCAAGATATTAACTATAATAGCACAACATTATTTATTTCTAATAATTTAGAACTAAATAATAATATGACTTTGGCTATACCATTTACGGAAGATTTAATTTCAAGTAATAAAAATTTGTATATAAGAGGAAGATAACATGCCAGTAATTTATAAAGATAAAGCTATAGTTCCAGCACCTTTAGTGAATATAGTCACTAACAAAGATTATGCAGAAGACGGTTCATTATTAAGAACTACATTCGCTATTACATTAACAGGAAAAATATTTTCCTATATGGGCGGATTAATGAATAGCGGAACGGAAGGTAGAGATAGAGATATTGGAATAGAACCTGACCAACGGCAAAATAAAATACAAGAAAAACAAGCAGCTTTATTGGATTTCTTTAAGCAAGATACTGGTAAGTCAACAACTGACCCAGGTTGGATGGAAGTAGAAGGTTGGGATGGTGGCCCATCTGTTATAAAATTTAAACCAAGATTTAAATCAATAGATTTTAAGGAAGGCACTTGGTCTGATTATGTAGATTATACAGTTCAATTAGAAGCTGATATTTTATCAATAGGATCTATAATTGTAGGGGAACAACCGGATCAAACATCTTTAGAAAAACAAATACAAGAAAGTTGGCAAGTTGATCAAGCTGACGATACTGGTAGAACTTTTAAGTTAAGCCACTCTCTCAGTCTTTCTGCTAAAAGATTTTTTGATATAGAAGAGAACCAATGGAAAGAAGGCTATGATCAAGCCAAGAAAGCTATTGAGACTAAATTAAAAGGTAGTGGAGAAACTATAAATAATTTAGGACCAGATGAAAACGAAGACTTAGATACATATTTTAAGGGAAATATTTTTGGAAGTTCTGTTAAATTATATGATTATAATGTAAGTTTTGTTTCTGATGAGGGTGCTGGAAAAGTAAGCGCCACAGAAACATGGCTATTATATGATTTAAATAATACGGCAGATCCTGCTGGAACAGCACCAGCTACAGAAGAATTTACCATAGACATATCTGTTGGCGGGGAAAATCCTTTTTCTGCAAAAATTAGTGGAACTATAAAAGGTTTAAAAACATCAGATCCAAATAGTAGAATAGATAATGCAAAATCTAAATGGGGTGCGGTTAAGCCAAATTTAAAAAATAGAATTCAAAATTATTTAGATCAAATGTCTTACAGCGGAACAATATCTGGGGCAGATCCAGAAAAATCAGCTGTTAATAGAAGTATTGGTATAAATACTAATGCTGGTATAATAACATATTCATATGAATATCAAGAAAAGTCATTACCAGCCGGAGTAAATGTAGAAGATTTTATAGTTTTTAACACAACTGTTACTAGAACAAATCCAATTGATTATGGCGCACCAAGACAATATGCAGTTATACCAGTATTAGGAAGAACGGCTGGTCCTGTAGTCCAAGCTTTAAATTCAGCGCCAGAAAGAGGAGTTACTGTTCAATTAGATTTTATTAGACAGCAACCAAATAGATTTGTTCCACCAGATGTTAATATAGTTTATGGAATTATGCAAACTTTAGCTGGAGTTAATACTTTAACTTCTTTTGAGGACTCTTTTAGTTATACTACTGGTAGATATTCAGCTACAGCAAAATATATAGTAGCAACATAGGAGTATTAAATTGTCTGGATCTATTCAATTTGGTGGTTATTCAGTAACTAGCATAAAATCTGATTGTGGTTGGGGATCTCAAGAATCTTCAATGACATTTGGACTTGTCGCAGATCCAGGCAACATACCTTTAGGTATTACTCCAGATGCAGCGCCTAATTTAAGTAATATACTTGGAACGCCAGGCGTGTTTGCATTAGATACTGGATTTTCTTTTCAAGGTATTTTAGAAAGCTTTTCAGAAAATGGTAGTCAAAGCGGTTTTCCACTATTTGATGCAAAAATAGTAGACCCAAGATTTTTATTAGCAAACTATACAATTATTTGCAAAGATTATCCCGGCCCTGTTAGTGCGCCAAATGTTTTAAATGCTTATGGCGGTTTAGGATTTACAGATTCTAAAATGACAGCTAACGGAATGTATTTTGATGTCGTTAGATTAGCCATTGAAAGATTTACAAATAATCCAGCTTCTGGGTCATCTATGTATGGTGGCCCTATGACATTTAACGGAATAAGATATGCGGTTGATTTAAGTCAAATTCCATTTTTTACTGGTATAACTATACCGGATTTTAAAACAGATTTGTTGTCAATGATATCTAGTGTATGTTCACAGTTAGCGCTAGACTACTTCGTAGAATTAAACGGGTTTGTTATTACAGTCCGTGTTGTATCAACATACAATCAATTTCCAGTAACTGCACTACAAGACTTGGTAGCAAATGGACTTGGCAATAATGTTTCAAGTTATAATAGAGGTATTAGTTTAGCAAAAGAAAACACAACATCAAGTATGTTAGTTGGACCTAATATAGAACAAATATATTTAACTAATAAGGGTTCTAGATATTACGGAAAAGATTTTAATGGTAATCCTATATTTGGACAACCAGCATTAGTAACCTTAGTAAAAAGATCGTTAAATGGTGCTGAATTACCCGCAAATAAAGAAGAGGACGATGCTGGATGGCAAGGTGACGGTCAATTTAAATACTATAAAGTATATACTGATATTGTTCCTGTTTTAATCAAGAATAATAAATTGGCGTATCTATTAGGAACTACTGTATTAGTTTCAATGCTTTTTGAATTAGAATTAGCTCATGAGTGTAAAATTGGAGGAGATGGAGGAAATGATGAAAGTTTTCAAGATTATTTAAAAAGATTTAGATATGATTTGCATTTAGCTTTAGGTGGTACGACTGGAACAAGTAAGCCAAATTTGTTTAGAGATAGTGGTTTTGGAGAAACATTAGAGGATGAAAGGGCTGGTGTGGGAGGAATAGATGAATATAGTGAAAATGTTCAATTGTTAATGGATGCTTTAAATGAAACATATTCAGATATGGGTTTTGCATTTTCTATTGGTGATCAAATCTATGTTCGTAATGAAGGTGATAAATATCAATTTAGTCGTGAATTAACTCAATCAGCTTGGTTTAAAGAATTTGAAGATGGTCAAGTACAATTTGGTGATGGTTATAATATAACAAAGTTAATAAATGCTAGTGATTTAAGATTTAAGCCATTTTTAATATCAGAAAAAGAAGTTACTGGCTCTATATCGTCAAATTTGGGAGGATATGTAGTTCCTGTTGAAAGCTCCGCTGAAATGGTTCTTGCAGTACCAGGAAATCAAGGTAATCAAGGGATACCATATACTAATTCTCCGGCTTTTGTAACTAATGATTTAGCAATTTATTCATATGGAATGCAATTTGATAAATATCCATATCCAATATGGAATACTTTAATGGCTGTTTTAAAATCTGAAACAATGGATGCTGGACTAAAAACGGTTAGAATAAAAACAGGAACAGGGCAGAAAAAAACGGGCGGAAGATTTATTGATGTTCCAAATAATCCAATAGCTGCTGGAATACCAGTAAGAGATAAGCTTTTAAGTTATGGTCCTTGGGGTGTAATTGGTCGTGCTGGAAAAACAGAAGTTGAATTAGATAGTAGTTTAACCCCTTGGAATTGGGGCAGCACCGTATTAATGGATACTTATGGCAAACAAAAAGTAGCAAGCAATTTAAGTTTTCTACAATATAACGAAGAAGGTGATTTAACTGTAACTGGATTACCGAATACTGAGTTTGGAAATATAATGCAAATGGTTGGCGTTTCTTTAAGTTCTATCAATATAAATATTGATTCTAAGTCAGGATTTCAAACCACATATCGTTTTAGAAGATTTTCGCCAAAGTTTGGCACATTAAATCAAACAAGAATTAATCAGTTAAAAACATTTAGCGATGGGTTAAAGGATGTTAGATCAAGAGTTATAGAAACAGCATCGTCTACAGACTACTCTCTTGCAGAACTTGGTTTATCAGCTAGGGCTGGTCGTGATGCTTTAGTAAGAGCGAAAAAAAGAGTTAAAAGTGGAAAATTGGGTAAAAAACAAAACAGTCCTCATATTTATTTTATGTCTACTACTGATGCTTCGCTAACAGATAATAGTAACCCAGTTATAGCTAATAATATACATACCGGAGATCAAGAAGATGTAGCAAGATTTTGTACTGGTTTTTTAACAACAAAATTCCGAAATATGGCAGCTATGTCATTAGATGGTCTTATTAGGCCATTTTTAAATTTTTATGGAGCTTATGGAGAAGTTCCTAGTTCGCTTGAAAATTTACAAGTTTATTTACCAGTTCTTACAAGTCCAGAAAATGAAACTGCTTTATTAAATTCGCAAAACCTTAATCCATTTAATGTTTTTAATGATGTTCAAAGTATATACGCAACATCATTTTTGACTGGTCAAAATCAATTAGCAGAAACAACGGATGTTGAAAGAATTAAACCGTTTGCTTTGCGTGGCCCATTAATGGTTTCTGGATGGGGTTTTGATAGATATACTTTACAAGCAGTACCAAAAGTTGGTGAAGATAGAATAAGTGAACCTTATCCAGATAGTAATGATAATAAACAATTTACTGTTCAACAAAATAATTCATTTAAAACTGGTCCAGTAGATTTAGTTTGGGATGAAGCTAGAGGTGTTTGGACTAATAATAGTATAGCTACATTTTATATAGATCCAGAAGATGATCCTATTAAAGCTGGGGAGTTTGGGTCTGGATATATTTATATAAATGACTTGCAAAGTTTAGTAACTAAAGGAAATGAATATGTTAAAGTAAAAATATTTAATGGATCTGGAAGAGAATGGAATAGTGCTAGTGGAACTCCAATTAATAATGTGATAGGATTATTTGATGCTAATTTAAATACATGGTTTGGTTTGCCTATAGATATAGATCCTAGCGGTGAAACAGAAGATGTTCCTTATGTGCATAATATATATTGTAGTGGTGGTAATTTAGTAGTACAAAAGAAAGTTATGAAATTTAAAAATGGAATTTTAAAAGAAGTTGTAGATAGTGGTAGCGGGGCAGGAACAACCACAACTACTTTATCTCCAACTAGTACAACGCCGAGTATTTAGTAATGTCAACTGAAATTATAAATAATTGTGGTTGTTGTGGTTCTTGTTGTGAAGATGCAACACTATTTCCAATAGGTCAAGCAACAGGCATTCCAAATCTCTATTCTTATAATAATCAATCTTTAACTAATAATATAGCTATATATAATAATAAAACATTTGTATCTTGTCTTAACAACGGTTTAAATATTGTTAATGCAAATAGTCCAGATTTAATTTTTAATTTAAGTATACTTTATGAAATAAATCCTACTTATTATCCAGTATACAAAAAATACACTAAATATGTATCTTGTTATTATGATTATTATAAAATATTTACATTGCAAGAACTTGGAATACCTGAATACATAGATTGCGTTAATGGATATGATCCAGAAAAAGAATTATATGTATATTTTTTGGAAAATGGCAACAACGAAATTTTTGTGTGTTATATAGCAGATAACGGATATTTAGTTGGGTTACCTCCATATTTAAGAGTTTATTGTAGATATGGAGCCTACATTTTTTTATCGTGTTTAAAATTTAATAAATTAATAGGTACGGCAAGAATAGTGCCATTTGACAGCTTAAACCTAACTCCACAAATAGAATCTTTTTTAGATCATTACTCACTTAATAATCCATTACAAAATCAATTAATAGCAACGGATGGTTTTATTCAAGCCAGAAGAGTAAGAATTGATACTGCGGTTGGATATGGTTTGCATTTTGAAATAGACCCATTTATTTTTGCTATTTATGACGAATATACAAATGAAATTCAATCTATTGGAGATACGGGGATTTATGTAATTTTTACTTTTTGTAGAGATGGCGGACTTAAAAGAACAAGATCTTCTTATATGGCACATTTAATAGATGATAGCCAAAATATTTACGGTTTTGGTGGCCAAGTATATATAGGAACTAATTCATATATTCCTATAGATGAAATATATGTAGAAATATATAAAGGCTATCATTTCTTAGGTGGAAAAATATTAAATTTATATAGTGGATCTAATCCACAATATGGAGCTACTTGGAGAAGTGATGGATTATCTTTTAGCAAACTTGTAAGATCACCTTATGGAAATACTTCTATGTATTAATCCAACAATATGGATTTAAAATGAAAGATTTAAAAACTTTAAAAGAAAAAATAAATAATATTTATTATAAATTAAATATAAAAACTCATATGCCATTTATTTTAAATGAAAATATTTTATTTTGTTGTTTTGGATTTAATGACCTAAAATATGAATACAATTATTTTTGGAAAATTGGTTATATAAATTTAAATTCTGATCAAGAGTTTTTTTTATTAGATACAAAATTACCAAATCAATCTATTAATTGCTCACCTTTTATATATAAAGAAAATAATGATTATAAACTTTCTTTTGTAGCAAACTCAAAACAAGACAATAATTTCAGTATGTTTTCCTACAAGGGTGATAATATCGAAACATTGAAAGAGTATCAAATAACAGATTTTATAAAATATGGTTTTGAATACAAAAATAATTATTTTTATTTTATTGATCATAGATTATTAATAAACAATGTATTAATATTAAACTTTTTAAAAAATATATTTATATTAAAAATGAGTAATAGTTATTTAGGTTTGACATTAACTATAGATCATATTAAATATGGGCTATTTGAATTGCTATTAAATAAAAATAATCAAATTAAAATTATAAAAATAAAAAATTCAAATATAAGTCCTTATAAATGTCATTTACAAAATGATGTATTAGCATATACTAAAAAGGGCGATGGTTTTGAAGATAGAATAATTGATTTTACACATGATTTTTATTTTGAAAACATACCAGAAGAAATAATGAAGGATATATATATTGTTAACGATTGGTCTTCCTACATATAAAGACTTTGACGGATGTTACTTCACAATACAGGCGCTGCGTCTATATCACGATATGGATAATTGCGAAATACTTGTAATAGATACAGAAGAAAAAAGTTGTAAAGATTTAAAAACATTGTGCGAAAATACTGGAAATAAATATTTTCATGAACCATCAGCTGCTCATACTCCATCAGAAGCTAAAAATTTTGTTTTTGAAAGAGCGACTAAAGATTATGTACTATGTATAGATTCTCATATATTGCTTCCACAGAATGTTATTAGAAATTTAAAAGATTATATAGCAATACATAATCCAGAAAAGGATTTATTACAAGGGCCTTTGCTTTACGATGATTTACAAAATATAGCTACGCACTTTAAGCCAGAATGGTCTGGACATATGTATGGTGTTTGGGGAACAGATCCAAAAGTATATGCCGGATATCCATTTGACATACCAATGCAAGGAATGGGCCTTTTTTGCATGAAAAGGGCTAATTGGCCTTGGTTTAATAGGAAGTTTAAAGGGTTTGGTGGCGAAGAGGGTTATATACAGGAAAAAGTTCGTCAAAAAGGTGGAAAAACGCTTTGTTTGCCATTTTTAAAATGGGTGCATAGATTTGCTCGCCCAAATGGAGTGCCATATAAATTAAGTATAATTGATAGAATAGCTAACTATTTAATAGGTTGGCATGAGCTAGGATTAAATTATAATGAAGTAACAGAACATTTTTCAAAACATGTACAAACTCATGAGCTTTTAGAGGCTATTCATAGGTTTGAAGTATCAAAAATGGTGTAATTATTATTGAATAATAGGAGAAAATACAAATGTCTACCCCAAGTATAGCGTTCTATATTAATCCAGGCACTAGCGTTCCGACAGTAAGTGGAGAGTTTTCCATTAATGCTGTTTCTGGAAGCGGTCTTGGTTTTTATGGCAACGGATTTGGAACATCTGTACAAGTAAACAATTTTCAAGAAAGAACATTCGTAACTAATAGTTCTGGTGTTTCACAAGGACCAGAAGCAAGAAATACAAAGTATATCGCTGCTGCTTCTGCCATACTGGGTCAAGAAACTCCAGGTAGTTCAACTCCAATAAATGTGACTGGAATACCAAACTATTTATCAACTTTAAATATTAGATTTACTCATCCAACAACTCAAGTTAGAACTCAAAATGCTAAAATGATTATTTATGATCGTAGTAGCATAGCTAATAAAGCTAGCGGTGTTAGTACATATGCTTATGAAGTTATTCATCCAGATCCATCGCAGTCTGTTGCTGGCTCTGGTTCTGGATCTTGGACAAATGTTACAGAAACGGGAACATTTCTAACACTAAGAAATAGTCCTGGTACAAGCGGATTAAATGCCGTTGGAAATACTACTGGATCTGGATTAAGACATGATTGGTATGTTGCTCTTAGCGCATCGCCAACAGGAATTGGATCTAAGACTCAGTATGGGCTTTATGTAAGCCTTGAGTATCTCTAATACGACTCTTTAGTTCTTCTTCAAAAAGCATTTTCATATCAGATGAAAAGGGGAGATCGGTTTTATTAAACCACTCAATCTCCCCTTTTAAATCATCTACAGTCATAGCTTTTAGCTTTTCTGCTATATAGCTATTCGTAAGCAAAATAGTTGATATAAAATCAGTCTTCTTTTGCTTCGCCACGATATTTCGACCATCCATTGTGTGGTCCGTATTGTCCATTTTCACGATCTGGTTTTCCGTTTTCATCAAGCCTTCTAACAGGAAATAGTCCACCACCATCTTGTCGCTGTCCAAAGCTTAATCTAGCCCTACACTTTGGATTATTACATACAAATTCAAAATATTCGTATGTCTTTTTATTCTTTTCAACATTCCTTGTACTTGGTCTAATATCAGTTCCGCCACAACAACCGCATTTTGATTCATTGAAAATTTCATGGACATTTGCCATTTCTCGGAAGATATCTTTTACGCTATCTCCGTCAATTTCAATTGTGCCAAAATGCACTTTTACATTAGCCTTCATCATTTTCTCCAGTCTTGTTCAAAACCCTTGAACTTGGGGGAGATAGAAGCATTATTCCTTTGCATTTCGCTTAAGTGTGCAATAACAGTAACTGCACTCTTATAAGGAATGTCTTCTAATCGTCCAGTAAATTTAAAGTCTTTTGCAGCAGAAAGATACTTAGTAATATTAATATCATTCCTCTGACAAAGTACCTCAATAAATTTTATCTGAGTTTGAGTTATTTTTCCATCAGAAAGTGCATCTTCATGTGGAACGGCGACAGCTTCTTCAGCAGCAATAACTTTTCTCAATCTCAATGCTTTTCTTAGCACACGACCTTCAGCCCTTGTTTCTGCAACAGCTGTAGCAAATACTGCAAACCTAGCATCGCAATTACTTGCGCTACAATCAGCAGCAGCTTCATAAGACAGAATGTCTTGCTCTGGGTCATTATCTGGAAGAATGTCTATTCTATACTTTAGAACACAACAATAACCATTAGACATAGTTGGACATTGAACAATATCAACATGAGTCTTATTTATCTTGCCAAGAACTAACTCTGTAACACGCCTTAGTCCATCTACAGTAGGATTACCATCTACCAATTCTTCATTAGTGAACAAAGAAAGCACATAGTCATTCCATTCGGGCGAATTAAAACTTGGTTTATCAGACATTAAAACTCCTCAGTATAAATTTCAAAATAGTTTTCTTTGCTGTTCTTTAAAGATTGTATCGTCTGATCTATCTTGGTCAAGGTTTTTTTCATGCGAATATCAGAATCATCACCTTTAGTAATAACTCTAATCAAAGCAAAACCATTAGATAATAATAAACCTGTTTTTTTATTATCGCTTTTCTGTCTCTTTGCAAGACTGTCTTTTCCCCATATTGGCTTAAAGTGTGTTGGGCCATCAACTTCAATAGCTATGCCTTTTAGATTTTTTGTTGACAATGATATAAACAAATCAATGTGTTGTTTTTCGGCAAATAAATAGTGCATAGATACTGAATATCCCATGCCCATTAACCCATTCATTAAATATTTTTCCAGACGACTTCCTTCTATACTAGCTCTTCTTAAAGCTAAAGCACTTTCATATCTTAACTCTTCAATCTTAGAATCTGACATTGCTTCCCAATTTTTTCTCGATACATCAGACCGTCTTTTTCTTTCTTTGGAGGGCATATTTTTCCAATTGTTTAACATAGACTCGCCTATTTTATCTTTAGTTTCTTGCTTAACCTTTTTACCTTTTGTTGGATGTTTAGCTACTCCAGTTTCTAAAGCTTTTGACTGAGCTTCAGAATGATCTCTTATTTCAATTCCGTTTTTAATTAATTCACGCCTTATCTTATTTGGATAAGTTTTAAACTTTTTAGCTATTTCATATGTAGACATGTTTTCATTTAAATAACAATTAATTACTTTTTGTATGTCCATAGTACAACCTGTAAATCTTGTTAAGGTCTATTTCTGGTATTACTGCACACGGTTCTCTGTTCCAACATTTTTTAAAAATATCTGCGTGTTCATCATTTTCTACAATTATTTTTAATTGTTCATTTCTATATATTTTTTCAAAATCGTTATACTTAAAGTCATTTTTAAAATACCATTCTAAATCGTATAAATATAAATATTTTTCTGATTTTGAACCATTTTTTAAAATACTTTCAGCTGTTTTTATATTTGTAGAAACCAATGGAGAACTAACAAAATAAAATGAATCTTCAATAGAAAATGTTGGCATATTGTAATTTAGTAAAGATTTGCCTTTGTTTTCGCAGAAAAGCAATACATCTCCTATAAAATATCGAGTATTTTCAAATATGGTATGTATTAGTTGCGAGTTACAATCGCTATTAACAGCAAATCCGATTCTCATAAAATTATTTGGCTCCCATTAAAATCAAATTTAAAATTTATAGCTTCAAAATCTTTTAGTAATTTTAAGTTTGTATTTTCTGCATCTTCTTTTGAATATATAATTCCATAACATAAGTTATCACTTAAATCAAATGATTCAAGTTTAGAAAACATGCATTTATTAATAAACTCGATTGAGTTTTGACCAGTACATTTTAAATGTTTTATCTTAAAATTGTTTTTTACAATGTTTAAAAATCTATCAATATTAAATGACAAAAGGCTTTCTAAACCATCTTCTGCATATCTTAATATTGTCCATTTTTCTTTTTCGTTTAGTTCTATATTGTCTTGATTGTTTTCAGTTAACAAATAAATAAATATTCTTTTTTGTAAAAAATGTATTTGTTCATTTGTTATTTTTAAAGGACTGTATGAAATATCATTGTTTTTATTTAATTTTGCAAAAGAAATTCCGCCGAAACAAGAAGCATATATTTTTGAATATGAACACTTATCTTTAAAAAGAGTCATTGCTATTTCTTGCGAAAAACTAATTAATTTAACATTACTGCAATATATAGACTTTAAACTAAAAATGCTTTTAACTAAACCAAAAATCAAAGCATATTTATGTTCGTTGTTATCAGGAAGATCAGAAAAGAAATCTATTTTTATATCAGAACAATTTATTTTATTTTTTTCAAAGTGCTTAAATACTAATTCAACAATTTCATTATCTACAGTTTCTTTTTTTTCAAATTTATTTTTTATTCTAGCTATTACATAAACATATTTATTTATACAAAAATTTAATATTAAACCATAGTTTTGTGAGACCCATGATACTACATCAGTTCCGTTTCCAAGCAACGAAAATGAAATAGGCGTTTTAGTTATTATCATAAATATTACTTGATATTTCTATTTTTTCTTTTAATGTTTCAAATTTTTCTTTGTGAATAGTAGGTTCCTCATCGCAGACTTTATCTAATGAACAAAATGCATAATTATCGCTTACAAAGCTATAATCATTAGTCCAATAGTTGTCTTTTTTTACAGATCCAAAAATAGGTCTTTTGTATTTAAGATAGTCTTTTGTTTGTATGGGATTAGATTTATATGTATCTAATATTTCTTTTGGAAAGAATATTCCATGTAAATCAATTTTATCTTCTAAGGCAGGATCAATTCCATAAACATCAATCAAATTCCATTTAGACGATTGATTTTCATATAAAATTTCCAATGTATTTTGTATTGGTATAGTAGATCCAGATATTTTTATTATTTTATCAAAAACACAATTTTCAAAACCTATTTTTTCTGAATAAGAATGAAAATTATATAGTTTATTAAAATTGTTTTTTTCTAAAGATTGATAGTGCGGTCTTACTATCTTCCAGAAATAATTAATTCTAAAAGCTTGAACTTCTTCAAAAATATCACATGTATTATCGTCTACTATTACAACTTCAAAGCTCTCATTTTTTTCTAAAAGTTTTTTAGTAAATCTGGCTATGTGATAAAGAGATCTTTTTAAATTTTTTTTACTATTGTCTGGTATTAGCAAAAAAGAAGTTGTCATTAAAGAACTCCTTTGCTTAATAAATTTTCATTTATTTTATTTTCATAGTTTTCAAAATTTATATTTTTTAAAACACGAATTAATCTATGGTGATATGTATGATTGTTATAAATATGTTTCTTTATTGCGTTACAACTATCTTTATATTGATCAATATTTTTTAAAACCTCTAAGACTTTATTTAAATAATTTTCTTGATTATCTGCATATATACCAATGTCATTAAAAATAAAATCAGTATCTGTATTTTTTTGCATGACGGTTATTCCATTGCAAGAAAACACATCAAATAAAAATTGAGGTATTCCAAAACCATATTCATAATTGTGTTTTTGATAAATTGTTGGACATACCTTTGCAGAGGCAATAACATCTTTTATTTCTTTGTTATCGACAAAGCCAAGATAATTAAATAATTGACATTTATTTTTTCCAAAAATCTTTATTGATAGTTCTTTATTTTTGAGCAAATTAAAAAATACGCTTTCAAATTCTTTAGATTTATAATTTGTGTAATTACCTACATATGATAAATCTGATATGAATTTTTCTTGTATAATAGGATTAAAACAAAGATAAATATCGCAAGCAGATGCAAAATCAAGGGTGTTAATTCCTAAATCTAGCCATTTACTCGAACATAAACTTAATGTTTTTTCTGTACAGTTTTGTAATAGTACATCTGGCTTGCCAGTTTGTTCCATCAACTCTTTAATACTTGTGTATTCTTCTTCTGTACAAAAATTTTTATTACTAATCCCATCCAATGTATAAGAACCGAGCAATATAACTTTTGTATTATTATATTTTTTTAAACATTTTATAATTGATTTATTAATACTTGAAGTGCAACTTATAAATAAATCAGGTTCTCTTTCATAAAATGCATCAAATGCCGATTTTTGATTGTTATCCCAAAAAACAAATTCATCTCCTATATCAGAAAATATTTTTCCAATAGCTGAGAGTTTTCTATATTGCTTTCCGTTTTCTTGCTTACAAAGTATTTTCATTTTTTTTCACAAACTTCTTTGCTTTTGTTATGTCTAAATATGTATCTATTTCTACTATTTCTTCAATAAACTTTACTTTTAACTTAACTCCAAAATCTATCATTCTATTCAATATTTCAAAACCAAACCACTTGTCAGTTTTTACATCGCTAGAGATTCTTAAAAAAATGTTTTTATCTTTTTCTTTTAAAAAAACTATGTGCGCCCACTTTGGACATATTCCATAACTAAAATGTTCAGCATATCCATCTATAACATTAACTCCTACTTCAGAAGTTCTTTTGCTGTTCTTTTCAACAAGAATAAAGCTTTCCGAAAAATCAAAATTACTAAAAATAGATTTATTAAAAACAATATCGCCATAAATAATTAAACAGTCTTTGCTTACAGAATTTGATATTCCAATATTTATTGATTTGGAAACATTTGTATTTTGAAAATCTTTATTAACTATAACTTTTGGATCGTTATTTTGAAATAATAACTTTTCTTTTTGAAATCCTAAAACTACAATTGTTTCTGTTTTTCCAAAACTTTTTTTAATTATTGATAATATTCTTGTGATTACAGTATTTTTTTCATCTATTTTAATATTTGCTTTTGGCCCATGAGACTTCATGCGCTTTCCAATTCCGGCAGCTGGAATGATAATGCACATATCCATTATTGCTTCACCAAATAAAGTTTTTCTGTAAATCTATGGCAAAGAAAGTTATCTCCTATAATTGATAACGGAGTTCTTTCTTTTTGAAAAAGATTATAAGGTTTAATGCTTTCTATAACTAAACGATTTGTAAAAAAATTGCATTCATTTGATTCTTCGTCTGAAGAAAATGATTTTTTATAATTAGTAAATTTATAACCATTTTTTGATAATTCTTCATTGTTTGAATAACACGATCCAACTATATAACTGCCATTATTTAAAATGGACGATGCCTTTTTTAAAAAATCTGGATAAAAAATAACATTTGGTTCAAAAAAACCACAAATATCATATTTATTTAAATATGTATACATAATATAATTTTTAACAGCATTTTTTTTATTGTCACACATTTTAATAAGTATTAGTTTAATATTATTAAAAATACCTTTTGTTAGAATAAAACCTTCTTCAGTTTCTTCTATTTCAATATTTCCCATTAGATCAATAATATTATCATCAACATCAGATGAAATATCTGTATCTATTAAATATAAATCTGTTTTTTTATTAGATGCCAATGATAAACTTTGTATAAAATCTTTTATAAAAGCATATCGTTGTTCTAAACAGACAAGTATTCCTATGCTTGTTTCATCGAAGGACATATATCTTTAATATCCTGCACTAAGTGTGTTAAATTTTGATCTTTAGCAAGGAAATCTATTTTATCTGAAATAAAAGAAAATTTGATATTGTTTTCTTCGTTTATAGCATCTTTGTTACCGCCAAATATATTAAAGCATTTATTTTGAAATAATGCCCCATTGTCTTTCTCTGCTTTTAAGAATATAAAACGATTTAATTTTTCATTAATGCTAAAATCAATAGATTGAACATAATCAATAGGTATTTCAAAACCGCTAAAAAATACAGCAGAGAAAACGGACTTAGATTTTTCAACTATTTCATCTATGCCATCTTTATATGAAAATTCATCATGTACCATTTGTTTTACAAACCACTTAACATTACATTCAATTGGTTTGATGGCGTTCATTAATGCCCCTATTTTTATTGGGCATTTCTTTTCTAAAATAAAATGTATGCACTCAAATTGAGTGTTTTGATTTAAAGCAGATTTAAATGTTTTAATTACATCATCTATGTTATTAGACTCTTCTTTTAAAATGATTAAACATGTAATTCTTGTTGTTATATCTTTTCTAACTTTTTGTATTTTTTGTTCTAATGTTAGATCTTTTCCCCAAGGATCTCTCCTAATAGCCATGCACAATCTATTCTTAATTACATAAAATTTATCTGTTTCATCTTCAGCTTCAATAATTTCACATCCAGCATTTTTAAACTTTTCTAAATTTCCGTATTTACATCCAGTCTGGGTATTTCCATATTTATCAGAAAATACACAATACTTACAAGCTGTGTCCATAAACTTATCATTTTCGCTCAAGGTCTTTCTCCTTCTATAACAACATAATGCTCAATAAATTTAATGTTTTTAATACTTAATCCAAGATTATTAAATTTTTCTTTTACAGAATCAACAGTTAAACAAGCTTTCTTAACATCCCATCCTTCTACACATTTTCCATAAATAATTTCTTGGGCTTTTCCGTATTCGATTTGCCCTGTGTATATTCTTCTTGCAACAGAAACTATATCTGTAAAGCCAATTTTTAATAGCCCTTTGTGAGCAAGTTTAGAAATCCATTGTGTTAATACAGAATCAATTTTATTATATGAAACATAGTCAATAACATTCATGGCAATTATTTCTTCTGCTTCATTATCTTCTAAGTGTTGTTCTAAAATAGTTGGATTGCCTTCAACTATTAATGGATAGTCTTCTTTTGTTGCAGTAGGATCAATATTTAAATATCCATTTTTAGCTAAATGTTTTTGATTTATCAAAAGATTTACTTTCATATGTTTTCCCACCAGTTCTTTTTAATTTCATTTTTAAATAAGGTATCCCAACTATTTAAATAATTATCAAAAGAAAACTTATTAACAATAGTAGATCTTGCATTATTACAAATAGCCATTAAATGTTCTTTAGAAGATATTACTTTTTCACATATAGTTTTCATTTGTTTAAAATCTTCGCATAAAAATCCATTTTCTCCATGAATAATAATTTTTTCATTTTCTTTTGTTTTAAATGCAATTGGACAACAAGCCGAAGACATTGCCTCTAACATAGATAATGACATTTTTTCATTTTTAGAAAAATTTAAATAAACAATACCTGTCTTATATATATTTAAAAGATCTTTAAAATTTCTTCTATTTTTATTATCTAGCATAAGAAAATTTAAATTTGATGTTACATAATTAATCTCATTATGATTTACTTCTGATTTTCCATTTATATAGAAAAAAAGATTTGTTTTTTTAGAATCTGGTATAAACAGATTTGTATCTATAGACAAGTCATTTAAAAACTTAGTATTTTGTATTCCTAAATAAAAAGATAAATAATCATTCATTCCAGTAAAACTTAAAAATAAATCAAATGCATATTCATTTAAACTATAAAAACATTCTTCGTAATTTTGTAAAAGGTATATGTTGTCTGGTTTGTTTCTAAAATCTTTGTTCCAAGGTTCTTTGTTTTTTCTTGGTAATACATAAAAATTGTGATTCGTTTTTGCTAAATCAAACAATATTCTTTCATCATATAATTCAGTCAATATATTAAGAGTTTGTTTGTTCTCTCTTAATTTCCAAACTATAGCATTAATTTGATTAGGCATAACATCTCCGCCACAATAGTTTTAATATTGTAGCAAGTGTCTTACCTAAATCAAATCATTCTCCAATTTTTTCTATGATATATCTTACTAAGCCATGTCTTTGAACATCTTCCGATGTTAAAAAAACTTTTGAAATTTCTGGATGATCTAATTTTTTTATTATCCAATCTAAAGGATTTCCGTCATTGTGTGGCAAATCACTTTGGCTTTTATCGCCACAAACAATCATTTTTGAATTTAAACCCAATCTGGTTAAAAACATCTTTACTTGTTTTTTAGTGGCGTTTTGTGCTTCATCTAATATTATAAAAGAGTTGTGGAAAGTTCTTCCTCTCATAGTCTCTAGTGGACAAACTTCTATTGCTCCAGACTCTTTTAATTTTTTAATTTCGTTTTTACTTATAAAATCAGAAAATGAGTCAAAAATAGGAACCATAAAAGGATCTGTTTTTTGCTCAATATCTCCTGGCAAATAACCTAATCCATCGCCACATTCAACTATGGGTCTACTGACAATAATTTTATCTGTTTTACCGTCTAATAAATAACCGATGGCTACACCACAAGACAAATAGCTTTTCCCAGTTCCAGCTGGGCCTGTACAAATTGTAAGAGTCGATTGATTTATAGCATCAAAAAATATGCTTTGATTTGGTGTTTTAGGCTTTATTCTTTTTTTATTTGTTACATCCTTATTTCTTTCTTCTTTCCAATTTTCTTCTTTTTGTTTATCCTTTTCCTCTTGATTTACAAAGTCTTTCCACTTAACGATTTTCTTTCTATTGCCCATTTTATATTCTCTGCAAGTATTTTGCCGATTTCGGCATGGGAAAATGAAAAAGACTTATTTATACCGTTTTCTGACTTTTTTAGTCTATCGTTTTCATTTGTGTAAGCCTCTCTCATAAATTTTCTGGTTTTTGATATATCTGGTTGCCACCAGATTTCATCCCCACGCCATATGTCGTGTCTATCCTTAATCATATCAAATACTTGTGATTCAATGACGGGTATCATCCAACCACAACTATCATCCATATAATCTAAATACCCCGAAGAGGCTGGTACAATTGGGGTTTTTCCAAAACACATAGCTTCAAATGCTGGTATTGACCAAGCTTCACCATGAGATGTTTGTACAAAACAATCTGAGTTATAGTGTATTGAACATATTTCTTCTTCTGAAAGTCTTGTGTTTATTAAAGCAACTTCTGGTAAATAATTGATTTTTAAAGATGTTGCTATTTTATCGCAAAAAGAGAAGAATTCTTCTTGATAACAATTAGTTTTAACTAATAAGCAAACATTTTCATCTTTAGAAAATTCTAAAAAATAAGACATTAATAAAGAAGCAAAGTTTTTTCTACGATTAAACTCACTTATAGTATAAAAAATAAACTTATTATTATTCTTAATTGGTTCCATAAATTTGGGAATTTTATATGAAGTAAAATACTTATCCGTGTTTGTTGCATGAGGTACTATTTTTATATCGTTTTTAACACCGCTTTTTATACATGCATCATTCATTTGTTTATTAAAAACAAATACAGAATCCATGCAATTTAAATTGTCTTGCCATCCAGAACCTTTAAAATTATCGGTTTCATACGCAAACATGCCTATATTACAATAATTAGAAACATATTGCATATGATTTGGTAGTGTGTGCTGAATAATTACATCAATATTATTAGGTTCTTTTTTTTCTATGTTTTCTATATCTTCTGGTATTTTTTCTAAGTTTCTTTTATCAAAAATCAATGGTCTACAAAAAGTATTTATACCAACAGTATTTAGGCTTCTAATATATTCAATAGCAGCTTTTGCATAACCAGTAGCGGATCTATAATCACTAATATACAGAACATTCATTTAGAAACTCTCATTTCTTCCCAATGATTAATAGATTCTCTTAATTTATTTAAAAAAGTAATTATTGATTCTCTATCCGTTTTCATTCTGTTCTTTTCAAATTTGTTAAATAATTTTCTTTTAAAATCAAATTTTACTTTTTCAATTTTTTTTGATTTTACTGATAAAATGTTTTCAAATGCTGCGTCAATAAATTCGTTATCTTCTAATTTAGAGTAATTAAAATTTTTTGCTACTATATTTATCTTTGGCGAATTCCAATTTTTTGCTGGTTTTAATTTTGATATAGTGTTTATCCAAACATTAGCAGATTTGTTATAACTATAATTATCTCTTGCTGTAGATGCTATCTCAAATCGCTTTCTACTTCTTAAGAACTCTGGCAAAAGAATTAGATCTTTTAGTTTATTTGCTAAATCTATTTTATCTGGATTAGCTATTCCACGATGTGTTTCACTTTCAACGCTTAAAGAATAGTTTATTGGTGTTGCTAATATAGTTTCTGGCATATCTTGCATTGCAGAGTAGTTAACGCAAAAAACTGGCACACCACAATATGCAGCTTCTACCTGTGGCATTCCAAAACCTTCGCATATAGAATATTGAACTAAGCAATCAAATCCATTGTATATTTTTGCCATAGATTCTTTAGAGATTCCATTTTTTGTTCCTGCTGTAAAACATGACTGATTTTTACAATTTAAACAATAAATACAATTACCCTTCCATACAGATGGGAAAAAATAATTACATTCGTCACAAAGATATGTAAAAAATATTCTGTTTGAAACTCCTGACTCTATCAACATTCTTGGTATGTTCCAACCAAGGTCTGGATAAGATGTATGTAGATATAAATATGTTTTAGATGCAATCTCTATAGGTAATAAAGATAGGAGTCTATTAAATGCAAAAACTAGATCTGGAAAAAGTTTTCTTTTTTGGTTCCTCATTACAGAACCAATTACAAAAGAATCTTCTGGTAAACCTAATTCAAGCTTTAATTCTTTTGGATTATCAAAAGGAACAAAACAGTCATCTGCTGAAGGAGATGCTATATCAATAACATTGATTTCTGGATAATTAGATAATAGTTTTTTTGCCCATATAGAATATGTAAGTATAGCATCGGCACAAGAATATAAAGATATCCACTCTTTTGTTTGTCCAATGCCATCAACTGGTGGCATATATACCCAATTATAGTATTCTCGTAATGGAGAATCAGATATAAAAGAATCCATCCACGGATCTCTAAAAGAAATAACCGTGTTTGGTTTAAAGTCTAAAAGAACATTTTCAAAAACATATTTACCAAAAACATTTTCTTGATCGGATAAAAATACAGATAATTGTTCATCTGACATATTAGCAGGAACAGCTGGATATATTTTCCAAGGTACAGTTTCATCTACCTTGTCTGTATAGCTAGATATTTCTGCTATTTCAAATTGATTTGTACTATACAAACGAGTAAGAATCTCCTTGCCATAAACAGAATATCCTGTGTTTAAAGATGTGCTATCATTGACAAGGAGAATCTTATATTTTGACATTTTAGATTGGGTATCCTACTGGATCTTGAAAGAAAGAGTCTTCTTCTTTTTCGTGCTTATTAGTTGGTGCTGGCCAATGAAACCTAGTTACTACAAATTTAATTCTATTTCTTTTCATGCCAGTAGTTTCATCTTTCCATGAATCACTCTTGGCAAATGTTTGAACTAGAATTCTAGAACCTTTAGAAAAGTTCTTATTAATTAATTCAGCTGTTTTATCCCAAGCTTCACAATCAATATAGGCAGTTCCCTTTTTATCGCCTTTTTCTCTTTTGTATGGAGGATTAACCGCCAATGTAAAGTTTACAACTACTTCACCGCTACTTGTTTGCACAAGCTTTGGATCACGAACAAAATTGCCAAGAAAAATACACTCGTTCATCAAAAACTCCTTAAAGTTGGTTAATGTCCTTTAAAACCATAGCATCTGTTTTGCGATCACGATCAACACGAATCAAAACAGTATTTCCTACAAATACTTTGTCTAGATGCATTTCGTAAGCATCTGGAAATATTATAGCATTGTCTATTTTACAAGAAGAATCGGATACAGTTAATCTAGCCATTCTTCTACCAGGATCTTTTCCATTTTTTGTAACTATTTCTTTAACATCTAATATTTCAACTGACAATACCATAAATCCAGTTTTACCAAAATAAAATTCTTTACATGTTGTATTAGCAGATTGATTTTCTATTCCATCCGTTAATGAACATGATAGTGCTATGCCAAGATTTTCTCTTTCTGACCAAACTTTCCAAGATATTGGATCATTATATTCAGTTGGAGGATTTTCTAACATATTATATAAATCAGATGTTAATGAAATACGATTTTTATTACTGCATCCACCACCTTCTTTTTTAGGTTTTGATAAAGCTAAAATGCATTCTTTAAGATTTTTTGTTTCTTTGCAATTTTCTTTAATCCATTCTTTTTCTTTTTCTGTTAATTGATTCCAAGTTTCTAATTCAGATATAAGTTTTTGTCTATACTCGCCACACCAATCAAAACCGCCGACAGCAATAACTTTTGCTACTGATGTAGAAGAAATAGAGTCTGAACAATAAATTAAAAATTTAATCCAACTATCTATTTTTTCAGATTGAGAATTGAAGCAAGAAATAAGTTTACTTATTTGTGAAGTACCTATTCCTTTTATATCGGACAAGCCAAACCAAATAGATTCCCCATCAGTATAAAAGTTTGACTTTAACATTCTGATATCTGGAGGATATACATTTATATTATAAAGCTTTGCATTGTCTATTAGATCGGCA
>Ga0129336_10000071_pt1 | contig 44073 bp, 51 predicted proteins | sample CPB6_02_DNA_FD_96878 | JGI IMG/M metagenome (GOLD analysis project Ga0129336, IMG submission 96878) | Freshwater to marine salinity gradient microbial communities from Chesapeake Bay, USA - CPBay_Sum_0.6_0.2_DNA | ecosystem: Environmental > Aquatic > Marine > Coastal | place: USA: Chesapeake...
CCTCCCATTTGTTTTTTGGGTTTTTTGAGAAGTTGTTTAGTAATTGCCACATAGTCGCCTTTTAACATTACATATTCTTTTTTTGAACCTTTTTTTGTCCATATTGAACGTAATCTATTATTAATATACACTTTTTTACTGGTTCTTTTATATAGATCCTTAATATTATGCATTAATAAATGTTATTCTGTTTATATTAAATATAATTATTATGTAATTGAAAAAGATTCAGCCTTTATTTGTTCCAAAAGATATTTTTTTATATTATTGAAGTGAGTTTGCAGATCTTCTAATTTTGTTAATGTAAGTGTTTTATAAATTTTTTCTTTCAAATACTGTGGTATTTTTAAATATATAAATTTTATTGTAGACTGTATTTTAGCAATATCAGTATCTGTTATATTACATATATATATAAAAGGATGTTCCTTATTGCGAACATAATATAATGATGCTATTATAGTACCATCTTCATGTTTATAATTATTATATTCTATAAATTGTGCATCTGTAATTTTTTCTTTATCTTTTTCAACTACAAAAAAATGCATTATTTTATTTTTATTTGTATTATTAATTGAGGTTTCTTTTTTATCTTTTTTATCTTTTTCATATGTAATATTATTATATTCTAAATTACTATTATATGATATATATACTGGTATTATTGTAAGCAATATACTTAATAATATATTCATTATGTTTTTTAGAATATTTTTTGCATTTTGTGTCAAATCTTTTAATTTATCATGTTCTATATTTGTAGGTTGATCATATAATATTGAACAAATATTTATTAATTCATTATCTATATTTTGTATTGTATAATTCTTTATATTTTTTAAAAAAATTTTTATAGTATCAATATGTTCTAAACTTAATTGTCTATTTAAATTAAATATGGTTTCTATTAATGCATTTTCTTGATTTTGTGCTTCTGTTGCTAATCCTATTTGTGTATTTTCGCTTAATTTATCTTTTGTTGCTTCTGCTACTGCTTTTTCTACTTCTGTATTTAATTTTGCTTCTGCTGCATTCAATGCTTGTATTTTTTGTTTTACTAATTTTTTTTCTTTACCTTCTTTTATAATTTTTTCATTTCTTTGTTGTTGCATTTCTTCTTGTAATTTTTGTTGTGTATTCATTTCTGTAATTTTTTTAAAATGATCATTTATAATATATTCTCTTTCTTCTTTATTTTCTGCTGCTTCATCTTCTGATATTGTATCGAGTTTTCCCTTTTTTTTTGCTGTTTCTGTGTCTGTTTTTATTAGCAGTCGTGCTTGTTCTGGTCGTTGTGATATTTCTATTGGCGGCGATGTTGCCGATCTATCTGATGATCGTGATGACGATTGTCCAAACATATCATCATTTTTTGTAGGATTTGTTGTAGGATTTGTTGTAACACCATTATGTTTGGTATTGTCGGATTCTTTTACTCCTCGTGATTGATTAGATGGTTTAGATGATTGCCTATCAAATTTATAACTATTTAAAATTTCTTCAATTTTATTAATTAAATCATCAATTAATTTATCGATATTTGAAATTAATTCTATTTTTGTTATATTTTTGTTATTAATGAAATTATTAATATAATCAATTATTTTAACAATTATATCGTATAATTCTTTTTTTTTTATTTGAAGATTACTTACATTTTTTTTAATATCTTTTAAAATTTTAATAATATTTGCTTTAAAATCATCTATTGATTCTACAGTAAATATTATTAAAATTTTAATAATTTCTGCTTTAAAATCATCTATTGTATTTACATCATCTGGGCTAAATAAAATACTTGACGAATCTATTTCTATACCTCTTATTTTTGTTATTAAGTTGCCTATTGCTTTGTTTGCTTTTTCTTCTGCTTTTTTCTTTGCTTCTTCTTCTGCTTTTTCCTTTGCTTCTTCTTCTGCTTTTTCCTTTGCTTCTTCTTTTGCTTTTTTCTTTGCTTCTTTTTTTGCTTTTTCCTTTGCTTCTTCTTTTGCTTTTTTCTTTGCTTCTTTTTTTGCTTTTTTCTTTGCTTCTTCTTCTGCTTTTTTCTTTGCTTGTTTTTCTGCTTTTTTCTTTGCTTCTTCTTCTGCTTTTTTCTTTGCTTCTTCTTCTGCTTTTTTCTTTGCTTCTTTTTTTGCTTCTTCTTCTGTTGCTAGTCGTGCTTGTTCTGCTTCTTCTGCTTTTTTCTTTGCTTCTTCTTCTGCTGCTAGTCGTGCTTGTTCTGCTTCTTTTCTTGTTTTTTCTCTTGCTTCTTCTTCTTTTTTTTTTGATGCTTCTACATCACGTAATATTTCATCCAATTCTTTTTCATCAAATGGTGAAATTGTTGATGCTTCATCATCTGGTGATTTCGTCATTCCAAAATTATTATAGTTTTTTATTAGACTTATTCGATTTATTACTGTCTTTTGTCTTGGTACTTTTTTCTTTGCTTCTTCTGTTGCTTCTTCTGTTGCTTTTTGTTTTTCTGTTTCTAATCTTTTTGCTGCTTCTTCTGTTGCTTTTTGTTTTTCTGTTTCTAATCTTTTTGCTTCTTCTTTTTTTGCTAATTTAGTCATTTCTGTCAATATTTTTTTGATATTTATATTTATTTTTTCATCCAAACTTATTTTTTTTTCTGCATCTGTAGATGATACAGCTGCATTTAATTTGTCAAATTCTTCTTTATTCGAGTTCAGTATTTTATATAATTGTAAGATATCTTTTTCGTATTCATTCATTATAAAATCATTTGCTGTTAAATATTGATCATTTTTGTCTTGATTTGTATTTTCTAGTTTTTCAAAACTTGTTTTTAAATCTTGATTTGAATTATTATAAAATTTAATCATAACCATAAATGTATAATAAATTGGAATTTGATTTTTTAAAATTTGATATCTTTTTTTAAGGGCAACTCTGTTGGATAGAAGAGGCAAAAGATCATACTTAGTATCATATATTTGTTCTTGTATATTTTTTATTTCATTTTGTATTTTTGTTTTTGCTTCTTCTAATATTACACTATTATGTTTCAAATCAATAGTTTCAATATCACTATCATATGGTTCATTTTTGTTTTCTTTTTCTATTTCTTTTTCTATTTCTTTTTCTTTTTCTTTTTCTATTTCTTTTTCTTTTTCTATTTCTTTTTCTTTTTCTTTTTTTATTTGTATTTCTTTTTCTTCTATTTGTATTTCTTTTTGTTTTATTTCTTCTTCTTTTTGTTTTATTTCTTCTTCTTTTTGTTTTATTTCTTCTTCTTTTTGTTTTATTTCTTCTTCTTTTTCTGGTATTTGTTTTAAATTATCATTGATAAATTTTTCATATTTTTTATACAATTCGTCTAATTCATCTTTATTGTAATCTCCTCCTGTGGTTTTTTTAATTGTTTTGAGTAGTTTTTTAGTGATTGCTATATAGGCACCTTTTAATATTATATAGTCTTTTTTAGAACCTTTTTTAGTCCATATTGAACGCAATCTATTACATATATAAATTTTTTTTTTAGTTCTTGCATAAATACTATTAGTATTATTCATTTGTATATATATCCTGTTTATATTTATGATTTTTTATTATGTAACAACTGATGTTTGTATAATATCATAAATATTTTTAATAAGGTGTTGTATTACATTATTATCTACTTTATTTTTTAAATCAGTAGTATCCAATTTATCATATATTAATATATAAAATATTTCTATTTTTTTATCTACTATGATTTTATATATATATTTTAAATTATCATTCTGTATATCAATTTTTTTATAACCAATATTCTTTTTCTTTTCATTATCATTCATGTAAGTATATTTTAAATATAAGTATGGTTCCAAATCAAATTCTTTTAACTCATAAAGTTGATCTTTGACTAATATAAAGTATTCTGGTAAAAACTCATCAAAATATTTCCCAATACCATCGTCGTTGTTTATACGAGTATCTAAAATATCAATAGGATTTTCTTCTTGATTATCTTCTTGATTATCTTCTTGATTATCTTCTTGATTATCTTCATTCAAAAAATCATTATCTTTAATCAAGATATCGCGAATGTTTTTTAAAGCTTTTTTATGTTTTTCATAAAAAATTATTTTTTCATCATTCATTTTATATATATTACTTAAAATATAAAAATAAAAAAAAGAATTATTCTTAAGCTTTCTGTTTACTGGCACTGGGAGGGAAATGGTGTGAAATTAGTTTTTGAAGAATAAAGTAATTGATTTCTTCTCCATCTTTCACGTTGAGAATGGCTTTGAGTTTTGCATCGGGAAGAATAAATCGACGGTTGTCTGGTTTATTAAGATTGTGTTCTTTTACATATGCATTGATAAATCTTGTGATATCAGTGCGAGATTTTTCGGTACCATAAGGTACGCCGATGAAGTCACAGAGCTCATTTGAAATCTTGTTGGGTTTAGCAAATCCAGATGGTGAGTTCTTGGCATTCTGTCTTTTCTTCTGTACTTTGTCAATGATCTTCTGTTGTTTGTCATATTCTTTACCAAGAAGTTTGATAAGGTTCTGAACCTCTTTAAACTGTGAAAAAAGATTATTAACCTTATCAACAAGAGAACTCAAAATATTATCACCAGTTTTATCAACCTTATCATCAGAAGCATCAACAACAGGGGCTTTTACCTCTGCAGGTGGAGGTGTATGAACAGGTTCAGCTTTTTTTGAAACAGTTTTTTTAGCAGGAGCAGTTTTAGTTTCTACAGGAGCAGGAGTAACAGGGGCTTTCTTTGCAGCAGGAGGCATCTCTTTCAATTATTCTTTATGATTACATTATCATTATATATCCTTATATCATTTTAAGGATCTCAATCATCTTTTTCTTATGGCGTTCGTCAAGATTTTTCCATTCTTTTTCTTGGATATTTATTATATTTAAATAAATTATTAACTTTCCTCCAAATATACCTTTTCCTTTCATAACTATATTATTCAAGTCAAATGGATATATAGTTATATCTAAATGTCCAGCATCAATATATTCTATTTGTTTTTTACAGCCTTCTAAATATTCAATCCAAGTTACATTAATATTTTTTACCAAATCAATTGTACCATCATCATTTATAATATGACTATAATCTTGGCATATATCACTTATACTGTTGTCTAAATTCATCTTGATGATAATTTCATGTTCTTGACCACTATCATCAATATATTGTCTAGTTACGCACGGATAATCTTTTTTACAATTAATATTTAAAAATACAGGATCACTAACACCTTTCAATAAAAGTCGCAATTTTTTCTTAGATTTTTTATGCAAATCACGATAAGTAACGGGAAGATATATATTATGTTTTATTATTTCAGTATTATTAGGATTGTAATATTTTTTGGTATGAAAATTGTGTTTTAAAAAGAAACTAGCAACATCATTAAATGTATTTTTCAAAAAATCCTTATCTTTTAAGATATCAAGCGTACTTTCCCAAAAACGTCTATCTAAATCTTTATATATTTCAAAATCCTCCTTCAAATTACTGAAATCATACACATTTCCATCAAAAAACCATTCATCTTCGTTTTCTGCAGTGCCGTCACCACCACAAAATCTAAGTATTTTGCCATATTTATCCAAATCTTCCAAAACAAGTTTATATGCTATACTAGCTTGTTTAAATTTTTCTATTTTATCAGCCTTTTCATCAATATTTTGAATATTATTTAATTTATCAGGATGACATTCAAGTGCTATTTTCTTATATATTTGTTTGATATCATCTTTTGTATATTCATTTAATTTATTGATATCAAGATCTAATACTGTACAAACATTCATAATATAAAGAACGAAATAATCTTTATGTCAAAAAAATAATATACAAAACAGCATTGATATATATATAATGTTAATCATATTATATACATATAATGTCTTGTTGGAATAAACTGGAAACTGCTTTTCCTATGATTATTAAAAAGAATAACAAATATGAAAATATTTTAAATCACATTGGGTTATGTAATAATAATTTTTTGCTCTACGTATATACAGGGTTTCCATTAGACTTATATATAGATGAAATATTAAAACACATATTTAATATGAAAAACATAAATAGAACTTCACATACATGGAACAAAACAGTAATATACAATGAGAACCAATATTTTTTTGAAATTGATTTATTAAATCCTGAAAGTCCTAAAGATCTTAGCAATATATCTGCTTTTATTTTACATATTATTCAAACAAAAAATATAGGGGAACGAAAACATTTTATAATTATAAAACATATAGAATATCTTTCTAATAATTTTTATGAGTTTCGTATTCTCCTTGAAAGATATTCGCAAAATGTTATTTTCATGTGTACAACACATTCTTTATCAAAAATAGAGGCACCAATTAAAAGTCGTTTTACTATTTTCAAAATTCCATTATTTACATCTGAAGAAATACAGGATATTTTTATTAATCATCTAAAAGTTCCGCTAAATTCATATATGATTAGCATGAAATCGCGTGATATTATCAAGGCCGTTTTTTTGGCTGATATAGAATTACAAGAACTAGCTAAAATCGAAAAAACTAGGGCTAATCAAACATATACTAAAGTAATTACAAAAGAATTTTGTATGTATAATTTTCCTCCACTTTATGAATTTATAAAAACATATGACAAATCAAAGGACAACTTAGAAGAAATCAGGAACCTTTCCTACAAATGCTGTCAATATAATGTCTCAATCCTAAAATTAATAGAAGATTTAATAAAAATAATTGAAGATGATGAGGGACTATTTTTGAAACTTAAATATCCTCGCATACCTCAAAAAAAAATCACAACTATAAAACATCAATTAAAAATGGAAATAGTGAAAATAGGAGCAGAAATAGAGCATTTACTATGTCAAACGAATAAGGGAAGAGAGCCTATATATATAGAACATTTATTATGTCAAATTTTGATATAATATTTAGTCGATAGGCTCATCAATATCAATATTATTAATGGTTTTGTTTTTATTATACCCAATCATAAAAGCGTATCTTTCTGTAAAATGAATATTTTCTTTGTCAAATCGAAAATGTTTATATATATTATCTGCCTTCACAAATTTATCACAAATATAATTTTTATCATAGATGATAGACATATATATTTTATTAATTTTATGTATAAATTTATTTAAGCAGTAGTCGTATAATTGTGCACCACCTATAATAAATACATCATCTATATCATCATCGTGTTCAACAAATTCAAAAGCGTCTTCAATAGATCTTTTAACAATAACATCTTTATCATAGCATTCTCGCGATACCTTTTCAAAGTCTGTATTTGAAATAATTACATTTATTCTATGCTTCAAAGGACCGTTTGGTAAAGAATACCATGTATTTTTTCCCATTATTACACAGTTTTTTTTATTTCCTATTGTAATTTTTCTGAAATTTTGTAGTTCTTCTGGAATGTTCCAGCACAGTTTATTATCATATCCGATACCATAATCTGTACTTGTTGCTAATATAATATTAATATTCTTCATATATAATACAATATACATAAATCATTATATATCTTTTATCTGTATCTGTATTATGATTGCATCGTTGTATCATTTGTCTTCCCGTTTTGTAAAATAAATTGCAAATCTTGATAAAGTCTTCTGAAATAACTGATAGAAACAATATTAAGTTGTATAATATCTTGAGTACTTTTTAGTTTAAGTGTTCTATTAAAGCACTTTTCAATATTTCCATTCATATAGATAATAATAGAATTTTTATGATCATATGTAGTGTAAATGCTTTGAATATTGTTTGTATAATTCGATATAACCTTATTTTTATTATAATAACTATGATTATTTTTTAATATAGCATTTAATGATGTGCTACTATATTTGGTTGTGCCTGATATAGGTAGTCTTAAAGCTACAAAGCTGTAATATTCATTAACAAATGTCAATAAAATAAATATACATAGATAATAATTACACATTCAGTATTCCATTAAATATTATATATGATATATTTTTTATATATTTTTGAGATGTTTATATTATCATATCTGGTGTATATTAAATAACGGACATATTATGATAAATATCATTCATAATATTATATACTCTATCTTTGTATTCTTCTACAGTTTCATCATCAGAAGGTTCAATCATATCTCCAACTTTCACATTTATTTTGTAATTATAAACTAAAAATAGTTTCAAACAAGAATGAACAAGTGATTCACCATTATCAAAATTATGATTTAAAGAATCATCTTCAAACTTCAACAAAATAGGGAGAATTGGATATTTACCAACAAAGGCACCTTTGCCGCAAAATTCTGTAATATTGCCAGGAACTGCTGGAACATTTCCTGCACCAGGTGCAATAAATAGTACATGCCCCCCATATTTTCTATTTTCTACATGTTCAATAATTTGTTTTGTTGTTTCTCCTTTCTTAACCCACATACAACCTGTTTTTTTGTTAAAATTATCATTTTGCCCTACCATGTCATAAATGAACCATTTTATTAGAAGAAAACCTGCATGTGAAAATATTCCACTTAAAACATGACCATCTATTAATGTTGAATGATTAAATACACAGATGAATTTTTTATCACTATAAAGATATTGTAAATATTTTTGTATATCATCTTGAGAAACAATGACATTTAGTGATAATAATGCAGCCATTATTTTACTTCCCATAGTATAATAAAATTGTATTGCAAGAGGATCATTTGAATTAACTACAAAATAAACTATTGAACATATTACTAGCATATATAATACTAAACGCAATGGCATAGATACATAATGAATAAATGCGTATATTTTTGATAAAATAGACATATTACTATATATAAAATATAATATTTACTCTTTATACTTTTTAACACATAAAACAGTATTTTTATTTTTATAAAATTTATACAATTTTTCAATAAAAGCACGAGTAATGTAATCATTCAATAGCATATTAACAGAATTCAATAGAAAATCTTTATCAATTTTGTATTCTTTACAATCTGGTTGTGAAGTATTAAATAATGTTTTAATATCATCAATATCATAAATATTTTTTAATTTATATGATTTATTTTTAGACTTATGATTATTGGGAAAAGATTTTTTTTGTAATTCTTGTAAATAATTATTATTATCAAAATCATAATATGCATCTGTTTTATTAATGTTACATTCTACATGATCTATTTCTGTAATGTTTGCAAATTCAACAGCAAAAACTGCTGTAAGTTTATCTAAAAATTGAATTAATGGTATTTCATGACAATTCTGAATTTTTAAAAAATAATATATTATAAATCTGTCGGAGTAAGGAACAATATTTTTGTCAACATTGATCATAACTTTCTCACAAAAACACATACCTTTGAATATATTGATAATATCATTTTGATATTCCTCTAAAATGAAAGGTACTTCTAATACAATTTTTTGTTTGGCTAAATCTTTACTTTTAATTACACCATCTTCAAATATTTTCTTAATAAATTCATCGGATATGACATCAATATAAATATCTTTAATATTTTTGTTTATAACTATCATAATAATAGTATATATATTCTAAAGTTCTATATGATTTTTATACATAAGCGTAGAATATTTTGGAATATCAATATTATAATATTCTTTTTTTGCATACTTTTTATCTTTGATCCATATTCGAATAATATAAAAGAACTTTTTAGGGCTAATTGATATACCGTTTATATTGTAACACATATCATCGTTAATTCCTATATTTTCACCTATCATGTTTGCTATACAATTGAACCATTTTGCATCTAAATCTTCTGGCATAACTTTAAAAGAAAAACAACCACCATTTTGATTAAGTTCATCTTCATATCTTGGCATTATATCTAGTCTCATAACAAAAAACATACCTTTTGCAAATAATTCTCGAAATGCCAAAAAATAATTTACAAAATCATCAGCGGTTGAAATATTTCCAAGTAATTTATAACTTTTATCATCCCATTCTATATCATAAGGATCATGAAAATATATACACCATGTATCATTTAAGAAATTATTTGATTGTGACATATATTAAATATATATATTATTTCTTATATAAAAAGATGGGATAATGTTATTAATATATGATTATACTTGTAACAGGTGGATGTGGGTTTATTGGATCAAATTTTATTAACTATTTTTTGGAGCAAAATAGAAATGCTACAATTATAAATATTGATAAATTGGATTATTGTTCTGATGTTAATAATGTTTTACCAAACAACAAATATATATTTATAAAAGGTGATATAAATGATAAACAATTAGTATTAAATATATTAAACCAGTATAATATTGAGTATGTTATACATTTTGCTGCACAAACACATGTAGATAATTCTTTTGAACATTCTATAGATTATACAAGGGATAATATTTTAGGAACTCATATGTTATTAGAATGTTGTAGACTGTATAATAAACTTAAGAAATTTATTCATATATCAACTGATGAAGTATATGGTGAAATAGACCTAGATAGTCAAGGTTGTTGTGAAAAAAGTTTATTAAATCCAACAAATCCATATGCAGCAACTAAAGCGGGTGCGGAATTTATTGTAAGATCATATTATTATTCGTTTAAACTTCCTATAGTAATTATTCGAGCCAATAATGTATATGGTAGAAATCAATATCCTGAAAAACTTATTCCAAAGTTTATTATGTTATTGAAAAATAATAAAAAATTAACTATTCAAGGTGAAGGAAACACTAGGCGTAATTTTATATTTGTAGATGATGCAATTAAAGCAATTAGTTTAGTATTAGCCAAAGGAGAATTGAATAACATATATAATATAGGGACTAATAATGAATATAGTGTATTGGAAATTGCCAAAATGTTATTAGATTTAGTAAAAGGGAATAATTATGATATTGAAGAACATATAGAATATATTCAAGATAGAAATTTTAATGATTTTCGATATAGTATCAATAGTAAATTATTACAAAGTTTAGGATGGAAAGAAGAAAAAGAATTTGCAGAAGGTCTAAAAGAAACTGTAGAATGGTATATGAGCAAATAAGCAATATAAAGATAATTGTATATTAATAATATAAAATCAAAATACATAATGTATCAGACCAGTATCAGAAATAAAAAAAAACATACACAATTTAATAAAGACAAGAGCGTTAATTATTCTATAAATTTAGAATATGAAGAATATGCCTATGTTATTAAATTGCTTGGAAATTGTAGAGCCAAAATATTAACTAATAGTGGTATTGAAGCAATTGGTATTATTAGAGGTTCTTTGCGCAGATTTAATAAAAGAGTTCTGATAGAGAATGGAGACCTAGTTGTAATATCAAAACGAGATTTTCAAGATAACAAGGTTGATATTGTTCATAAATTTAACATTGACCAATGTCAATCGTTAATTAAAGATAAGATTATATCTGATGTATTAATTAACTGTTATTATAATAAAAATCATTACTTAAATGAAGATACAAATACAGAAAATCAGTCATATGCTGAATTTGATATTATTTCAGAATCATCTGATGATGTTTTATCGGCAAATGAAAATAGCGAAATAGAAGAACAAGATATAGATGATATATAGAATAGCATTATATTTTTCAAAAAATATATAACATTTTTAAGGGATATATGAATAATGATAATGTTAAATCAATTTCAAATATGACAGTAAATGAGATATCTGAAATGAAAAATAAATGGCGTATTAGACAATATAAAAGGGTTTCAAATTACGCTGTTTTATTTGGACCAAGAAATAGTGTTAAAGCATTTTGGGATCCTTTATTGGAAATGATTGACGAAGATGACAAAATAGAAGGTAATGAAAAATCTAGTTCAAAAATTAAGAATTATTTTATACATTTGTATAGAAAGTTTATCAAAAATAAAAAAATTGATTGTTTTCCAAAATCTGATATTATAAACAAATGAGTTCCTTTAATCTGATGGAGAAATTGGATTTGCAAAAACAAATTCAAGATCTAAAAGAACAAGTAAAAAACTTAAATGAAAAACTGACAATAGAAAGAGAGGAGTTTAAGGACATATATAAAAGAAATAATAACAATTTGTCAAATAGTAGTAATTATGTAGACATTGAATGTTTCGTAGAAACTCAGTATATACATAATTTAAAAACACAAATCAATAATTTAATTAATCAAAACAATATCTTAAAAAATAGGAATAGAAAACTTATTGAAGAGAATGAAAGTCTAAAAAACAGATAGATATAAATTTATAATATAAATCTTGAATTAACAAATATATTAAGTTTAATAAAATAAATTATTTTTTTGTTTTCTTCTTTTGAGATTGATAAGAATATTTAAGCATTGATTTATATTCTTTTAACAACATTTTTTGAGATTTATATATTACATATTTTTTACCATTTTGAATATATATTTTCCTATTATATTTGCTATTATTTTTATCAATATATCTGTCATATTTACTTCCTCCACGAGATTTATTATAGCTTTCTAATATATATTTTTCTTCTCTATTATTTATAAAATCTAATAGTTCATTTTTTGTAAAATAGGATTTATTATTGATTTTTAAATAATTATAATGGTTTCCAAAATTTATAAATACTAAAAAATTTGTAAACTCATCAACTCTTTCGCTTTCTATACTTTCTACCGTAATTTGTTGTTGTATTATCTCTTTTATATTTTTATCATCAGTATTATTGGAACTAATTGTATAATTAGTAGTTATAATTATAATCTTAATATTAAATTTTTCTTTCAAAAAATTACTAAGTGCAGTTGAAAGAGTAGAATTTATCATACTGTTTTGAAATAAATGTCTGTATGAAATATATGCTTTTATTTTATTAATTACTTTTGTATGTTCATCGTTATTTAAATATATTTCTTCGATATCTTGAAAGAGATGATGCATGTATTTATATTCCATTCTATCATAATCCCAATCTTTTTTCTCTTCTGGTGCACCAATATGCTCTGTATTTGTACTGTCTTTAATGGCTTTAAAATTAGTTATAAAACTCTCATAATTCCTATTTTCTTCATCATATGTATGTTCTAACATATAATAATTTATAAGATATTTTTTAAGATTGTTAGTATTTATTTTATAATTGTCATCTAAATAAATTTTAACATCTTCATTATCTTTATATATGTCAAATTTATAATTTTCTAAACTTTCTTTTAAACAATTATAAAAACATTCGTTTCCACTACCACTAACATCAATTATAGCATATGGTATTTTTGTACCTGGTGTATCTTTATCCGACATATTTTTCTAATAATTTAATATAATATTATATTATTATTTCATATTTTAACCTCTTTTATTAAGATGTTTAAGGAGTTTTCAATTTGAGTACATAATTCGGTTAATCTTTCATATTATAAAAACTTTCTAAATTTTCTAGAAAAAATAAATTATGTACTCATTTTACAATCCTAAATTTTTTTATTTTTAGTAATACAACTATTGTTATCATATGTTTTTGGCATGAAAGAATGCATGTTGCCCTTGTCATCTATAAAACATTCTCTCTGAAGTCTCTTGCTATATTTAAAATCAATCTTTGAAATCTTAGTATGATCAATTAATGTCGCTATGATTGTTTGCAATGGCGCATCTCCCCATCTACAATAAAATATATTTCCACATTTATCAATTTTATCAATAATATCCTTCACTTCTGTTGTATTCCAAAAACTTGTTTTGGTAATGCAGAAATTATTATAATACATAATTGGCATACTTAGATCAACTTCCCCTTTATCATATTCGTGTCCTTTCAAAACTTTATACAAACTTTTGAAATTTTGGAAATATGGAGAATTAGCATCCAGTTTATGATCAACAAATAGTTCTTTAATTTTATCCATTTTATCAGGAAATGCATCTACAAATAAATCCTTCATTTCATAATTACACATACTACAATCAATATGAATAATATTAGACATATAATTCATATCTCTAGATTTAGCTAAATCAAACAAATCCATATTAATGGGTTCTTCAATAATGCTATCGTCATCTAATCTCATTATATATTCATAATCTTGTACATATTTGGTAAAATTTTTGATCCAAAAATAGCACATAGATCTATATTTTGCATTTCTCCAATAAGGAACTGGTTGGAGTTCTATAGAGTTTTGCATTTTTTCCATATCAATATGTGTTGGAATTGTAAAGTCGTTAATATCTAATTTCTGGAAATTAACTAAATATTTGCATTCTTCTCTAACACTTTTCATAATTTCCTCTTGCGATCTATTATCATAGTCTCCTTCATGTAAAATAATGACAGGGTATTTATATTTGGCATTGAAATTTTTAAACAAAAAATAGAGACTTGTTTTTAAATATATTTTTCTTTCAATAGTATTTTGTGTTAAAATAAATATTGCACTCTTCACCATCTTAAATATCTATATATATTGTCAAAATATCTTTTATATATTTTCATTAATAATTTAGTTTACTTATTAGATCTTTATTATAATTAACAAGCGTTCTTTTATCTTCTTCAATTTTATTTGCACCATATAAATAATAGTAATTATATAACTTAAATGCAGATAAATCATAATTACATATTGCATCATGAAAAAATGCTAAACTATACAATGTTATATCACATCCACCATTTTCATTTATAATAAAGGTGTTATCGTCTATAATAATATCATCTTTATTTGTTCTTGTAAAATTATAAATTAATTCATTAATATGTAATGTAAGTTTTTCTTCATTTAAAATAAATGCGATTGTAGTCGTCTCATTTTTAAATATAGAATTATGGATATTATATATATAGAATTTATCTTTACCAATTTTAATTTCCATTTTATAAGATTTAATATCAGTTAATTGATTAAAAAATTCAATCTCGTTATTAAATGTTAAATGTTCACTACATTCTGTGTTCTTTTTACATTTTAGTATTTCGTCGCTATAATTTTTTATTATATCTTTATCATATTCATAATAGTTGTTATGAATATTAATATTTTTTCGCATTTTGTCTTGTATATTTTTACAGTCTTCGTTTTTATCACAATTTTTATTGATAGGTGATAATTTTACATTGTTGTCAGTAATTGATATATAAATATCATTATTAATATACCGTTTTTCTTGTGTTTCTGTGTCAAAATAGTATATAGGTTTACATTTTAATACAAAAAGATAGTTAAATTTGTTATTAAAATCTTTGATTTTTGCCATTAATAGCAATGACATAGATTTTAAAGCACCTTTTCCATTAAGTTCTGGACTTTTTACAACTACATTGTTAATATTATAACCTTTAATGTGGGGATTTAATGGAAATGTTTCTTTTTGAATAGCCTTATCTAATGAAACATGACTATCTTTATTATCTAGTTTCCAAGAAGTTTCTGAAATATATGTTTGATTATATGATGATATTAAAACTGACAAAGAGGGTTTTTTAAGAAATTTGTAAATGGTGAAATTATCAACAATTTCTTTTGAACATTTTTGTTCATCAATTACTTTAATATCTTTAGGTTTATCAGCAGGTTTATCAACAGGTTTATCAGCAGGTTTATCAACAGGTTTATCAACAGGTTTATCAACAGGTTTATCAACAGGTTTATCAGCAGGTTTATCAACAGGTTTATCAACAGGTTTATCAACAGGTTTATCAACAGGTTTGTCAGCAGGTTTGTCAGCTAATGAAAATGGTTCATAGTATTTTGTATAATACTTGAAAATTACATTTTTATAAGAAATAATATTTAATATTAAAAATATACCTAATAAAAAACCTATAATATATATAAATATTTTAATCATATAAGCACTCTAATATAACTGTAAAAAAAAAGATATAAGAAATATTATTGTATTATTTATTATAAATATATAATGAGTACCAATGAAAAATTCTCATCAGATACTGTAGATGATTTAGAAAAAAGTATTAAAAATATTGATTTCTTATCATTTATAAATAATTTACAACAAAATGCATCATCTATGTCTTCTCAATCTAAAAAGAAGTCAAAAAAACAAAAGAAAAATAAAAATTTTACAATTAAAGAAACAGATGAAGACGATGAAGACGATGAAGAAGATGTACAAGAGGATACCTTAGATGAAAATAAATCTAAAGATAGTGAAGAAGACAGTGATGAAATATCATGTGAAGATGACGACGACGATGACGATGACGATGACGATGAAGATGACGACGATGACGATGAAGATGACGACGATGACGACGAAGACTATAATGTAAAATCAAATCTCACAGAAGAAGGTCTTTGGAATGTACTAAATAATTTTTTGACTGATGAAGAAGGTAATAATATTGCTACTTCTATGTCAAATATTGCTTATGAACTTCATAAAATCAACAAATATTTAAGTAAAAATAAATAATATTAACGCGTATTAATAAAAGAATACTTTTTATAATGATATTATAGAAAATAATAATGTCAGCTGAAGATACAGTAAATCAAGTTATTATAGATAATAAGGAAAATATTGAAATATTGAATACTTTTTCTAAAGAGTTTTTTTCTATGAATAATATAATAAATGAAAAGATATCTCTTATATCTTCAAAATTAGACACATTTATAGAAGAGGAAAAAAAAAAGGAAAATGTTCTTAATATTTTAGAATCCAAAATAACAGCAATTGAATTAGGAAATGTTCTTAAAACATTAGTAGAACAAAGAGTAATATTAAATAATAAATATAATGAACTAAATACAATTATTGTAAATAATAACAAAAAAATTGAAATGATATCAAGTACTATTAAAGAAAATAAACAAATTATAGACAGTATCTATAAAATAGTAGGTGTATTAGACGAAAATATCAATACAATAAATACTACAGTTGATAATAGACAACATTAATTATATAAAACTATTCCATAATTTTTTTTCTAGCTTTAAGTTATTACCAGCTTCATCTTTTAAATACAATCCGTATTTTCCAATATTAAGATATCGTACATTACCTTTCATATCAACTTTTTTTGGTAATGATTTTATAAAACACAAATCATTTTCTCTTAATTCTTCAACTGATATTTTTTTCCATTTTAAATATGCTTCAATGTTAGTATATTTATTATCCTCTTTATTATAATAACAATATCCATATTTTGTTTTTATTATACCCGTATTATATTCTACAGGTTTTTTATTATCAGTCGATTGCATTGGTACATTTTCTAAAGATACAAGTATTTTTGAATATAAATTATTAAGTATTAATTCTTTAGTATTGTTTTTACAAATAATGTTATCTAAATCGTCTTCTAATTTTGAGGTAAATTTTAAATCACATAAATATGGTGTTAACTCGTATAAATACTGTATAACATCAATTCCCAAATTTGTTGGTATTAAAAGGTCCTTGTGTTTTCCTCCTAAATATACTTTTTGAAACTTGGATATAATTTTTGAAGTTTTTGAGAAACATTCTAATTCATACGTTTGTTGTGGATTTTGACCTAATTCAACATACTTTTTTTCAAGCAATTTATCAACAATAGATGCATAGGTTGATGGACGTCCTATTCCTTCATTTTCAAGTTCTTTTATCAATTGAACTTCATTAAACATTGATGGTATATTATCTATATTTCCATTTGATACATATTCCTTTGCAAAACAATACTTTGATTTTAGGATAGTATTCATTAATTCTTCATAATCTTCAATATGATTATCATATATTTTAAGAAACCCATCGTATATCAAGAAGGACTTTGAACATTTGAACATGTATTTATTACATTCACTTTTAAACTCTAATTGAATATCCATATATTCTGCATCATTCATCAATGATGCCATTGTTCTTTTCCATATGATTTCATATAATTTACCATGTTTACTTGTATATGTTTCAAAAGTATTTTCGATACTAGAATATACAGGATTTACTATTCTGATTGCTTCATGTGCTTCTTGTGCATTAGCAATTTTTGTCTTATATACTCTATATTTTACATATTCTTCTCCAAATTGTTTCTTAATTTGGTTCATTATAATCTGTTTTGCTTCTTGTGAGATATGTGTTGAATCGGTTCTCATATATGTTATTAAACCATTCTCATATAGATCCTGAGCTAATTTCATTGTAGTTTTTGTATTAAATTTGAATTTATTATATGCGTCTTGTTGTAATGTCGTAGTTGTATATGGTGGTGGAGGACTAGATTTTTTTGTTATTTTATTATAAGAAATATAATATTTGATATTTAGATTAAGATTATTTAGTAATTCTTTTACTTTATTCACATCATTATATTTGGCAACTTCATTATTATGTACAAACTTAGCTTTAAATGCAACGCTTCCAATATTAAATACACCTTCTATTTCCCAATATGGTGTGATCTCTTTACTTAAAATTTTGTTTCTTTGATTAATACATATAATTAAACCAGCCATTTGTACTCTACCAGCACTTAAGCAATTTTGATTGAATTTTGCCCATAATATAGGAGATATCTTATAACCAATTAACCTATCTATGATACGCCTAGTTTCTTGTGCATAAACCTTATCCATGTCAATTTGTTGTGGATTATTTATAGCGTCTAAGATAGCTCGTTTAGTAATCTCATTAAAAGAAATCCTATAACATTTTTTTCTATGTATTAAATCTTCTATGTATATTTTTAAATGATTTGCTATCGCCTCGCCTTCCAAATCAGGATCAGATGCTAAATAAATAATATCTGCATTTTTGGTCAATTTTCTAATATTATCTATTAATTTTTGATTTGTAGGTACATAATTAACAGTCCAGTCATTTACATTTACACCTATATTATCTTTTGGTAAATTGCAAATATGTCCACAAGAAAATGTTACTGTTACATTTGGATCATTTAGATATTTTTTTATAGTCTTTGTTTTTGTATAACTTTCAACTATAATAAGTGATCTCATTATAATTATATAAGTAATATTATAAATCAATTTTTATGTAGAAAAATAATTTACTATAAATATTGTTAAATATTAGATACTATGGATAAAAAAAACAAGAAAATATACAAGTTGAAAAATGGTATCAAAATTTTAATTATTCCATTAAAAACTACATTAACGCATATATCTATAAATTTCTTGTTAGGAACAAAACATGAAACTCAAAATACGATTGAATTAACTCATTTTATGGAACATTTAATTGGTAGAATGACATCAAAAAAATACCCAAATGACAATTATATTAGTAGAGAAATATCAAAAAGAGGAGCATATACAAATGCATATGTTAACAGTTATGAAACATCATTTTACATAGAAGGTTTTTATAAGGATTTAGAATTTTTTATTGATTTACTCTCTAATGCAATAAATGATTTTCAAATAGACTATAAAATAGCACAAAAAGAAAAAAATGCTGTCATACAAGAACTTAGAAATATAATATCAAACAATGATTATATTTTTGAATATGAAATTTTTAAATATTTATATCCAAAATATGCATATCAAAATGATTACGAAAAACACATTAAATTTATAAAAAAATATGATATTAACAAACTATATAATTTCATCAATAAACATATAATAATGCAAAATATGGTAATATCAATATCTTGTCCGAATAATCAAATAAAAAATACAAAACAATTGATAAACAAATACTTTGGTAAAATGCAAGATCATAACAATAGGACTATAAATTATCCTGTATATGAACATAAAAATTCTATTATGAAAATAATAAGAATTAAAAATCCCTATCAAGATGATAATACACTTGTTAATTTATATGTATGTAAACCTATTAAATACTTATCTGATGAACATTTAACCTTGATTTTTCTGCAAAAGATTTTATTTAATTTTGATATTGGTATTTTTTACAAAGTATTACGAAAAGAGCTTGGTTTAATATATAACATTAAACTGTTAATACATATTGATATAAATAATCCAAAGTCATCTTGTTATTACATATCTACAAGTACATTTCAGAGTAATACATCAACATTAATAAAAAATATACTAGATATTTTACAAACCTATAGTTTGACAGATGAAGATATTGCAAATGCACGAAATAGTATCATTTTGGAATATCAACAACAAAACTTTTATAATCTTACATCTTATAACAAATATTATCAAAAAATGATGTTACACAACCAACATATAATAGAAAGATCAGATATATTAAAAAAATTTAAAAATTTTACAACAACAATCATAAGGAAATATTTTGAAATTATGAAGACAGATATTATAAATAAATGTATAGTTTTTTATTATTCAAATAAAAATCTTAATACTTCTATCAAATCAATATTATCAAATAATTATAAATATCAACTTCACACAATAGAAAAAAAATAATTATATAAAATAAAGAATGGACCCTTTTTATTTTTATATTTATATGATTACTATCGTCACGTCTACAATATTATTTACAATTAGTAGATGTTATTTTAAAGTACACGACTTTGATATGTTTTTTTATCCTAATGAAAATTATAATATTTTAGAAAGCAAGATATTTCTAGCATCACATATATCCATCAACTTCTTACTTGGAATGTTTTTTGGTTTTAATGTATTACAAGGTATGATGTTAAAAATATTATTATTTGATGTATATTTGTATTTTACAGAATATTGTGACATATTCAAGACTGCAAAATTTTCTAATCTTGTTACCCTAGTAGTTTTATCACTTGCAAGCTTTTTAATAGGCTGTGTATTTTCAAAATGGTTTGATAAAATGACTTCATAAAATAAAAAAATATTTTTTTGTCTAAGATTTAAGTTTGAGTTTAGTTTTTTGGTTTTATTTACAAATTTCTTCAATCTTACTTTTTACAATTTTTGAAGTCTGTAAGAAATTAATAGGATTTCTGAAAGGACACTTAAATACAAATTCGTTGTCATCACTGCTTCCACACTCATAATCTTGGATTTGATGTTCTATGTAGTTCATTAGACATTTTTCGTGTAATATAGAACTACAAATGTTTTTTTCCTTACCTGTAACATCGTCGACTTTTTTATTATAAAATGTTATTTTTCTTGCAAATCTGTTGATGCGAGTATAACAGATACAACACTCGTGTTTTTGATCGCCCTTTTTTATTGAAGATATCTCGAATGGTAAGTCTTTAATATTCCAATTAGGTCGTTTTGACAATAACTTATTAATGCGCTTATAAGCATATTTATTATATCTGAAACTCCCTGTAGAAAAGTTATCTAGTCCCGACCCAAGACAGAAATTTGTTTCAAAATGGATCATATCCTCCATAATCTTAGAAGACGCCTTCATTCTTTCAAAGTCAGAAAGTTTATCAAGATACGTTCCTGTATGCGGAGATATCATCTTACCATGTTTAGTCATAATAAAGGAGTTGCATAACATATCGAGTGTTTTGAATGGAGGCAACATATTTTTATTACGCGGTAATACAATATCAATACCAATTTCGATTTTATGTCCTTCAAATATGAATGGGATATATCCGAGCTTTATGTCGAACGATACTTTGATGACACTTTTTAGAGGAAGCATACAATACTGTGTATCAGATTGAACAAGTTCTTGTATAGTATACTTCATACAGCTACCCATTTCATTCTTCATCTTAGTCAATACCGCTCCTAAGAAATTGATAGAGTCTGTTTCGTTAGAAAATGAAATATCCATATCTTCTGGATTTAAAGTCCTAGAAGCAGTTTCAGGACGATAAGCAGGGTTCCAGAATTTTTTGATATCTACTTTTTCATCATCCGACAAGTTTTTGTAATATTCTTTTTTGTAATAATCTGATATGATCTCATCGCGAACCATACCCCCAAATATGATACCATTATGTTTAAACGCGTAAAGTTTTAACATATCATATATGATACGTTTCATGCGCTCTGGAATAATTTCTATTTTTTTACAATAAATAGTCATATGTATTCTTGATACCAAAGGTAGCTTATCTAAACGCGTGTATTTAAACCAATGTATGCAGTGTATAATCAATCAAATATACATAAAATATATAATCATTTTTTTACTGAATATACAACATTTTATGACATTTTTATCCAACATCATTTTCAATTTTAATTTTAGCATATTCATACATTACATGTTCTGCATTGGCAATGGGTAGTAAATAGTCTTTTGCACCATAAAATTCTGGATTTTTACGCGAACTTCTATTTACTAAAGTACGTAATACATTTAAATCATTTAGTTCATATCGAGCGTTATTAGTAATATTATTATGATCTGTTAGGCTAAAGAAAATAGATGATATTATTTTGTCTCTTCCATTAGGCATATAGAAACTATTAGGATATAAGAATGTGACAGAAAACACGCCTGTTGCATCAATAAGAAGTTTATTTGGTGTATTTTCAAAAGCTATATCTGCACACGGAAATGGAAGTCCAGAACCAGAATAATTAGTCATTCTATCTATTGGATTTGGTGCAATAAGTAATATCTTTTTATATTTTTCAGGATTTTTAACATTACCTGATATATTTAATTTTGAATAGTCATTATGAAAGTCTATTTTACAATATATAAACTCATCGTCAAATATCATTATTAATATTTACTTCTATATTTTACATATACAATTATTTAACATAATATAATTTATAAAAATAATTTAATAAATTCTAGTACTGGTACCTAGACCATTTGGATTTACTTCTATTTTTTCACAATTAGTAGCAGAACATTTAACTATATATTGTTGTGGATACATAGTGCCAGCCTCATCATGTGATCTTAAGCAAGGAGCACAAGGGGCTAAATTCTTTAATGATTGTAATCTACTTCTCTCCATTATCATTTCGGCATTTTCTTGCAAAAACATTCTGCTTTCATAACTGCTTTTAAGCATATTTTTGGAAGCAAGGTCATTAAGTAGTTCTGCATTTACTTGGCATCGTGGTCTATAATCTGTGAAAGATCTACCATCAGACATTTTAACAGGGCAATGTGGAACAGGTTCTTGAGATGAACAACAACTCATATTTATATCTAATCAATAATAATATTTTTTATTTTTGTCATATATATTTACAAAAATACAAAAAATCTACGATATACATTTCAAATGGATACTAACTCCATATCAAACAAAAAATTGATTTTTAATTTCAACCAACATATGATTGAAAAAAGTAAGATGCCAACCTCTCTTATCAATATTGACAACTATACTACTAAATTTGAAGTCTATCCCACAGATTTAGTAGTATTTGCACAAGAAAAAAATCTTACACTTATTCCGCTTACATCTATGAGGGGTCAAGCACTTGCCCTATTGGCTCAACCAGAAGTGAGAGGGCAAAAACATCTGGGAAGAGATGAAGCAGTAAAATTCTTCAAGAATATTGGAATGAAAACAACAGATGCAATTCAACAATTCAATAAGGCGACGGGTCTAAAAAGAATAAAGATGAGGGGTAACTATTGTCTTCAATATCCCTTTGAATGTGATACAACAGATATTGATAAACGAAAGGGAGTATCTATAACTGGTGATAAAAATGATTACATCAATGCTATCAAGAATTGGTGGAAAAAAAATTTGATTGATGTTCCAAATGAAGAATGGCAAATCGGACATCTTGACCCAACCATTAATGATGCTTCTGAAAAAAATCTTGCCTATCAACCACCTATTCAAGGAAAATACAGAGATAGGTTCAAATTTGACCCTTTTTTTCTTAAAATGTGGCCTGTTGGATGTGAGTGTGTTTCTAAGAAATACGAGTATTATACATATGAAGAACGAAAGATAATTTATGAGGGATTCAAGGAGGAGTTTGAGTAGTAGTAGTGTCTTTAATTCTTTTCTCTGTAATATTGATATATTCTTTATTAATATCAAATCCAACATACCTTCTTTTTGATTGAACACAGGCTACTGCTGTTGTGCCACTACCCATAAATGGGTCAAGAACAATAGCATTTTCTTTTGTAAATAGTTTTACAAGATGACAAATCAGAGAAACAGGTTTTACTGATAGGTGAGTATTGTAATCACCTTTTTCGGCCTTATTGGGCTTTGATACAAGAAACACTCTATCCATGCTTTCTTCAACCCTATCAGTTGTAATAATATTTGAAGGAAAGAATCCTTCTCCTGTTTTTGTTTCAACAGATGTATTCATAAGGCCAGTCCCGTATTTTTGAAAATTATCAATATATCTATTTTCAATAGGTTTTACAGCAAGACACATCGGTTCAATCGCTGGTTTGAGTTGGGGAGTTTTCCAGTTATTACAAGTTTCTTTTAGTGCCTTTTTTTGTTCCGCAGTAAGAGATTTATCTTTATCAATTATATGGTCTTGAGAAAAGGCCTTGACTTGTGATTGTGTATAAATCCATCCAAGCATATCGCGTATCTCAAATCCTGCATCTTCAATAGCCATTGTCATAGAATGATAAAGACGAGGACTGCTGAATGAGATAAAAGCACCACCTGGTTTCAAAATTCTATAAACTTCAGATGAAACTTTAGCATAGAACTCATTAAACTTTTTGGACTGATTCCTATCAAACTTCATGCCTTTTGGTAAATTTCCTACGACAGCAGAAGATCCCTTATTATCAAGGCCTTCTTTGTTCCAATCATCTCCAAGTCCATCAAGAAAGTATGGTGGGTCTGTACATACCATATCAATAGAGTTTTCTGAAATTTTCTTCATCATTTCAATACATTCTCCATATGACACTTTGTTAAGCATATCCTCAAGATTTAGGGGTGGATCATAAGTAGTTGAAATATCTTGTGCGGGTTGGCTTACAGTAAAATTTGTTGAATTCTCTAATAGTTTAACAAGGTCTTTTTTAGACTTTCCAGAAATTCCTTTAATTTTCTTTTGTTTACATATCTCCTTTAGTTCAATGATAGTTTTTGAATTGTAATCCATTTTTTCTGACTGAATATTTGTTGGTGTGGTTGTATCAATTTTTACCACGCCACCATTTGTTTTTGATAAAACTTCTTGAACTTTCTGTTCTACAAGTGCTTCAATTGTATTGTTCTTTTTACAAGGACGCTTACGGCTATAATGGTCTTCCAAATGACCCTTCTGTGTAAAAGTTTTCTGACAGATTTCGCAGATATAATTTACCATTTCCTATTATAATATACGTAGATTTTCTTTAACTCATTTTAACGGGAATTAACGATTTCGGGTTTGTCAGAGAATTTATTTTTTTGTGTATTATTATCTTTTAGAAGCCTTCCAATGTAGGGTATAAAATATATTAAATACTTTATTTATTGCATTCTAATATTTTGGCAATTAATTGCGCTTTAGTACCATCTGTATTTAAATTTAATTGCATACAAATGTTTTTAATTTTATCTAGGTTTAATTTAGATAGTTTTTTTTGATTATATTTATCATCTGTATTTAAAGTAAATTCAGATATTGATGAAGCATTATCATTTTCTGTATCTATTTTATCAATCGCATTTATAATATCAACAGGGTCTATAGCATCTTCAATTCTTTTATCTAAATCTGTGTTATTAAAAGATATTTTAACATTTTCATCCATATCATCTGTGTCAGATACTTTTGTAATAGTCTCAACAATAGTTACAGTAGTGCCTTGTGTTTCATTATTGGGTAATTCAATATCTTCTGAAGATAGAGGAAATGAACATGAACCAACTGATTTGCATGATTGTTCAGGAATAGAATTGCTGAAAATTTCATTCATAACTATATTGGAACGTTCTAAATTCTTACTTAAAGAATTATCTCTATTTTCTTTTTTTATCAAATTAACTCTTTTCTCTAAGATAAAGAAATTGCCTTCTATTATTGTAACTTTTCTCCATAAAAACATCACTAAGAATATAAGAAGAGCTATTACAAATAGTGTTACATAAGTAGGATCAAATAAAAAGTTATACATGTTTATTTATTAAAATCATAACATATTTTGTTTTTCATTTTAATCGCATTATCGATTACTACGCTTGGAAATTCTTTTGTATCTAATAACTCAATAGCTATACACAGATATGAATGGCCGCGTCTTATTTTGTAAGGGAAATAAAATTCTGTTTTTACAGTGTCATTTATTTGAATAGCATCAACAGACAAATTAATAAACTTATCGGGATAAAGTTCTTCTAAAATTACTAATTTATGAAAATGAGTTGTAATGATCAATGATATTCCGGATAAATTACTTAAATATTCTACAACAGCATATGCAGTTGCCATACCTTCAGTTGGAGGTGTTGAATGCATCGGTTCATCCATTAAAAAGAGACCTTTTTTATTTTCTTGGGATAACTTTTCCGCTTTTTTAATCATATTTAAACAATATTCAGCCTCTGTTTCAAAATATGACTTAGACCCTAAAATATCTGATACACGCATAAATGAATTAATGGTATCATATAGTAAAAGATTTGATTTGATACTATATGTGATACCAAAAGTTTGACCTAATATTACATTTGATAATATCGTTTTTACATATGTTGTTTTTCCACCTGCATTCGGACCAGTTATTATTATATTTTTTTGTAAATTGATAGGATTGCTAATTTGTTCATTATTTAAAATTGGATTTTTGGCATCCCATATAATGGATTTATCATTTACATAAGATACTTTAGACCATTCACCTGTTAAAAATAATTTATTAATTGAATCAATGACATCTACAGCATAAATAGTTTTTAACAAACAAGATATTTTATTCTTTAGATTGTCATCTTTCCATAGTTTATATATATCTGTCATAGAATTATGTAGTACTAATCCATCAAATGCATTATCAATATTAAAATAAGGGTCTATGAATTTTTCTGGTAGTTTTTTAAGTATATTTTGAGAATGTTTTACAAAAAAGAGAAGTCCCTTCATTTTCTCGTGCAATTTGTGTTTTGTATTATATAAAAATGTTGCAACTTCAAAAGTTTGATACATATTGTAAAGGTATACACCTATATATAGAAAAATTGTTACGAATTTTGTTAAATCTACTCTAAAGTTGCCAGTTGTTTGAAAAGAGAATTTAATAATATTCCAAAATATTTCAATATATGTCTGAAATGATATATTCATTTTAAGAAATTTATTTAGATAATAATAAGGTGCTATAAAGGTGCTTAAAGGATATAAAAATGATGTTAGCGGTATCATATAAATCTTATAAAAGTGATAAAAGTCCAAAAGTTGTTCAATATAATTTACATAATTAATAACGAAGGATGAAGGAAATAGTATTTCAATAGAAGTGTTACTATCTATTTCATTAGCAATTTGATATATCCATAAAACATCGTTTTCAAAATCTTTTAAAATTTCTATATCTGCTTCAAAGTCAACAAATGTTGCCTGTCTTTGCTCTAATAATTCTTTATCATTTATAGGGTGCTTTATAAGTCTGTCAATTAATATTTTACTTCCAGATAGAATTGGTAAATTTATAGCCCATTTATCTAAATTAGTATCATTATATACGTCATTCGATATGTCTATTTTTTGTCCCTTAATAATATCATCATTTATTATTTTACTAAGAATAAGATCCTTCTTTGCTGCATTGAAATCAAATAATTGCTTGATATCATCTATAGTTTCTTCGTCCATTTTATTATAAGAATTTTATAAAAAAATGATATAAAATCTCGCAGTTATCTATTATACAATAATATGGATGATATAATTATAAGCCATAAAGGTATTTTGTATATCATAGCAAAGGATGAATACGAAACTCTAGAGGAAGCATATCAGCGAGGTTGGTTTATTATTAATAATAAATCCAAATATGAAAATATTAATCAATTAATATCATTATCATTTATGAATAATTATAAAAATAAGGGTATGAATTGGGATTAGTCATTTATTATCAATGTTTCTTACCAGTCATCTTTTTGGGCATTTTTCTGGGTTTGGGGCTTGATGAACGTTTTTTGGGCATAACAGGTTTTTTTGATGATTTACGAGCTTTGCGTCCACCACTTTGTTCTTCTTGTTGGGTATTTTCTTCCATACCACCTTGTAATTCCATTTTGTCTTGGGTATCCATTTCATTGTCATAGCCTCCATGTTTTTTGCCTGTTTTTTTTGTTTTTTTTTCTAAAGAAAGCTTAGTCCCTAATAATAATAAGGAAGTTAGGAATGGTGAAAGATCTATACCACCTTTGCTAATTTTGCTTTTAATTTTCTTTAATGAAGAAATAGTAGCTTTCGCGACTTTAGAGGGAGATTTAGCGCGGGGCTTAGAGGGAGATTTAGCGCGGGGCTTAGAGGGAGATTTAGCGCGGGGCTTAGAAGGGGATTTAGCGCGGGGCTTAGAAGGGGATTTAGCGCGGGGCTTAGTAGATCTAGATTTTCTTGCTCTCTTTCCTCCTATTTGTTCCATATCTTGTTCCATATCTTGTTCCATATCTTGTTCCATATCTTGTTCAAACGCTTCTTGATTATATGTCATTAATATATACTTGTCGTTCTATATTAAATAGTATAAAATAATTTTATCTGAAAAAATAAAAAACAATGAATACAGCAAAAATAGTAAAAGCAAAATTTAACAATATTATCAACATTATAAAAGGTATTATATAATATAATAAGTATAGTAATACAGGCTTAATAATTTCCGTGCGAATATTAGATTTTAATATTTCATCTTTTATAAAATCAATAAATATATTAATAAATGTATTATTTTCTATATTTTCTTCATCAGTTTCTAATTTGTCAATCATCTTTACTTAATAAAAAATATAAAACAGATAATATTTTTTACACACTAGTAGTTTATTCCAGATATATGCAAATATATAAAAGTTTGCGTATAAGTATTATTTAAAGGATCATGTTATTACATCCAGTTAAAAAAAACAATAAATATGTATCTACAACACAACATATAGTCAAACATTTTTTGTCCGATGTTAAGATAAAATCCATTCACAAATTTGTAGATAATAAGGGATATTTAATAACTATTTATATACCAAATACTGTAAATGAAGATATTATAAATAATTTATGCGATTTTGATGATCAAGTTATTGATAATATTAAATCAGAGTCAATGAATTGGTTTACTAAATCATTTACCGACGATGAATTAAATCATCTATATACCAGAAGTTATTGTAAACAAACGCATACTATTAATATAATACTATCAAATACGTGTAATACTAAAATAATATTAAATAATAAACGCGTCGATACATTTGAAGATATTACCGACTTGATTAGAGATGTAAAACATTTAAAAAAATGTGTACTTAATGTTGAAATTCAACATATAGGATTATATTTTTACAAAGAAACTGCAAACAATAAATGGATAATAAGATCTCTCGATATTACAGATACAACACAAGATGTATGTTCATTTTCAAAAGACGATATTGAAGATAAATTAGATGATAATATAAATGCCTTGAATATCAAAACAGAAAATAAAATCAAGGATTGTGAAGGACACATAGCAGAAATATCCAATAATATGACAAATATAAAAGTTATGTTCAAGCAACTACAAAATTCTTTTGGCAGAAATTGGGAGGAGTTATTAAACCAAATAAATTCATTAATAGTTGTCCAAGAAGATAAAATGAAAAATCTTTAAAATAAATAAAATTATTTTAGAATATTATCTGTTGTCAATAATAGATAGAGATAGTGAGTATAATACAAAATGGGTACTAATAATAATACTGTTGTTGTTTCGTTTTCAATAGTAATACTACTATTGCTTTCATTATTGCTACTTTTAACCTATAATTCAAAGTGTAATATGAATAATTTAGAACATATGGATAATATGGTACAAAATACTAAAAAAGAAAATTTTTTATCAGTTGCAGACCAAGCAAATAAAAGTATAGATTTCAATAATATACAGGGTACAAATTCACAAATTCAACCATCTGTATCTGGCGGAAATGCTATATTTAATAATGTACAAAATACCGGACAGTCATTATCTGGAAGTACTGAGCCACAAAAAGTAGAGAATTTTTATAACGCACCCTATCCTGATTCAATGGGTGAAAATTTAACACCTGTATCTGCACCAAGTCAAGATATGCAGGCTTGTTTCCCTCGTGATAGATTATCTGCTGAAGATCTTTTGCCTAAAGATGCTGCCGATTCCAAATGGGCAAGATTAAATCCTTCTGGGACAGGTGACATACATGATCAAAATTATTTAACTGCAGGATATCATATAGGTGTAAATACAGTTGGTCAGAGTATGAGAAATGCTAATTTACAATTAAGATCTGAAATACCAAATCCACAAGCTGCTGTAGGACCTTGGATGATTAGTACTATCGAACCTGATTTACGTCAGAATACACTAGAAATAGGAAGTTCCCCAGCTTATTAATTACTATATTTTTTATGTGTTATAAAAACAAAAATATAACGCACAAGTACTTAAGGAATATGATATTTCATCATTTAAATGAATGATATAGGACAAGGCTTATTATTATCCTCTTTGACTGAATTCTATAACAAAAATCCAAAATATAAATATATACTAAAGGATATTATTGATGGTAAACATAAATTATCTTTGAGAATTATTGAATGGTTAGTTACACATTATGCTAAGACATATAATATCTATTATTGGATTAATGATAAAAAAAAAATTTATAAAATATTACCTGATGATATTAAAGATAATTATAGAAAGATAAATTTATATCAAGATTATAGAGCTCAATTAAAGTCGTATAGTAAATTCAACTTTGATTCATTTAGACGACATTATAGAATAACATTTTTTATTAACCTTGAAAAAAAAGTTTATATAGAGACAACTATAGGACAATTAAATTTTTTCCGTTGGGTTTTTAATAATGGTATTATTGACTATGTTCTTGAAAATTATGATGATATATATATGAAAATGATTGATAATAATTCTTGCAAAAATAAAATAAGTTCAACACAAAACCATGATATTATAAAAACAAAATGTCTTTTACGTTTTGACTAGATTTTATACATTTTCAAGTGCTAATATTCTATTACTTAATATATTGACTGTATTTGTCAAACTATCTACTTTTTGTTTTAATATTGTCACTTCATCTTGACTTGCAAACTGAACTTGGTTTGCGGTTGTAGGAAAATCAACACCTAAAACTTGTATTTTACCTACAGTTAAAGTTCCAGTAATAAGAAGGCTATTAGTGTATATATCATTTGTAATATATTTGTTACTTGTACCATTGTAAATATTATCTAATGTTTTTGTCAATAATCTTTCGTCAAATAAATTTGAAGTATAATATAAATTTGCCCCTTCTGTTATATCATCAGTAGTTAGTTTTAATATTTTATTAAGTATTTCATTAGATGTAAACAAAGTATAATTCATCGCTTTGATATTTGATGCATAAGCAATAGCCCCGACACGTTCATGAGTAAAATATAAATTAGACCCTTCTTTTAATAATGAAGTATCTCTGTCATTTAAATTAATATCATTTAAATTGCTACCTATACCAATAAAATTATATGATGTAATATGTTTAGATGTTGTCACACTTCTTGCAGTTATATTTGTATCAATAAAAGCATTTTTAAATGTATTCCAATACATTTTGCTATATCCATTATCTTCATTTGTATATGATAAAAAACGTGGGTTACTTTCATCAAGAGTATCTAAAGTAGTAGGTAAAATATATTTAATATTTTTTTTAAGATCATGATATGTAGAAAACTCTATATTATAATTTGAATTATTGTATACACCAATTAAATCTGTATATAAACCTTCTTTTATGTAAAGAGAATATAGGTCATCGTTAAGCACTTTAGGATCTATAGGATTAATATCTACTATTGTATTGGATGTATATGTATTAATTTCGCTAACAATTAATTGATTATTGATGTAATAATTTGATGTTGCTGTTTTAACTTCAATTTGATTATATATATTTGATACATATTGAAGTTTATAAACATTTTTTATAGGTACTTCATCATAACTATTATATCCAATTGCTACAGGTAAAAAGTTTGAATATTTACTACCTATTCCTGTTAATAATAATTCATTAGAACTAATATCATCTTCATATTTAGCAATAGTATCGCATATATTTATATTATATTTAATACTATTAATATTATTACCCAATACTACAGGGTTTTTGGATAAAAAATAAAGATATTCTATATCATCATAAGTATCTGTATAATTATTATTACCTAATACTATTGAGTTCTTTGCAAAATTATTTATAAAATTACTTGTTCCTATTATTAATGAATCTGTACAGTTTTTAAAAAGTTTACCAGTTGAAATATTATTACCAATAATGACAGAATTATTACCTTCAATATTTTGATGATCTCCTATACATATATTATTAACACCTTTAACATTAATATCTTTGCCACAAACAAAATTGTAATTATTTGCATAAACATCATTTATTGAAATAATAAAATCTTTAAAAGACAATCCTTTTGATACATTATTAAAACTATGATAATCTATAATAAAATTATTGTAAATGCCTGATGATATAACATTTGACGTACTATTTGACGTACTATTTGACGTACTATTTGACGTACTATTTGACGTACTATTTGACGTACTATTTGACGTACTATTTGACGTGCTGTTTGATGTGTAATATAATTTAGTGTAATAATCACTAAAAATATAATTTGAATTTATATCATTTTTATTATTGTCTAATATGTATTCTATTTTGATGCTATTTATATCGATGTCATTGATATTATTTATCAACCCTTGTGTATAATTTGTTGAAAGTGTTCTATCTATTAAATATCCATTGTAAATAGGATTTATATATATTGATAAAGCTTTGTAGTTTCTATCATTGTTTATAATGTGTATTATATTATATGAATCATATATAATTTTATTGTTTAGATTAATCGTATATTTAAAATCAATAGATGTCTCTTTATTTGTATATTCAATTGAATTTTGTTTAAAATTAAAATTAATAATATTACAACTATCTTTATAAAATCCCAGATTGAAATCAAATCTTACACCTTTTGTTGGTTTAAATTTAAACAAAATGTCTGTTTCTTTTGAAAATATGGTATTAGGATATTTAATATAATTATTGATTTCATATGATATATAAATGTTATTAGATAAATAATAATTTGTATTTGATTTAATATCTAACAGTCCAATTTTATTGAAACCATCAAGGAGTATTTTATTATCATTCACTAATAATGAATTAAAAAAATATTCACTATTTTTTATTACTAAATTATTACCATAAGAATATACATTATTTGCGTCACAATTTATATTTTTACCAATTGCCATATTATTTATACCATTACTGATAATATTTGAACCAATTCCAATTGTATCATTATTTATATTATTGTATCCAATAGATATTATGTTTGCCTTGTTAAGATATGATGTAGATTTATCTTCGCCTATGATTATATTTTTTTTCCCTGTCTCAATATTCTGACCGGCATAATTGCCTATGAATATTGACTCTGATACCAATGTACTTTTAGAACCTGCAGAATTACCAATAAAAACATTGTCTATATCTTGTAATTGTGTTCCAGCATCTAAACCAATTAATACCGATCCTGAATCAAGATTAAATTTAGAAGATGTAGTATTTAATCTTGAAATACCAGAAGGTAAAATGCTATTCATAACAAATATAGAATATTTCTTTCTTTATTTAAAAAAACAAATAAATATATTAGTTTTTATCTAACTTACACAAAATATACAAATAATATTGTATTTAATGCTAACATACTAATACTAAGTATAGGAAAAATATGATAAATATTATTGTTGATATAACATTGATCAATGTGATCAGATATATTTTCTTCTAATTCATTGATATCTAAATTATATTTTTCATTTATTTCTTCATCTGTCATGTCATTCATATCAACTAACATACTATTAAGTTCATCAAGACTAATTTCAATCATTTATATATAATAAAATATTCTATTATTTATATATAATTTTTGTATTGTTATATTATAGAAATATATGTATAAACAAAGTAAAAAATTTAAACATACAGGCGGTGCCAACAATAAATCTACAAATAATGAAGTACCAGGACAGCAAGTTTCACAATTAGCACAATCTGCGGGACAATCTGTAGGGCAGCAAGTTTCACAATTAGCACAATCTACAGGACAATCTACAGGACAATCTACAGGACAACAAGTTTCACAATTAGCACAATCTGCGGGACAATCTGTAGGACAATCTGCAGGACAATCTGTAGGACAGCAAGTTTCACAATTAGCACAATCTGCGGGACAATCTTTAGGTGAAACATCGCTTTTAGAACAGATAAACAAATTAAGTAATCAAAGAAATGCTTCTGACATAGCAAGTCAATCAGGAATTGGTTTACCGGAAATGAATTTAGATCCTTTTGATTATGTAAATTCAGTCAGTACAAAAGGTGGTGCTTACAATGGAGGATGCACATCATGTTCTAATAAATCAAAAATGCAAGGCGGATGTTTTACATGTAAAAAAGGTAAGAGTAAAATAATTACAATTGTAAGACAATTTACAATTCTAATACCAAATCTCTATAAAAAATACAAAAAATTTGACCCTAAAAAACAAAAAGTTCAAGATAAAAAAAAGGTTAAAAAAGATACTAAACATATAAAAACTAGAACTCCAAAAAAATCAGCTAAAAAAGTAAAAGGAGGCAATAGTTTATTAGACTGGAATGGTCAATATAAATGGGTTCCAAATTCATCTCTTAATGATTTAAAATATTCAACTGATATTTTCAATATCAATAATCTCAATAATACTGCAGAAAGAAAGACACAAGGTATATATAATGTTGACACTACTTTATCAGATTATACATCTCCATTAGCATAAATTTGTTTAGGGTAGATAAAGTTCTTTATCAACTTCATAAGGTCTATATTTTTCTAAGTTTATATAATATTCATTTTTACCAATTTTACTATAATTACCTATAATTGTAATCATTTTATTAGTTTTTTTATAAAAATCTTCTAGAGATTTTTGTATTTCTTGATGTGGATCAAACCCATATATATGTTTAAATCTATCAGGTATTACAAAAATTAACGAATACATAATTTCTAATACTTCAGATTTTAAATCATTAAACAATGGTAAATACGTATTTATATCATATCTATCCGCTAATATGTATATATATATTTTCATGATCCTATCCATATATACAATAAGATTTGTATATCTTGTTTTATCAAATTTTTTGATAAATCTAATGTTATGTAATATATCCATAAATTCTTGATTTTTTACAAGATATTTTAAATCTTTTTTATTTTCATTTACATATGCACTATATGTATTTAATTCTTTTACATTTTGTACTTCTTGTCTTAATTTTTCTTTGACTGTAATTGCCTTATTTTTGTTATTTTTAAGTTCATTCTGTAAATTATAATCTATATAATATGCTATAATTATAATAATTATTATAGATATTAATATAGATGCTCGTAATTTTGCTAAAATATAAAAAGTAAGTGCAAAAATGATAATATAATAATAATTATCTGATATATTTTTGGTGAAATATATCATATATTCTATACTTTTTATATCTTTTATTTTTAGATTGATGCACCATCAATAAAATATATTATAAATGAAAAAATAATTAGTAATATTCCGACATATACTTTTCTATTATCTTTTAATAAAATACTTAATAATATATCATAATAGTTTGAAGAATTAATATAATCTTTTTTCCCGTAAATATCTACAATATCGTTTATTATATCAATACTAGTTTGTAATGTATTTTTATATAATTCACCTATCGTATATTGATATATTGGTTTAATATTATTAGGGTTTAGTTGTTTGTCTGGTAAGGTTTCCAATAAACTATTTAACTTTAATTCTATTTGTTTTTCAATATATTGATCAATGTTTACAATTTCCAAATTTTTTTTTTCCATATTTCTTAATGGTATATAAGATATTATATAATTTGCATCATATCTATATTAGCGATTAAATTTCTTCTACAACAATACCTCTTTAAACCCAATTTATTAAGAATATGTGCTGTATGAATTTTCTCAAAATTTTTATACATAGGGTCAACGTCGTTATTTTCTTCGATTTTAGCCTTCTCTCTTTCATAGTAGTCACATATATCTGCCATAACTCTTCCACAAGTAAAACATCTGATAGGCACAATCATTTTATATAAGTTTTCTAATTATTAAAAGATATAATCATTTTTTTATATGTTGATGTGTTAAATATTGTAAATTATTATATCTATTTAATTATAGGAATGGTATTTGCAAATATTTATACAAAACTCAATGACCTTGAACAAAAGGTAAATGCTTTATCTACTGCTTCAGGAATTTCTTTAGATAACTCTAGCAGTGTAGATTTAAGTTTAATTAATGAAAAACTAACTACTTTAGATGCTCAAACTAGCTCTTTAAATGAAAAAATATCAGGTGTAACATCAAAATTAGATGATTTACCATCCGAATATGTATCACCCCAAGATGTTTCAAGTCTTTTTGAAAAAGTAAATCAAGTAACCAATATATTAGCACAATTTAATATGCAGATAAATAAAATTACTGAAAGAATATCTACATTAGAACAAAAATCCGCAGAAGAATAATCTATGAATATTTTGGTACTGTTTTAATATATTCTTCTAGATTTTCTTGCTCAAATTGATACATATTGATACAATTATTTAAAATTTCGCTATTTTGTTGCAAGTAACCCTTATTTTTCTTCAAGTTATCAACAGCAGCCGTCATATATTCTCTTGCCTTGCTATAGTCTTTATATTTATAATATATTATACCCATAATATGTAATATATCTGCGCTATCGATTTGTTTTGCATTTTCAAATAATTTATCTGCTTCTTTCAAATCATCTTCTTTAATTACTGGTAAATTAGATATGTGTGTTAGGCGAATAAACTGATTGTTTTGAAACAAAAAATTATTTGGATTGATTGAAGATGGTAAGATACCTATTTTTGATGCTTCTAAAAAGGTATGTTTATTTAAATACATTGCCTTAATATGTGGATTTTCATAGAAAAATCTTGCAAGACAATTTTTTAATGTCATCTTCAATATTTCTGTATATTTGTATAAATCTTTACATATAGAAGGTTTAATAAAATATGAGCTTTTGCACATTAGCGTGGTATAACTATCTTTAATATTTTCAAGTTTCATTTTACCATCTTGCTTCATAGAAGGTAAACATGTAAATAATACATCCCAGTCATCTTCAAATGATTTGTCTTTTAGATTTTTAAACAATTTTTCAATATTATATATATATTCCTGTCCAATGACAACATCATCTTCAATTATCATATAAATATCGTCGTCTGGCTGATCCATTATATGTTTATATATTTCTCGATGTTTTTCAATATTTGAAATTTGCGACGAATTTAGTAACTGAACCAGTGAATTAAATTCTGTATTAATTTTAGAATCATTGGGATATTTATCATAATTGATTCGTTTGTTAAATACTTCGACATTTTTATCAATAAACTCTTTAGATGGATCTGTAATAATATTTATATTAAAAATAAAACCAGCTGATTCAGAAGTTTTTTTTATGAAATCAATAGTACTATTTATATATTTTTGTCTATTTTCTAAATGAGGAGAATAAATTACATAAACGTTTAATTTTACCATTTATTATAATTAAATAATACATACCAATCCTTTATAAGTATTTTGATATGATATAAAAATAAATTAATTATATCTAATATGAACTTTTACAATATAGATAATATAAATGTTATTAATAATAATTCTAATAAACCAGATATAATTAATTCTTCAATAGAAGTAGATGGTATAAGTATCCTAATACCATTATATAATGGTATAGAATATCTAGAGCAATCTGTATCATCAGTTATTAATCAAACATATAAAAAGTGGGAGATTATAATTGGTATTAATGGTTATTCAGAAGGATCTGATATTGAAAGATCTGCTGTCGTGATTGTAGAAAAATTAAATCCAGATAAAAAATATGATATACTTGTTAAATATTATTCTGCACAAGGAAAACCTAATACGCTTAATATGATGACACGAGATACAAAATATAGTTATATAGCAATACTTGATGTTGATGATAATTGGGTTCATAATAAACTTGAATTACAATTACCTTATCTATATGAATACGATGTTGTAGGAGGAAAATGTGAATATTTTGGTGATAGAACGGGTTCTCCTCCAATACCACTTGGTGATATAACACATACGCACAATATATTTGATTATAATCCTATAATAAATTCCTCGGTTATTATAAAAAAAGAATATGCTTTTTGGGATGATGAAAAATATGTAAAACCAGTTCAAGGTCTAGATGATTACAGTTTATGGTTTAAACTCTTCTTTCTAAAGAAGAAGTTTTACAATTTAGATAAAGTTTTGTGTAATCATCGTGTACATATAGAAAGTTCTTTTAATTATAAATGTGTAGATAATGTACAATATTTAAAGGAATTATGGCGCGAATACCATAATTCACACTAGTTATCTTTTCCATATATTTTTTTCCATTTAGATTTGAGTTCTTCTAAATAATCTTGATTTGTTCCATTATACGCACTATTATTATGTACACGATGATACATAAGTATATCTGGTACATTGAAAAATTTCTTTTTTTCATGATATAATTTAAACCATAAATTATAATCATATACAAAATGATCATCAAATTGAACCAATTCTTTTTTTATTAATATAGAAGAATGTAAAAGTGGATTAATTGTAAATATATCGTGTGATGATATGTCATTTAATGGTATAGATGGACAAAAATTAAGATTTCCAATATATCTACAATAAGTTCCAATCACATCATATTTATCTATATATTTTAATTGTTTTTCCAATTTAGTTGTTTCCCAAAAATCATCTGCATCCAAAAACGCAATATAATCATATTTTGCATCTTTAGCTAATGCATTTAATGTTAATGGTGCACCCTTAGTTGTATAATGTTTAACATAAATTTTATGCTTATGGTATAAAAATTTTGCACAAATTTTATTTACCTCTTGTTCTACGTGTGAATTTATTTCGTATCCATTGACACCAATTATTAATTCCCATCTTTTATGAGTTTGGTTAACAACTGATTTAATAGCTTCTTCTATGAATTCAATACCATTATAAAGAGGTATTATTATAGTAACCCCTATATCTGCCGTAGATGGTTGCTGATTATTTACAGTAATTGTATCAATATTAATATAATTCATTATATAATATAAAATATTAAATCCTTAAATTATATTTGATATAAATAATAAACTATAATTATTTTACAAGAAAATGAAAAATCAAGAGTTAAAAAAAAATGTAATAGACCAATTTTGGCAAATTTATGAGAAGAATGGTACAATTCAAGCTTTATCATGGTTAGAAACTCTAAAATACTATGACGAATATTGCAATGATGATATATCATATATAACTGATAAATTATCCAAAATTACCACATAAATTTATTTATATTATGTTTTTTCAGTTCTTTCAAGATAATTTTTGAGAGCATCATATATATCTATATCTATATAAAACCATGATGTATCAAATATCATCATTTTATATTTCATTAATTCAGAATTATCAATATTTGAATGTATTTTCCTTAAATGCATTATCATATAATCTGTCATCATATTACACATTGAAGTATGCAAGTAAATATATGGATTGTTTATCATAAAATCTCTAGAAGTGTAAATAGATATCATATTTAATAGTATTTTTATACATTTTATTGTATTTTTGATTTCAAATTCTTCAACATTTTTTTTATATTTATATGTGAAATTTATTTCATATTTATTTCGATTTGTTATCAGATTATGTTCGATTTTATTGATAATATGATATATATATTTAATCTCAAAAGAACTTTTATCAATTATATCATATAATTCACCAGTATTGATACACATATTGTTCAATATGTATTTGGTCATCATAAAATTAGAAATAGAGCTTTGGAATATTTCTCTATTTGTACATTGAAATCTTAAAATCTTATGTAAATATTTTCCCTTATTATATGATATGTATTTTGTAATATTTATAAATAAATCTTCTGGTATAATATTCATTATAATCAAGTAAATAAGTGAATAAAGCAAATACTCATTTTTTATACTAGGTATAAGAGAGGATAATATATATAATAATAATATAACTATATTATATATATCAAAATGTTAAATGATGAAATTATTTATGAATATCCCAAAGCAGAAAGAATTATAATTATAGGTGATATTCATGGTGATATTAAAAGATTTAAAAACATTTTGATTGATGCTCAAATTATCAACAAAAATATAGAATGGATTGCTAAACCACCTAATACAATGGTTATACAATTAGGAGATCAAGTAGATAGTCAAAATAGGGTACCTACCAATGAGTGGGAGGTTCTTGATGATACAGAAATGATCCATTTTACAAATTTTATCAACAATGTAGCAAAAACAAAAGGAGGTAAAGTGATATCTTTGATAGGCAATCATGAATTAATGAATGTAATTGGAAATTTTTCTTATGTATCTACAAAAAGTATTAATAATTCAAGATACGAAATGTTTAAACCTTCCGGAACTTTATCTTCTATACTGTGCAATAGACCTATTGTAGTTAAGATTGGTGAATTATTATTTTGCCATGCTGGATTGAGAAAAATTCATATGGAAATTTTGAAAAAATATAGTAAAGATTTATCATATTTAAATATAATTTGGAAAAACTTTATGCAAAATCAATCTGTATTAGTAGAAGATAAGGAAATATTTGATAAAATAATATTAGATAACGAAGGTATACTTTGGAATAGAGATTTAGATCCATCTGAAACTATAAAAGAAATTTTAGATAGTATAAATTGTATTTATATGTTTGTAGGTCACACAACAGTTGATAATGTTAAAATGATTAATAATGTATGGTATGTTGATACAGGCATATCAAGAGCTTTTGGTACAAAATCTTATCAATATATAGACATACAAAATTACAATATTAATATTAAAACCGTCACAGACTAGTTAAGATGAAAATAATATAAAAAATGAGTGAATATATTAAACATAAACCTTATTATGGAGACGGAAATTTTTGATATTCTTTTGGAAAATAAATTTAATGAAATATCTCATGCTTGTGATATAAAGGTTAATAAAAATAAAAAAATGACAAAAGATCCTTCTGAACTTGATTATTACAGTAGAAAAACACTTAATTTAATCAATGCTACACTTGATAAGAAACAAAAGAGTTCAAAACTTTATCAAAAAACGCTTGAAAAAGAACTATTGCAGAATGATAATTAATAATTTGAATTATTTAATTAAAAACCTATATAAATATAATATAACTACTAATATTAACTATATGAATAATAGTAGCTTAATAGATGCTGCTATTCTTGTAAATATTAATACACTCAATAAAAGTAATATTGACGATTTTTCCAAAAATATAGCCAAAATAGTTTTATGTGATTATAATATAGTTTTAGAAAGAGTTAAAAATATATTCAATTATCGTATTCAATTAGAAGAATTACAAAAAATACCATTTATACAACAACGAACACAGGAATGGTTAGAACTTAGAAAAAATAGATTAACTGCAAGTGATCTTTATGATGCTATAAAAGGCGGTAGTACCAGTTTAAGTTTAGCAAAGAAGAAGGCAAATATAATTATTGACAATGTAAATTATAATAATATTCCTGCACTAAAGTGGGGAACTATGTTTGAACCAATGGCATCAAGATGTTATTCACAAGCCAATAATAATATAAAAATTTATGACTTTGGATTAATTTGTGATCCAACCAATCAACATTTTGGCGCTTCTCCTGATGGTATTAATGAATTGGGTATAATGATAGAAATTAAATGTCCTTATTCGAGAAAAATCATAGATGATAATATTCCTGTAAAATATCAAATACAAATTCAAGGTCAATTAGCAGTATGTAGATTAAATGAATGTGATTATATAGAATGTGAATTTAAAACATTTTCAGATGAAAATGAATATTTATTGAATATTTCTAAAGATGCTGTAATCAATCATGGTATTATTGCAGAATATATTGACAATAATAAACAATTTTATTACTTATATAGTAATCCTGATAAATCACCGTCTGACACTTTAAAAGATATCAAAGAACAAATCAAAAATAATACTATGGATAATATTGAATTTCTAAAGTTTAATTATTGGAAATTGGAAAAAATAAATGTCCAAAAAGTTTATTTCAAAGAAGAAGAATGGAAGGCTATTATACCTAAAATCGACGACTTTTGGAAAAAGGTAGAAGAATGTAGATTATTACCACCCGAGGTAAAAGCAACAAAAAAAATTCAATTTATAGATGATACAGATTAAAATATACTTGTGTTTCTATGTAGATCTATTTAAATTTAAAATATGTTTATCATTTGTATTTCCATATGGATTTAAATAATATAATATAGAATAATTTGTTTTTATAGTATTATGATCATAACAAACTGATGTATATTGTTTTATAGTTGAATTTGATACATCACTTGCTATATGTATATTATTATTTGTATTCATATCATCTGAATTAGCATTTAAACATCCACAACTTAATTCACTTTTATTACATTTCATAAAACATAATTTATCTTGTACAAAATATTGTGTAATGTATGAAATAAAATTATTGTTTCTATTATCTTCATTAGCAAATTCAATAGTTGTAGTTCCGTTTTCTGTATTTTTTATTTTATACATAGGAAATATGAATAATATTTCAGTATAAAGAGATGATAGTTTGTCTTCTGTACCATTACCAGTTTGTAAATCATATCTACGTATATCATTAATACGTTCTTCTATATAATAAGCTCGTTGATTATTAGTTACATCAAATCTTGCTTTTATCATATCACCATTATATTTGATGTAAGGTGCTTGTGATATACAAATATACACGGGTCCTAATAATTTAGAGGTATTTTTATTAGCATCAAGATCTATTTTAATTTCTTGGTTAACTTCATTTGTTATATTATTAAGTTGGTCTTCTATATAATTATTTAATGATTGTTCATCGTATAGATATATTTTTTTATACAAAGATGGTATTGGATTTTGTAGTGTATTTAATATTTGTTGTAATTCTTTTGGTGATCTTTTTAAACATCTATATGCAAGTATGTTCTTATTAGTCATTATATCATTATATTTTCTATATTCATGACTTGTATTTTGAATATTTGATAAACTATAGTTGGTATCATATCTTGAATAGTTATTCATAAAATCTGCTGAATTATTTTCAAGCGCAGTATAAGTATTTGTACATTCTGAATTTATAGATGGATCACAATATTGAAACGTACTAGAATCAATATTTTCATCTGTATAAGTGTCACTAAAAATGAAATTTTCTTGTAATTCTTTATTCAGATATGTTTTACGAACATAAAATACATGATATAAATTTAATATTATGAATAATATTAACAGTAAAATTAATATTATATTAATTACTTTCATTATATGAAGCTCTCTATAATATTAAAATTATATTTTTTCTTAACTTGTTTTAATTAGATATGTATTCGTAATAAATTTAAAGTTCACTTCATTACTTGGATCTGGATCAGGTAAAGTTGTTATATTTTGTTCAGATCGGTTAACTTGGAAAATTATATTTAATTCAGTACCTTCTTTAATTTCATTATAGTCTTCGATAAATCTAAATGTTAAATGTCCATATGTCTTTGGATTATAATCATTTATATTATTTTTTTGATTTTCACTTTTAATATTTATAATATATGATTTTGGTTCGAGTGAATTTCCAGAAGAAATAAATTTTAAAGTTGCTAATTTACCTATATTTACATA
>Ga0129336_10000072_pt1 | contig 43912 bp, 45 predicted proteins | sample CPB6_02_DNA_FD_96878 | JGI IMG/M metagenome (GOLD analysis project Ga0129336, IMG submission 96878) | Freshwater to marine salinity gradient microbial communities from Chesapeake Bay, USA - CPBay_Sum_0.6_0.2_DNA | ecosystem: Environmental > Aquatic > Marine > Coastal | place: USA: Chesapeake...
TCGAAGTATAAAAACCCCGATACAAGCAAAGATTTAGTGTTTAACGAGCTTTATATTGATTGGACAGAGGATGTTACAATCGTTGAAGGTGTTTTTGATGCAATCAAAGCAAGAAACGCTATTCCAATTCTTGGTTCTACACTTCGCGAAAGTTCAAAGATGTTCCGAGACATTATTAAGCACGATCCAGCTATCTATATTGCATTAGACCCCGACGCCGAAAAGAAAGCAGAACGTTTAATTATAGATCTATTACAATACGACGCGGAAGTTTATAAAATTCCAATTCCAGCAGGAATGGATGTTGGAGATATGTCACACGAACAATTCTTGGAGTGTAAAAGACAAGCAAAACTAATTAATGGAAAAGATTATTTTTTATTAAATAAGTTGGCAAATCTATGAAAATTAAAAAAACTTTTATACAAAAATTAATAAAAGAAGAAGTTCGCAAAGTTCTTTATGGTGATCCCATAAAACAAAAAGTTATTCACTTGTTTGTTAAAGCCAGGGATGCAATGGACGATCCAGCAAATAAAACTGAACACATTAAGGAGTTAATTAATTCACTTGAATCTATCGGCGTAGTACCAAATATGGCGATAGATCATTTACTAGATTCCGAAGAAATTGATCAAAACTTTTATATCCGTTGTGCAGAAATCCACAATGAAATAGTAAAAATTACTGGCGGCGAGGAAAAACGAATTAATGCTTTTGCTCATTTTCCAAAGATAGATAGAAGTCCAGAGCATAGTCCAAAATTTCAAAAACCAAAAAGCTCATCAGCGTTTGATCAGATGGACACTCGCAAAGATAGAAAAAATTTAATACAGCCCTAGACAACAATAAACCCTTGTTGTATACTGACCCTGCTACTTGATCCTAGCAGGGTCTTTTCTTAGAGGAATTAATGAAAATAGCGCATCTTGCAGACACGCACATCAAGAACTTAAAATACCACGATGAATATCGTGAAATCTTCTCAAAAATTTATGCAATCTTAAAAGAGCAACAGGTTGATTATATCGTTCATTGCGGCGATATTGCTCATACAAAAACACAAATTAGCCCTGAATTTGTTGAAATGGCTAGTGATTTCTTTAAGAATCTCGCAGATATTGCTCCAACATATATTATTCTTGGTAATCACGACGGTAATTTGCGTAATGATAGTCGTCAAGATGCAATTACGCCGATTGTAAATGCTCTTAATTTACCAAGCCTTTCACTCCTAAAAAACGCTGGTGAAGTTAAGGTTAATGATCAATTAACTTTCAACGTTATGAGCGTTTTTGACGAGGATAATTGGGTAAAACCAAGCGATAGCAGCAAAATTAATATTGCTCTTTTTCACGGTTCTGTTGCTGGTGTCCAAACTGATATTGGATACGTAATGGAACATGGCGATTATTCAGTAGATATCTTTGATGGGCATGATTTTGCATTCCTAGGCGATATTCATAAAACAAATCAAGTGTTAGATATTGCTGGTCGTGTAAGATATCCAGGTTCGACTGTTCAACAAAACTTTGGTGAAACCGACGACAAGGGTTTTTTGATTTGGGATATCCAAAGTAAGGATAAGTTTTCTTGCGTACATTATGCAATTCCTAACCCAAGACCATTTTTTACTATCAATCTTGATGGGAATGGTGAAATCCCAGAAGTTCAAGTAAAAGAAGGCGCAAGAATCCGTATTATTGCGGATAAAAGTGTTTCGCTTGAAAAGATTAAAAAAGCAACACAAGTCGTTAAAAGCAAATATACTCCAGAAAGTGTTACATTTGTCAATAAAGCAACATCAAGTTTTGATGGTGAAGGAGTAAGCGAAGTAGTATCGCATTCAGAAAACTTGCGTGATCTTTCTGTTCAAGAAAAATTGATCCGCAATTATCTAAAAGACTTCAAGGCAGAAGAAGAAGTCTTAGAAAAAGTTGTTGCCTTAAACAAGAAGTTTTCTTCATATCTTGAAGAAAGCGAAGAAGTATTACGTAATGTCAATTGGAAGCTAAAAACACTTGAATGGGACAACCTTTTCAATTATGGAGAAGGTAACAAGATTAATTTTGACAATCTAGAAGGTATTGTTGGAGTATTTGGTAAGAATTATAGCGGTAAAAGCTCCGTAATTGATTCACTGCTTTATACCGTTTATAACACAACAAGCAAAAATAGCCGTAAAAACCTCAATATTATCAACCAAAACCGAGAAAAAGGACTTGGAAAAGTAGAAGTTGAGATCGATGATGAGCTTTATACGATCACAAGAACCTCAGAAAAATACACAAAGAAACTAAAAGGCATAACAACAACTGAAGCAAAGACTGATGTTGAGTTTACAACTAGCGGTGAATCATTAAATGGTCTTGCCCGTAACGACACTGACAAGAATATTCGTCGTTTCTTTGGTACAATTGATGATTTTTTCTTGACTTCTATGGCAAGTCAATTTGGTTATCTTTCATTTATTGGCGAAGGATCAACAAACCGTAAACAAATCTTAGCTAAATTTCTTGATCTTGAGAATTTTGAGAAGAAATTTAAGCTTGCAAAAGAAGAATCTGCCGAAGTTAAAAGCCTTCTAAAGAAATTAGAAGGCAATAACTACGATAGAGATATTGCTACAGCGGAATTAGAGGTTATTGCTGCCGAAAATCTTGTCAAAGAAAAGACAGAAACAGTCGAGAGACTAAAAAAAGAGTTAGAGAATATTAACGAAAGACTCTGCTCGCTTAATAAAGCCCTTACGAGCGTTCCAGCAGAAGTTATTGATTACAACTCTACAGTTGCAACAGTTAAAAATCTAAAATCTTCTGTATCCACAATGCAGAGCGAGAATGATATTTTACAAAAAGACAATGAAAGACTCGCGAATATCATTAAAAAAGCGGATGAATTGTTAGCATCAATAGATGTTAAGTCTATTTCTGATGGTAGTATCGAAATGGAAGAGCTTAACAGCAAAATTTTACCTCTTGAGAAAGAGATTTCCACTCTCTCATCGCAATTAAGCTCTGCGAAACATAAATTAGAGCTATTAGAAAGTGTTCCATGTGGCGATTCATTCCCAAGCTGCAAGTTTATCAAGGATGCATTTGGTGCTAAAACACAGTATCCGCTACTAGACTCAAAATTTGATAGCAAAAATAGCGAATTAGATCAATTAAACAGCCGTTATGATGAGTTGGACGCAAAAGTTACAGAGCTTTCTAACAAACAAAGCAAAATTTCGCAGAAAAAGATTGAAAGCGAGAAGCAATTAAGCTTAAATGAACTAAAGATTGAAAAAAACAATGTCTCAATTGAAAAAACAACTAAACAAATTAGTGAATATGAACAAAAACTCCAAAATTATATCGATAATAAGGAAGCAATTGAAAACTACGGAGCAATATTTAGCAACCGCGAGGTTTGTCGCTTTCAATTTAACTCTACAACAAAAGATATCAAAGAATGTGAAGCAAATATCATCGACGCTCATAGAAAGCATGGATCAGCAACAGAAAAAGTAGAAAACCTAAAGAAGCAAAAGGCTGATCTTGAAAATCTTCGCAAGGAATACGCGGCATATGACCTTTTTCAGTCATGTATGCATCCAAGCGGCATCTCTTATGAAATTATCAAGCAAAAATTACCAGAAATCAACAGTGAGATTGCCAAAATCCTTACAAACATTGTAGAATTCAATGTATTTCTTGTAAATGATGATGACAAGCTAGATATTATGATCAAGCATCCAAAATATGATCCTCGTCCATTAGAAATGGGAAGCGGAGCAGAAAAAACAATCGCATCAACAGCAATAAGATTAGCACTTTTGAACGTAACAACGCTGCCAAAAGGTGATATCTTCATACTAGATGAACCTGGAACTGCTCTTGATGAAGAAAATATGGATGGCTTTGTACGTATTCTAGAACTAATTAAGTCATACTTCAAGACTGTTATCCTTATTTCACATCTTGATAGCTTAAAGGATTGCGTTGACATGCAAATTACAATTGATAAGATTGATGGCTTTGCCCATATTAATCAATAAAGGAAAATAAATGGCAAATGATAGTAAAACCAAACAATTAGAACCAACCTCTCTAGTAACAACTAGTATTTTAGATAGTTTAAAAAAAGAAGTAGAAGAAGAATTTGAAAAAGCAGAAAAAGAAGGTGTTGGCTTGGTAGACGTTCTTTCAGAAAAGATCCTTTCAAGAAAGTTACTTGTATGGATTGTTGCAACAGGATTTTTAGGATTTGGTAAAATTACTCCTGATGAATGGATGAGCATTTCATTAGGTTATATTGGTATTCAAGGCGTAGCTGACATGGCTGCTAAATGGAAACAAGGAAAATAAAATGGAGCAAATAAAAACTATCGCAGGAGAACTCTGGATGAAAATTAAACTATTGATTGGATTACTAATTGCTGGATTAGCTGTTGGTGCTGTTGCTTGGCGTGAACATGTAAAAGCTGGTATGGCATCGGTAGAACAAAAAGCAAAAGAAGAAGCTGCAAAACAAGAAGCAGCTGCTAAATTAGCTGCTGAAACGGCTAAATTAGAGGCTGAAAAGAAAGAAAAGGAAGCCAAACTAGAAGAAGAAAAGAAAGCAGCAGAAGCAAAACTAGAAGCTGATACAAAAGCAAAAGCAGAGAAGCTAAAAAAAGCCCCTACAAAAGAAGTAAAAAAAGAAGCAGCAGAGGTTCTAGGGTTAAAAGAAAAGAAAAAGAAAGGACCAGCTAAATAATGGTCAGACTTAAAAAGTTATTGGCTCTGATTGTGCTGTCATCTTATTTGACGGCACTGCCAGCCTTTGCTGAAGAAGTAGACGTTGACGACGATGGCGAAGGTGATTATGTTGAGCTAAAAGAGCAAGAACAAGCTCCTTTTGATGGTTTCCTGCTGCACAAAGATGCTATGGTGAAGCTAATAACAGAAAGAGAACAAGAGATAGGTAGAATAAAACTACATTTTGATACAGAATTAAAGAAAAAAGACTTAGAGCTAGAAACTTTAACTAAGAAAAAAGAAGTAGAGCTTAATACCAGTAAAGAAATGTATGAAAGTTTATTAAAAATAAAACAAGATAGGGTAGATCAATTAAGCTCAGAACAAAAATGGAGTGATCTAAAACTAATTGGTGGTTTTGTATTAGGTTTTGCTGCTTCAATAGCAATGTTTTATGCAGCAGTGCAGGTTGCTAAATGAAAGATATGAACTACATTCAAGCTTTAGAGAAAGCTGTTAAAGAAAAATATGGTGATTTAGCCACGCAGAACCCAAAACAATATTGGGATCACACAAAAGAGAAAGAATTTATAGAGCAACAAAAAGAATTCTCTGCTAAAAAATATAAAAACGAAGAATCCAGAGAAAAAGTAGAACTTGACGGAGTTTTATTACCAAAGAAACTAATTAATAAAAATATAGATAAAGAATGTTCTATTTGTAAAAAATATTCATTTGATAAACGAGATGACTTATATCTAAATAAATTTAAGGCTTGCTATAGATGTTATCTATGCGAGCTAGAGGATAAAAAAAATGGCTAGTATCCTAGAAGTAATTACAGGAATCCAAGATGCACTTAAAGCAAAGCATCATGGTGGAACAGAATTTGGTCTTAAAAGAGAAACCCAGGACTTAATTCAAGGTTGCTCAATTTATGATCCAAGAGTTATGGACGGCTTTGGCGTACAATTTCAAGGCGATAGATTAATTCTTAAATATCACAGCGAAGAACCATTAACAAGAGTCCACAATAAAAATTTTGAAACCGACACAAGAGATGTCGTTAAACAAATTACAAAACATTTAAAAGAAGAATATCGCAGAGTAACAAAATCCTCTTTATCACTTACGGAAGAAGGAGATATTCAAATTATGGTTCAAACAGCTAACCGCAGAACTGCCTACATAAATGCAGTTCAAGTTTATAAAATTGGCGGCGTTGATACTAAAGGTTCTGATGATAAAACCTACAGTTCAGAACAAGAAAGAATGGCAGATATTTCAAAACGTTGGTTAATGAACGCAAGAGCAAAATAAGGTGATGAAATGTCTTACAAATTATCTAAAGAGGAGCTTAAAAGCGAAATATTAAAATGTGGCAGAGATCCTGCTTACTTTTTAGATAATTATGCAAAAATTACGCATCAAGAGCGCGGTGTTATTGCATTTAAAACTTTTAAATTTCAAAAAGAACTCTTAAAAGACTTTCACGATCATCGATATAACGTAATCCTAAAAAGCCGTCAGATGGGCATTTCTACTATTGTTTCTGGGTATGTTGCTTGGATGATGTTGTTCCATAAAGAAAAAAATATTCTCGTTATGGCAACAAAACAAAATACAGCTATTGAAATTGTTGATAAAGTCAGAGACATGATTCAAAGTGTGCCAGATTTTTTAAAATTAGCTTCTGTAACAACAAACAATCGTACAAAATTTGAATTAAGTAATGGTTCAAAGATCCAGGGTACTCCAACATCAAAAGATGCTGGCCGTGGTCAAGCTTTGAGCCTTTTAATTATTGACGAAGCTGCATTCGTCGATGATATGGATGATTTATGGACTGGTCTATTGCCGACCATTTCAACTGGCGGTCGTTGTATTGCTCTTTCAACTCCAAATGGTGTTGGTAATTGGTTCCATAAAACATATGTAGACTCAGAATCTGGTGGTAATAATTTTAAACCAACAAAATTACCTTGGACATTGCATCCAGAGTATGATCAAAAATGGTTTGATAATATGACCAAAAATATGAGCAAACGACAAATTGCTCAAGAATTTGAATGTAATTTTAATCAATCTGGTGAAACCGTAGTCAATCCAGAAGATATCAAAAGAATGAAAGATGGTTGCATAGAACCAAAATATAAATCATATATTGATCGCAACTTGCATATTTGGAAAACATTTGAAGCTGGTGAGAGCTATATTTTAAGTGCCGACGTTGCCCGTGGCGACGGTAAGGATTATTCTGTATTTCATATTATAGATGTTAAAAATATGGAGCAAGTTGCAGAGTACCAAGGAAAGTTAGATCCTGATAATTTTGCTAAACTAATTTATGATACTGGGTTAGAATATGGTGGATGTATGGTTGTTGTTGAAAACAATAACATAGGTTATTCTGTAATAACTAAACTAATAGATATGCGTTATCCAAATGTTTACTACAGCTCAAAAGCTTCTCATGAATTTATGGACACGACTTCTGCACAATATTCTAGTAACAGCGTACCTGGGTTTTCAACAACAATGAAAACTCGTCCATTAATTGTTGCAAAATTAGATGAATTTATCAGAAATAAACTTTTAAAAATTAGTTCTCAAAGAACTTTAAATGAATTAGACACGTTTGTTTGGGTAAATGGAAGACCAGAAGCACAAAAAAGTTATAATGACGATCTTATAATGTCATTAGCTATAGCTTGTTGGGTTCGTGATACAGCAATTATTAATAATGAACGTAATTTAGAGTATTCTAAAGCTTTTTTAAGCGCATTTTCTAATTCTAGGAGTCATTTAAATACAAGCATTCCTGGTATGCAAAATTATGAATATAAACAAAAAATTCAACAACAACAAAATGTATATAAAGAATTTAGTTGGTTGCTGAAAGGTTAATATAAATGGCTAACAATAAAAATACAATTGGAAAACAAGACATATCAAACAATAACCCTAAAAATAAAGAGTCCCCTCTTTATAATGCTCTAACTAGGTTATTTTCTGGTCCGCTGGTAAACTACCGTCAGCAAGCTCAAATAAGATTCAAGAGAAGAGATCTTGATCGTTTTAAGTTTACTTCGGCCAGTGGTCAAAGTTTTAAAAAGAAAAGTTATAACCCATTCGAGGCCATCCAAAGCAATATTATGGCTAATCAAAGCCGTGCAGAAAGATATAGCGACTTTGATCAGATGGAATTTATGCCTGAAATTGCATCCGCAATGGATATTTATGCGGATGAAATGACTACCAGTAATGCTTTTCGTAGTTTATTAACAATTGAATGTAAAAATGAAGAAATTAAACAAATTTTACATAGCCTATATTACAAAACTTTAAATGTTGAACAAAATTTGTATGGTTGGAGTCGCACCATGTGCAAATTTGGAGATTTTTTTCTATATCTTGATATAGATGAAAAAATTGGCATTAAAAGTGTTCTTGGTTTACCCTCACCAGAGGTGGAAAGAATTGAGGGAGAGGACGAAACAAACCCTAATTATGTTCAATTTCAGTGGAATAGCGCTCAATTAACGTTTGAAAATTGGCAAATAGCACATTTTCGCGTTCTTGGACAGGACAAGTATAGCCCATATGGAACTTCTATTCTAGAACCAGCTCGTCGTATATGGCGTCAATTACAATTATTAGAAGATGCCATGATGGCATACCGTATTGTACGCGCACCAGAGCGTCGTGTATTCAAAATTGACGTTGGAAACGTACCTCCGCAAGATGTTGAGCAATATATGCAAAAAATTATTACGCAAATGAAGCGTAATCAAATCGTTGATCCAAATACTGGCAGAGTAGATCTTCGTTATAATCCTATGAGTATTGACGAAGATTATTTTATTCCTGTTCGCGGAACAACAAGCGGAACAGATATTAATAATTTAGCTGGCGGTAGCTTTACTGGCGATATTGACGACGTTAAATATTTAAGAGATAAATTATTTTCCGCTCTAAAGATTCCACAGGCGTATTTGGCAAGAGGCGAAGGCGCTGCGGAAGATAAAACGATGTTGGCACAAAAAGATATTCGTTTTGCGCGCACAATTCAACGTTTGCAAAAAGTTATTATAGGTGAATTAGAAAAAATAGGAATGATTCACTTATATACTCTTGGCTTTCGTAACGATGATATTTTAAAATTTAAATTAAGGTTGCATAATCCTTCAAAATTGGCTGAATTGCAGGAACTAGAGCACTTAAGCAAGCAATTAGATGTTGCTGGTAGCGCGAAAGAAAAAGGATTTAGCAAAAGATATATATTTGAGAATATATTAAAAATCAGCCCAGAGGAATTCCTTAGAATTCAAAGAGAACTAGGTTATGATGCTGTATTTACTAAAACTTTAGAAAGCGCTGGTGCAGAAGCGGCTGCTACTGATAGCGGCGGCGGCGCAAGTTTAGAGGCGGGAGGCCCGCCAAGCGCAGAAGGTGTCCCGCCAGAGCCAACCCCAGAAGCAGCAGCTCCAGAAACAGCCCCAGCAACTGGCGAAACTGGTTCAGAATCTCCTTTATTAGCAGCGCCAGCTAGAAGAGAAGATGGAAGTGTTTTTACTATAAAAAAACCTCATTTATCTCCAAATGCTAAAGGAAAATGGTATACTCCAGTTGCATCTTCGCAAAATGGCTCTGGGGCACGCAAAAGATCATACTCTGCACAGGCTGGCGGACAAGTTGCTTCCCCTGGAATTACTGGTGTTTTCCAAGGTATGAAAGGATTAAATACTTTGAGCAGAGGTCTATCAGAAGAAAAAGATTTATATGAAAAAGAAGAAAGTCTTTTATTAGAAGTGCAAGAAAAATTAGATCAATTAGATAAAAAAATATTTAAAAAAGGCTTAACTGGAGACAAAAATGATGAAACATAATAAGAAAAGAAATACCGCTTTTCTTTACGAAGCGCTCTTAAGAGAAGGTACTCGCGGTGCATTGGAACAGGATCTAGAAAAAATAGTTTCAATTAAAAATATAATTTTGGAGCATTTTAATTCTTCAAGCGAGCTTTATAAAGAACTTTCTCTTTATAAAGCATTAGAAGAAAATACCGTTGAAGAGCATTTAGCAGAAAAATTTGTAAAAGAGGTAGAAGAAAGATACCAAAAATTAGATAAAAAAAGAATTTTTAATGAACAAACTGCGTTAATTAATAAAATTAATAAAAAGCTAGGATTAAAATTTTATAATTCTTTTGTTCCAAATTATAAAGATTTGGCCTCGGTTTATCAAATATTTAATAATTCAATGCAAATTAAAGAAAAAATACTCTTAGAACAACAATTAATAGAAAAAATAAAAATTGTAAAAGAAGAAAAAGAAAAAAAAGTTATGCGTCCTATTGATAATATTGTTTATTCAACTTTTAGTAATAAATTTAATGAAAAGTATGGAAGTTTATTAAAAGAACAAAAAGAATTATTAACAAAATATATTAATTCTTTTGAAAATAATGGTATTGATCTTAAAGTTTATTTAAATGAAGAAATAGAACGATTAAAAATTGAAACAAAGAGCGCATTAGAAAAAGAAGAAATAAAGGCAGATCAAAACATGTTTGTTGCTACTGAAAAAACTTTAAACTATTTAAATACATTTAGAGATGTTAAAGATTTGTCACAAGATATGTTACAAAAAGTTTTAAAAATACAACAATTTGTTTATGAGGCAAATAATTAATGATAAAAGTAACAATAAAAGATAAACAAACTGGCGTAAAAAAAGAAGTTCAAATGTCGAGAACTTTAAACGGTGATTACGTCTTAAAAGAGCATCCAGATATTGATATAGTTGTTATGCCTCAAAAAAATAAATTACTTGCTTTACCAAAAGATGATTATGATGAAAGAATTTATTCAATACAAGATAAATTTTTTAAATTTATGAATAAAAAAGGTGTTATAATACCAGAAAGTGTTAATGGTGGTAGTATTTATGGTTCATTACAAGCTGGTTATAACCCAACACCGCCAGGTGGTGAAAATTCATTGCAAGTAGTTATATTTAATGCAGCTAATTTTATTGAACAAGAACGCCCACTAGTTGCCTATGAGAAAGAATTTGAAGATACAATGGAAAAAGAATTATTAAAACCATCTGTACAAGACTCTACAGAACTAGGAGAAGTTCCTCAAGAGCCATTCAAAGGTTCTATTCCAAAATATGGTTTCCCAACTCGCGGTATTTACCGCTACAATTACTAGGAGAATTATAAAATGCTTATTACTGAGAGTGAAATTAGAAAAATTATTAATGAAGAGATTGAAAAATTAATTGAAGAAGAGCAATTAGACGAAATTTTTGGTTCTGCAATTAAAAAAGGTCTTGGAGGTTTAGCTGCTGGTCTTGCTGGAAAACTAGGCGTTACTTCTGCTGCTTTAGCTGATCGTGAAGCTGCTGCATCTGCTGAAAAAGCGGCTGGTGAAGAAAGCGCTTTAAGCGCTAAAAAAGAAGCGGCTAAATCACAAGTTGTTCAAAAAGTAAGAAGTATATCTAATAAAGTTTTAAAGCTGCACGATGAAGTTAGAAGTATGGAAGAACTAAGCGCTCCGTTAAGTTATGCTGGCGGCGGAAAACTAGATGTTAAAGCAGTTGGAGATGCGGTAGAATCTCTTATGATGGTTTTAGATAAAGTTGAACAAGATATCACTGGCGAAAGAGGACATGTTAAAGGCTCTAGTTTAAGAATTGCTCCTTCGCTTAAGGAAAAAAAGATAGCAGCTAAATAATGGAACTATTAAATTTTATACTTGCATGCTATGGCATGACAATGATAGCGGTCTATGGCAAAATTTTTGATGCTATTAGACCGCAATATCATTTTTTTAAATGTCCGATGTGCATGGGTTTTTGGGTAGGTGTAATAAACGCTGTTTGTTTTTTTAATTTAACGTTTTCTTGGTTTGCTGCTGGATGTATTTCATCTGGTACATCGTATCTACTAAGTAAATTAGTGGATGACGACGGTATAACAATAAAAGTGAAGAAACAATGAAACTTCACTATTTATATTGATTGGAGGTGATCTATTATGCGTACAGAAACTGTATACATCCGTCGTTATATGCTACAGCCCGTTAGACGTTGTTGCAACGGTAGCTGTATTTAGCCCTGCGGAGAAATCTGTGGGGCTTCTTCAATCAAGGTTTAAAATGTCAAAACAATTATTAAGAGAATTTTTTGAATTATGTGAAGGCGGTGTTTGTCAAGATCTTTTGACAGAACAAGAGAAAATGTTTGTCAAAGATGGCGGCTTAATATTATCTGGTATTATGCAAAAAGCCGATCAAGAAAATGGTAATGGACGTGTTTACCCAAGAAGAATTTTAGAGAGAGAAGTAGAAAATTATCAAAAACTAGTTGAAGAACGCCGAGCGCTAGGCGAACTAGATCACCCAGATGATTCAATAATTAATTTAAAAAATACTTCGCATATGGTAACAAAAATATTTTGGGAAGGCAACAATGTAATGGGTAAAGTTAAAGTTTTAGACACTCCATCTGGAAATATTCTTAAAAACCTAGTAAAAGGTGGTGTAAAATTAGGAATTAGCTCCCGTGGTCTTGGTTCAACAAGAAAAGAGGGCGGAAAAACAATGGTTGAAGAAGATTTTCAATTGATTTGTTTTGATTTCGTGCAAGAACCCTCAACTCCTGGTGCATTTATGGGAACTAGAGAATTAGCAGAGAGTAAAGCGCGAGATATTAATAAAATATTTAGCAAAGCAGATAGATTAAACCGTTTATTAAACGATATTATAGGAAAATAAAAAATGGGTTTTGAATATCCAAAAGCAGGAATAGGAAATGTAGGAAGTTATCAAATAAGCGGTATTCCATATGTTACTGGCGTGCTAAACGTTCCAGCAAACACAAATACGCCACTAGAAATTTCGTTCCCTTCCGTTACACAAAAAATTAGAATTCATAATCATGATGGCTCTGTCGCGTTGAGAGTTGGGTTTAGTGCAAATGGCGTTAAAGGAACAAATTATTGGATTGTTGATGAAGAAAACAGTAACGGTAAAGGATTACCATATGTTGATATGCGGGTAAAAACAGATAAAATTTATTTGTTGAGTAACACAACCTCTGCTGTAACTGGTGCTATTGTTTTTGCTGAGTTAACTGGTATAACTGGATATTCGCTAGCATCCGAATATAGTGGATCGACAGGTATAGGCTAAAATGAAAATTTTAACTACCTTAACAGTCTCTGGTGGTCTTAATATGGCTTCAGCGGCCAAAGATACCTTTACTATTGGTACACCACTAGAAAACAACGATGGTCAGGTAGATACACTAGATGTTCATGCTAATGCTTATTTTCATAATAACGTTATTTTAGGCAGTAGTTCCATAGATACAGTTACAATAAACGCAGGAACATTAAATTTGTCTGGTGCTGCTTTTGTTAACAACAGCACAACAAATCTTTATGTTTCAAAAAATGGTTCAAATAATAATACTGGTTTAACGAGCGGCTCTGCATTATTAACTATTCAAGCCGCTGTAGATAAACTAGCAACACTAAATGCAACAACTAATAATAGAGAAGCATTTCACGTAACGATAAATATTGCAAGCGGTTCATACCAAGAAACTGTTAATCTTGTTAATAAAGGTATAGGTAAAAGTGATAGTAATCTTTTAGTTAAATTTGTTGGCGAAAGAGAAATACTATATGCGGCTATACCAACAACAGGTGCGATAACTACAGACCCAGATGTTGGAATAGATAATGGCGTTCAATGCGGCGTTAAATTAGTATTTACAGGTTCAGAGCCAGCACAAGATTCATTAGCTGGCTGCTTTTTAATATCTAGTGACGGCTATAGAACTGCTGTAATTAATTCACATTCTGGTAGTAATTTTTATATAAATTCAGTTGGTTTTGGGAGTAATGATCCAAATCAAACCGTCGATATCGTCAGGCCAGCAACTGAAATAAAAGGTTTCTTCCGTACTGCTGGTATTAATGGTGCCATAGCATATGACACAATTCGTATATTAGCATTTGATAATGGAGAAAATTGTCTTGGTTTTGGTGGGTTTTCTGGGCCTCCAAACAATCTTGAATATTTGTCAAGCCAAAAACACGTTTCAGTATCAAGAGATGAAATTTTTGCGTATAACTGCCAAATACAAAATAGTGGTACAGTAAATTTTGTATTTCCGCCATTTATGCAATTTATAAACGGCTATATTTATGGCGCAAGTGGAACATTAAATTTAATAAATTTTGCACAATCGGATAAATTAAACCTTCTTGGTTCATTTTTTAAAAATGCTTACCTAAATTTTAATGGCTATAAATCTCTAAGCTTTGAATATTCTAATTTTAAAGATGTAAATGGATCATTATACAATATAAGCACCTGTATTGGCCCCAAAAAAATTTCTTATAGTTCTGTTAATGATTATCTTGTAATTGGTAATGTTGGCATTAGTTTTCTCCCAAATTTTGTTTGTAAAAGCGCATATATAATTTCATATGATAGTTCAATAACTTATTATCCTGATTCTTATTTTATTGGACCTTTTGGTAGAATTATAGACGCATATGAATCTAATATAGATTTTTATTATGGCGGCAATGGTCCTCCGAGCGGAAGCCATTATTTCTCTGGAAGTTTAGAGGGCGATAGATTATTTATCTTAAATCAAGGTTCTTTTTTGAAAGGACAAGGACAACTAGATTTAAGTAATGTACATATATCGGGTGGATATGCACCATTTCACGTATATAACTCAAAAATAATTTATACTCACGCTTTACCAATAACTGCATCAATTACATCTTCTAATTATGTTGAATCCGATGTTCAACTAGATGACGTAGCAGGATATAAATATACAGATTTTCCTGTTGTCAATCAACAGGGTTCATTGCTTGACAATAGAGAACTATATTATAATATTAAAACCGAAACAAAAATTCCATTCTTCGCAGAAGATGTAACAATTTTAGATTCTATTACATCTAATAATGGCTATAAAATAAATGGTAATCTTGTTGTTGGCGAAGCAGAATATGATCTTTCTTCTAATGGTTATGGAACTGGAAGTTATGAGTCTGGTTCTTTGTTTAAAGATTCTTTTGGAATATCAAATGCTGAAATAATCATTGGACATCTTTCAAGTAGTACATATAATAGAAATAGTGACATAATTGATCTATTTAATAGCTCTTCAGGTATAAGTATTTGGAACGATGGAATAGATTTTTATTCTCCTGATGGATTTGTATCCCTACAACAAATCATTTCAGCTATTAATGGCGGGGGCGGCGGGGGCGGATCTCCTATAACTTCGTTACAGTCAACTGGTTCTGGTGAGTCTCTCGTAAGAGATGTTAATAATGGAACTGGATATTTACGAAGCCTAAAAAGCACATCAACCATAAATGTAATTCAGCAAACAAATGAATTAGAGTTAACGGTTAATCCAAATTTAACATTAACATCATTAACTTCGCAAGGTACTTTAATTGTCAGCGGAAATGTTCAATTAGGCGATCAAACAACAGATACAACAACAGTAACAGGACAGTTAACTGCCTCTAATGGTATCCAAGTTGGCGGAAGTATAGTTCCAAATTCCTCCGCTTCTTTTTCACTTGGTTCAAGTGACAAACCATTTAAAGAAATATTTGTAGGCAGTGGCTCCATTTCTATTGCTTCGCCAACTGTTGGGGTTGCCGCAACAACAATAAGCAACAATAGCGGCAACTTAGACATTTCTGCTGGTGGTGTTAATTTAGTAGGAACAGGGTCGTTTATTGGTTCTGGTTATGGTTTGTACGGTATACTTGGCCCAAACATTAAACATACATATGATTTCTTAACAGCAAGCGGTCAATCCGCTTCTGCTGGATCTTCTGTTGTATATTTAAATGATGGTAATAATGCAGACTACGGTTTACCAGACATAACTAATCATGATGGTATTATAATATTTATGAAAAATTTAAAGAATCAACAGGCAACAATACACCCATACAGCGGACAAAAAATAAATGATGCTGTAGGTACACACACTGTTGCTGGAAATGGTCATGAAGCATTCCATGCAGTAAGCAGCAGTTCTGGTATAACTTGGAGTACATTGTTTTCATAATATGATACAATAATATTTTACGAGGTTAATATGGATAAAAATAGTCTTAAAAAAGTAATAAAGCCACTAATTAAAGAATGTTTAACAGAAATTCTTTATGAACAAGGTTTGAACAAGCTTATAGAAGAATCTATTAACGCAAAAAGTCGTGAAGTTGTTAAGGAAAGCAAAGAAGAAGAAGCCTATGAAGCTAAAGAAGTTAGTTTTATGAAAAATACTCAACCAAATAAGACAAACAAACTTCAAGAGGCAAAAAAACAACTGCTACAAAAAATTTCAATGAACGGATTTGACCCTTTTGCTGGTTCAACACCAATTGAAGGTGATGGGCAACAAATCGCAGAATCAATAAACCCAGAAATGGCAGTAGTACCAGGAATTCAAGGAAGTGGTGTCGATATCTCTGGATTGTTAGGTCAAAATAAACAAATATGGAAGTCATTTTCAACCGCCTTAAATGGAAAAGGCAAGAAAGAATAGGTGTAATATGGCAAGAGCAGCACATTTGGAAGTAAAATTACCTTCACACGTTAAACCAACTGACGAAACAAACGATCAGTTGATTAAAAAGTTCTTAAAAGAATGCAGCAAGGAATCATTATTGCAATATTTAGCGGAAAAAAGCGCTTATTCAAGAAGATTTACAAAAAAATCTATCTTGGTGAGAGAAAAAAAATTAAGATATAAAAGGAACGCTAAAAAACACAATGAAGAAACGAATGGTAACTTACCATTAAAATCAAAAAAGAAAAAAATAAATCAATATCAAAGTATTGATAAAAAAGAATAAATAGACATTTGAAATAAGCAAACACTATTTATTAAAAATATATTTTCCTGTCTACAGGAGTGAAACTAAATGTCAAATTTGTTAGAGCAAGCAATTATAGACGCAGCTGCATTAAAGGAAGTAGCAATGAAAAATGCGGAAGCTGCATTAATAGAAAAATATTCAAAAGAGTTTAAAGAGTCAGTAGAAAAATTACTAGAGCAAGAAGATCCAGCTATTGCCGCCCCAGCGACTCCTTCAACAACACCAGCGGCAATGCCTATAGCTGGCTTAGGCGCTGGTGGGGATGTTGATAATAAAGAAAAGGCTTTTAAAAAAGTACCTTCTTCTTTTTTAGATTCTTCTGAAGATGATAATAAATTAATTACAATCGATTTTGATGAATTAAAAAAACAAGTAGCGGGTTCTTTAGGTGCATCTAATTCTTTATTAGACCAACCAGAAGTTTTAGCACCAGAAGTGGCAGCAGAAGAAGAACCTGCGGAAACTGGCGAAGAAGAATCATTACAAGAACCAACCGAAGAGCCACAAGCAGATGCTTTGCAAGAAAATGTTTTTGAATTTGATGAAGTTTTGAGCGAAGCAGATGAAAGAGGCTCAAACGAATCAACGAAAACTATGGCCTTGGATGAAGAAGAGATCGAAGAAGACGTTGATGAAGATAAATTAATAAATCCTAAAAAAGTAAAAAATGGTGTTCGCAAAAAAGTTGAAGAAAATATTGAAATTTCTGCTAGTGAGTTAAAAGAGCTAGCAGAAGAATTAAAAGTAGATATTAATGTAGAAAATTTAAGTGATGGGCACATGGGTTCTACTGTAAAAGAAAAAAGAGAACAAAGAGCCTTAGAATTTGCTGCTGCTAGAGATTATAAACAAGAAGAAGCAAGAAAAGAAGAAGAAAAAGCTATGTCTGATTTAAAATTAGATGAAGCTATTGAACTTGGAACTCTATTAGCCGCTGAAAATGACGATTTAAAAGAAAAATTAGCAGAAATGTATTCACACTTGGAAACGTTGAAAGAAAATGTAGAAAAATTAAGCATTTCGAACGCTAAATTACTATATACTAACAAAGTATTAGGAAATGTCTCTTTGAATGAGCGACAAAAAGAACAAATTGTTGAAAACATTTCCAAATCTACTAGTGTTTTAGAGGCAAAAACCATCTATAACACGCTTCAAAGCGCGGTGTCGGGGGTTGGTTCATCCAACAAACCGAAAGAGTCACTAAGCGAAGCGTTGATCCGTGGTAATTCGCCATTTTTAACACGTAAACAACAAACAGTCGAACTTTCGTTCGCTGATCGCATGAAACAATTAGCAGGAATTCAAAAATAAATCGTAAATATAAATTTACAGGAGAATAAAAATGAGTGTATTAGAAAAACTAACAGAAGGCGTCGTAGAACGCAACATGTTAAAGGAAACAGAAGCTGTCGTTTCCAAATGGGAAAAATCAGGACTTCTAGAAGGTCTAAAAACTGCTCGTCAAAAGAGCACAATGGCAGTTCTATTAGAGAACCAAGCTAAAGAACTACTAAAAGAATCAACCACAATGGCTGGTGGTGACGTACAAGGTTTTGCCGCTGTTGCGTTCCCAATCGTCCGTCGTGTATTTGCTGGTCTAATTGCAAACGATCTAGTATCAGTACAACCAATGAGCCTACCATCAGGCCTTGTATTCTTCATGGATTTCAAGCGCGGTACAGACGTTGGTAACTACAATACAAATGGTGATCGCGTATTTTCACAAGACGAATCATTCTTTGGTGATCGTTTGGGCGTACAAATCACTGGCGGTGTCCGTGTTGATGGCGCTCAATCAGAAAAAGGTTTCTATAACTTAGCAAATGGTTATAATACCTCACGTTGGTACAACGTATTTACATCATCACAAGTAACCGTTGATGAAGCAGCGTTCTCACTTACAGCTGCAACTGACGCACAAGCTAAAAAAATTCGCTGGGATGCGGATCTAGTTTCAGGTTCAGCTTATACACACGCAGCTGTTCTTACAATTCCTTTCTCTTCATTAACCTATCCATCACTAATTGCTGAACAAGATATCTTTGCTCTATCGTTAGCACAAGTTAACTCTGGAACACTAGATACTTCAAACGGCGCTGGCGATGTAACTGGATCAGTTTTAACATCACAAAGCTTCACAGTTATCCGTAGATTAACAGAAGTTGATAAAGCAAACAGCAAGATCAAGGTTGTTATCGCAGCTGGTAGCTCTGGTGCTTGTGCATTAGCAACAGGTAACGGTAAGCACGTAGTTGTTTCATATCCAATTAAGGATAATTTGTCATCAGTTGGCGATTCAGCACTTGGCGCTGTCGTTGGTGCAGCTCCATGGACCTTTGAAGGTTCAGCAGCAATTCCAGAAATTGAATTAAAAGTTGATTCATTCTCAATTACTGCTCGTACACGCAAGTTAAAGGCTAGCTGGACACCAGAATTAGGTCAAGATCTAAATGCATACCACAATTTGGATGCAGAAGTTGAATTGACCTCAATGTTGTCAGAACAAATCGGTCTTGAAATCGATCAAGAAATCATGAACGATCTAGTCAAAGGACAAACAGCTGGTATCAAATACTGGTCACGCCGTCCAGGTAAATTCGTTAATCGCGAAACTGGTGCAGCATTACCATCAGGAGCAGCTGACTTCACAGGTAACGTCTCAATGTGGTATGAAACACTAGTTGAAACAATCAACGACGTTTCAGCTCTAATCCACAGAAAGACCCTACGTGGTGGTGCAAACTTCCTAGTTTGCGGTCCAGAAGTTGCCAACATCCTTGAATTCACCAGCGGATTCCGCGCTTCAGTAACTGCTGACGCAGAAAAAGGTACAGTTGGTGCTGTTAAAGTTGGCGATCTAAACAAGAAGTGGGATGTTATTGTTCACCCATACTTCTTACGTAACGTAATCCTAGTTGGCCGTAAGGGCAGCAGCTTCCTAGAAAGCGGCTATGTATATGCTCCATACGTTCCACTACAATCAACACCAACCATCTTCGATCCAGACACCTTCGTACCACGTAAGGCTGTTATGACTCGTTATGGTAAGGCGATGGTTCGCCCAGATATGTACGGCTTGGTTGTCGTAACAGATCTATTAGGCTAATCTTAGCTAAACAAATTAAAGGTTGAAAAACCGCCCCCAGCTTAAAAACTGGGGGTTTTGTTTTTGTAGAAACTATTTATCCTATTCTGGGAGAAAAATATGAAAATTACAAAAAATATTTTAAAAGAGATGATAGAAAAAGAATTAAAAGAAGCTATGCCATCATATATGAGCGATTCCAGTGGAGATCCAAAAATTGGCGATATTGACTATATTGTTTATAAAGGTTATGGTGATTCAACTGTTGCTAAAATTTTTACTGATCAAAAATCAGCAGAAAATTTTGTTAGAAAAGATCAAGATGCCTCAACACGTATTTATGAAGTAGAATTAAAAAGAATCATTGATGTAGATTAAAATATTATTTATATTTATTTTATAAACCCTGTCAATCGCAAGACTGGCGGGGTTTTTATTTGCTTTAACTTTAACATAAAACTATTTATCTCATAATATTTAAGGAAAATTAGGAGAAAGCTATGAAAGTTAAAATTATTAACAAGACAGTAAAAGAAGCTTTTTTAGGTTTTGGTTCAAATCCAAAAGGTGAAGAGGGAAGTCCACAAAGGCAAAAACTATCAAATGAATTAATGTCTTTAGACCGTAAAATTTCTCAAAAATTTAAAGATGTAATTTATAAAGGTGACGCTAAGAGAGATACGCCATTATTTGATTTTTTTAGAAAAGATATTGCTGCTTATGGATGGGTTGGTGGAAAACAAGGCGATTTAAACTCTCTTATCCAATATGCAAATACTAGAATAGAGGACGTAAAAGAAGCAAATGGTAATAAAACAATTGATACTGCCTCTGCAAATCTTTATATTGCAGGTATCAAAAAAATATTCTTATATATCAAAGAAAACATTTTAGATCCGCTTAGTGAAGCTAGACTAAAAGAAGCTTTTGGTATGAAGCAAAAAAGAATTGATACATTTTTGCTAGGTTTAGACGGTCTTGAAGATAATGGTGTTAAAGCTGACGATAGCGGCGATAGCGAAGGAGCAGAAAATCCACAAGCACCAACGGCTCCAACAGCCCCAACTGGACCATCAGTAGAAGATGCGGTAAAAAGTATTGATCCTAAAAAGATGGAACAAAGATTTCAAGTATTTAAACAAAATACAGCCGCTGTAGTTAATAATGTTGCTGAAATTATTACTGGCATCTTTTCTAGAGTAAAACCAACCCCAGCGCCTAATGCTCAACAACCAGCTGCGCCAAAACCAGCTGCGCCAGCTCAAACAACCCCAGCTCCAGCCCCCGCTGCTCCTACCCCTACTGCTCCAGCTGCCGCTCCTGCAACTGGTGCTGCAAAACAATTAAACGAAATTACTGCTACAACACCAGAAAATGCAATAAAAATCCTTGATCTACAAATAAAAAAACAATTAAATGATGTTTTGGCAAAAATAACATTAAAAGATTTCCAAGAAGCGTATGTTGCTGTTGCAAAGACAAAATTTAAAGATCCAGCACAACTACAAAAAGCTTTTAAAAGCATGAGAATGCTAGAAGAGCAAGTACAGGGCATACAAAGTACAGAGTATCAATTGATGGATATTCTTTTTAAAATGAAAGGTCCAAAAGGACAACAAAGAGGCCAAGAGGGTCTTATGTTCACTGTTTTAAATATTATGAATAGCCCCGCAGTTAACTTAAGTAAAGTTTATAGCCCAGCCGATTTAGAAAAAATAAGATCTGCCGTTAAATCTACATTTAGTAGAGTTATGAACATAGGAAATGCTGGCGATCCTAACCAAAAATTTATTACTAATCCAAAAACTGCTCCAAAGTCCGATGCAGCTAATGCTGCTAAGGCTGTATCCCGTGCTGACGGGCGTGTTGGAGGCGATGCCGCTGCTCCTGCTGCCAAACCAGCTGCTACCACCCAGCCTTCACCTACTCCAGCACCAGCTTCTTCTGGATCTGACAATTTAGGAGATGTTATACCAGATAAGGGTGGTGAAGAAAAGCAGGCAGTACTAAATGAACCATTAAAATTTGAAAAAGCACAGCTTGTTAACCAAATGATAAGTTCAATTCAATCTACCTTAAAAAATAAAAATAAAAACAAACAGGCTGCTCAAGCGCAGCAAGCTGTAAATATAGCCATTCCATACATAAAAGATTATATTAAAAAATATGGTATTGATGCACAAATACTTGGTGAAGGAAAACCAAAATTTGCGACAGCCGAAAAATTGGAAGGGTTTCAAGAATTTGTAGCAAATTTAATAAAATCTTTTGATGAAAAAAAATTAACGCTTAGTCAAAATGAAAAAGAAAGTTTGGCTACACAAATTGCAAACGCCATGAAGCGTTTTATAATAGACAAAGTAAAAGAAAAAGAAGATAAAATAGGCTCTGCTAATCTTCAAGAAAGCAAAAAAATTCTGAACAAGATGTTATTATTATCTGGAATTATTAAAAGATAAAAAGGAAAATAAATTAGATGGCGTTGCCAGAGTTTTCTCCTTTATCACAAATGAGCAAAGTAATATTACCAATAACTGGTAATACTACTAATGTTAGTACAAATATTTTACCTTTTGGCATTTATCTTGATTCAAATTACTGGAGTCAAGAGCAAATAAGCATGTTTAAAACTGGTGCGGCAGAACAAGTTGCATTTGTTTATAAAAGATTAGGCGGCGATGTACTTGACATTGAGCTAGTCGAAGGTAACGTTTATTCAGCATATGAAGAAGCAACGCTAGAATATTCATATCTTTTAAATTTGCATCAATCAAAAAATTTATTACCATTTGTTCTTGGACAAACAACTGGAACATTTAATAATGATGGGCAATTAACTGGTTCGGATGCTGCAACAAAAAATGCTAATTTAGCATTTCCAAAAATGTCTTTTAGCTATGCAAAAAATGTTGCATATGCCGCTAGTGGTGAAGCTTTGTTGAATGGTGTCGAGCCAATTTATTCAGCTTCGTTTGAAATGGTCCCTACACAACAGGATTATGATTTACAAACAATAATAAGCGGCGCTAGTGAAGCAAATGGTTGGAATGTAGATAATAAAAGAATTGTAATACGAAGAGTTTATTATAAAACACCTGGAGCATCTTGGAATTTCTATGGTTATTTTGGTGGTCTTAACGTTGTAGGCAACTTAAGTACATACGGCCAGTATGCCGATGACAGCACATTTGAAATAATTCCTGCTTGGCAAAACAAATTGCAAGCTATGGCTTATGAAGATGCTATTAAAACAAGAGTTTCCGACTGGTCTTATCAAATAAGAGATAACAAATTAAGATTATTCCCAGTGCCTAATGCTGCAAGTCCTTCTCAGTATTGGATTGAATTTACAGTTCCAAGCGATGCTTGGAAAGAAACAAGAACAGATATAAAAAGTGGTATTGATGGTATTAATAATATGAATAGCATACCATTACAAAATTTGCCATTTGATAAAATTAATAGCATTGGTAAACAATGGATTCGTCGTTTTGCTTTAGCGCTTTGCAAAGAAATGTTGGGACAAGTTCGTAGCAAATTTAATAATGTGCCAATTCCAGGCGAAAGTGTTACTCTTAATGGTGATAAATTAATAAGTGAAGGTAAAGAAGAACAAAAAGAGTTAAGAGAAGAATTAAAAACGTTATTAGCTGAAATGACTTATGCAAAGATAGGCGAAGATGGTGCCAAGATAATGGAAGATACAAGCAAAACACAAACATTTTTCCCTTCACTAATATTTGTAGGATAATAAATGCCAAGAAAGAAAAAAGATGCAAATATAGCTCAACTACCGCCAGATTCTCCACCGCCTCCACTTTTTCTTGGTGAAAAAGAGAGAAATCTAGTAAAACAAATTAATGACGAGATAATAGAACGTGTTATCGGTCAAACAATAGTATATTATCCAATTGATAGAGATACAACGAGCTACCATCCAGTATATGGCGAGGCAGTTCAAAAAACATTCCTTGCTCCAATAAAAGTTCAAGCTCTTATTGAGTGGGAAGGATCAAAAACTTCAACTGAGGTTTTTGGTATTGATCGTGTTACTTCTATAACAGTAAATTTTCACAGAAGAAGATTAACGGAAGATCAAAATCTTTTTGTTAGAGAGGGCGATTTTGTTGCTTACGGCGACACTTTTTATGAAATAGTTACTTTAAATGAAGCCAAAAGATTGTTCGGCCAAATAGACCATAAATTTGAAATTATTGCAAAATGTATTAAAGCAAGGGAATCTGTTTTTAATTCAAAGTAAAATGACATTTCAAAGGGTGGTCTACTATTTATAATAAATAAAAATTCTTTTATTTCAGGCTCCCAAGGAGAAATAGATAATGCCAATTGATAAATTTAGATTTGTAAGTCCTGGTGTTCAAGTTCAAGAAATTGATAATTCACAAATTCCTAGACTACCAGATGCAATCGGTCCAGTAATTATTGGACGTTCTTTACGCGGACCAGTTATGCGTCCAGTAAAGGTTAATTCTTTCTCAGATTTCGTAGAAGTTTTCGGTGAACCAGTTGCTGGTGGTATTGGTGGCGATGTTTGGAGAGAGGGAAATAAAACCGCTCCAACATATGCTGCTTATGCTGCACAAGCTTATTTAAGAAACTCTTCACCAGTTACATTTGTACGCTTGGCTGGTTATAAAAATCCAGATTCTGGAGAAACAGCTGCTGCTGGTGCTGCTGGTTGGTCAACACAAAACGCTTATGGCTTGTTTGTTATGCCAATTTCACAAAGCGCAGCAAATGTTTTCGCAACTGACGGCAAAGTTACTGCATCGCTTGCTGCCGTTGTTTATACTAATGGTGTTGCTGACTACGGTCTAACTGGAAAGCCATTAAGCGGAGCATTAGAAACAATTTCCGCTCAAAAAGGTAAATGGGTCCGCGCCAATGGACCAAACTTAGAATTTAAATTAAGTGTTCACGATAATACTGTCGGTGGTGCATCACTAAAAACAGTCAATTTTGACACAAATTCAAAAAATTATATTAGAACAGCTTTAAACACAAATCCAGTATTTACAAATGATAAAATTGTTGAAGCCAAAGAAGATTATTTCTTAGGTGAAACATTTAGAACTTGGGTAGAAGAAAATATACCAAGCTTTACTGGTTCACAAAATTTTGCTGGTATTCTTCTAAGATTGGATAATAATACAGTAGATTTTGCTAATCATTTAGTTGAAGCAGAAGATGCTTCAAGCGGTTGGGTTGTAAGCCAACACAAAGGAACTGGTTCAGCGTTTGTAAAAGATGGAACAACTGGCGAATACCCAGTTCAAAAATTGTTTAAATTTGTTGGTTTAACAGAAGGCGAATGGAATAGCCAAAATGTTAAAATTTCAATTGAAGACATTAAAGAGCCACCAAATGAATATGTAAAATATGGTTCGTTTACAGTTTCCGTCAGAAAATTAGATGATAATGATTTAACACCTCAATATCTAGAAAGATTCACAAATGTTTCTCTAGATCCTTCATCTGAAAGCTTTATTGCTAAAGCAATTGGTGATAAATATACAGAATGGAACTATGAAAAACAATTGTTTGAAGAATATGGAACATATGATAATAAATCAAAATTTATTCGTGTAGAAATGAACCAAGATGTAGAAAATGGTTTAGTTGATACAGACTTAGTGCCATTTGGTTTCTATGGACCAGCTCAATTACCAGAAGTCGCTGTTTCTGGAAATAACTCTGAAGTTGCAGCTGGAGTTACTGGCTTCTTCTACGATACTGCGGTATCAGGCAACTCTTTGTTTACTGCAAGCTTTGCTTTGCCAACATTACCATTACTAGAAAGCGCCTCACAAACCCCAGTTCCTGGTTTATCTTCTATTTATTGGGGCCTAAAGACAAACTACGGTACAGTTAAAAAACACAATAAAGATTTGGTTGATTATTTAAGACCATATCCAAAAAGCTGGTCAGTTACAAAACCATCTTTCTTATTTACATTAGATGACGTAAGTGGTTCTGTCAGCGGTTCAACCTTAGTTGCCTCTGGTGGTGCTTATTGGGCAGAAGGTAATAGAGCTTCTGGTAAATCATTAACTAGCTATAATGGCAATCTATTAACATCATCAAACGGATCAAGATTGGTTTTGTCAACTTTCAATAAGTTTACAATGCCATTGGTTAACGGATCAGACGGTGTAGATATTACAGAAAAAGATCCATTCAACAGAAGAGTTCTAGCTGATGAAACACAACTAACAAGCTATGCATACAACAGCCTAAAAGTAGCGGTTGAATCAATTGCAGACCCAGAAGTTGTTGAAATGAATCTTGCAACAATTCCAGGTGTTGATAACGAAGCAATCACGGGAATGTTGCTTGATAAATGTGAAGCTCGCGGTGACGCATTAGCAATTATCGATCTAAAGGGCGATTACGTCCCAGAAGAAGGTAAAGAATCAGCTACTACAAAAGCTTCTGCTCGTAAGCCAGTTGTAGCTGATGCAATTGCAAATCTAAAGAACCGTGCAATTAATAGTAGCTATGGTTGTGCATTTTTCCCATGGGTACTAGTTCGCGACAACTTAAACAACAATACTGTTTGGGTTCCACCATCAGTTGCTGCTTTAGGAACATTCTCAAGTTCACAACGCAGAACAGAATTATGGTTTGCTCCAGCAGGATTTAATCGCGGTGGATTAACAGAAGGTTCAGCAGGATTACCAGTTCTACAAACTGCTCTAAGATTATCTTCAAAAGATCGTGATGCTCTATACGAAGCAAACATCAATCCAATTGCAACATTCCCAAGTGAAGGAATTGTTATCTTTGGACAAAAGACACTACAAGTAACTCCAAGTGCATTGGATCGCATCAATGTTCGCCGTTTGATGATTTACTTGAAGAAAGAAATTAGCAGATTTGCTTCGGGCGTATTGTTTGATCCAAATATCCAAACAACTTGGAAGGGCTTTACTAATTTAGCAGAGCCATTCCTAGCGAGTGTTAAATCAAGATTTGGTTTGAGCGATTATAGACTAATCTTAGACGAAACAACAACAACGCCAGAACTTGTTGATCGTAACATTGTATATGCTAAGATTCTATTGAAGCCAACACGCGCAATTGAATTTATTGCAATTGATTTCGTGATTACGAATACTGGTGCATCATTTAACGATTAAAAAAGAAAAAATTAATTTGGGTACTATGTAAAAGTAGTACCCAAATTTTAGGAGAATAAAAATATGGCATTTTGGAGTCAAGTTGGATCAGAGCCTATCAGACAACATAGATGGTATGTAGATTTTGGGTCTGGTAAAAATTTACAAGACATGGTTTTTGCTTTAAAAAAAGTAAGTAGACCAAAAGCAAAAATTGGTTCTGTACAACATAAATATTTAAATCATTTTTTCAATTACCCAGGTAGATTAGAGTGGGAAGATATTAGCATGAGTTTTGCTGCGGTTACGCAACCAAATGCTTCTAAAAAATTAATGGCTTTGCTTAAACAGGCTGGATATGGTGTACCATCGGCGGCGAACGGCGGCGTCGAGCGGTCTACAATTGGAAAAGAAAAATTTGTTAGTGCGCTTGGAGAGTTTGAAATTTTCTGTATAGATCCAGACGGTGCAACAAATGAAAAATGGAAAATTCATAGGCCATTTTTTACCTCGGTACAATTTGGTGATTTAGACTACGCCAATGAAGACATTGTTGAAATTCAAACAACTGTAAAATACGATTGGGCTGAGTTGGCATCTGCAACAGATCCAAATCCTAATGATAAAGCTCCAGGTAATTCTCCAAATGGTAATAAAATAGTACCATAATTATAATATTATATAATGTCTTTTTGGACAGATCCAAAATTTAAAGAACCCCTACGTCAGCATCGTTGGTATTTAAAATTCAACGATGCTGATTTAGACGTTTATACGTTTGCATTAAAAGAATGTAAAAAGCCAGAGTATGAAATAAACATAACAGAGCACAGACTATTAACACATACAATAAAATTTCCTGGTCTTTTAAAATGGAAGCCAATTGATGTTAAAATAGCTTCTGTTGTTAGCACAAGCGCTGATGGAAAAATAGTTGGTAGTGTAAACGAAACGGTAGAAAATTTTGTTTCTAAATTTGGTTATAATGATCCAAATTTTAGTCATCAAGAAATACAAAAAAATAATATAGGTGTAAATTTTGAACTTTATCAAATAGATGAAGATGGAAAAAGATTAGAACTCTGGTTAATATATAATCCATTAATTGCTAGTGTTACTTATGGTAATCTTAGTTACGAAAATGAAGGAATAATGGACGTAAGCTTAAATATTAACTATGATTATGCTAAACTTATAAAATAGTAATAATTTTAAAAAGAAAGCGTAGGTATATATGAGAAATAATGAAGAACGTTTTGGAGCAAATCCATTATTGCAAGATGCGTCACCAGTTCAACAAATAATCCAACAACAAATGCAACCTCAAGGAACTCCGCTGGAATTTATGGTTCCAACGGAATTTGTTGATTTGCCGTCAAAAGGTAAATTTTATCCTGCTGGACATCCACTAAGAGGCAAGGATACAGTTGAAGTCAAACAAATGACAGCAAAAGAAGAAGATTTGCTTACGTCAAAAACCCTATTAAAAAAAGGTGTTGTTCTTGACCGACTGATCCAAGCCCTTGTAACAGATAAAACTATAGATACCGACTCTTTAACGATAGAAGATCGCAACGCTATTATTATCTCAGCAAGAATCGCTGCATACGGCCCAGAATACGCAACATCTGTTACTTGTCCATCATGCACACAAAAAAGTAAATATGCATTTAATTTATTAGAAAAAGTACCAAAAGAACCAGAAGAAGAAGTTCTTCACCAAATTCATGAAGATGGAACTTTTACTGTTGTTCTGCCAAAAACAAAATGGACTGTTGTTTGTAGAGCTTTAAGTGGCCGTGATGAAAAAACAATCATGAGTATGACCGAAGCTAAAAAGAAATCTCAAAACGACTCAATGTTTTTAGATCAATTAAAATTGATGGTTGTTTCAATTCAGGGAGTTACAGCCAGAAGCACAGTTGACGTAGCGCTATCATCATTACCAGCGGTTGATTCACGTTTCTTAAGAACCCAATACCAAAAAATTGTTGTGCCATTTGATATGAAACAAAATTTTTCATGTTCACAATGCGAATTTGAAACAATTTTGGAGGTTCCGCTGACGGCAGACTTTTTTTGGCCTAAATGATGAATATCAACAGGGTGTTTATGAACAATTTTTTTATTTGAAATATTATGGTGGGTTCTCACTTTTTGAAAGTTATAACTTACCAGTTGCTCTTAGGAAATGGTTTGTAGAAAAACTAGTAGATCAGTTAAAAGAAGAAAATGATGCAATGAAGAAAGCATCAAAGAAATAATGAAGAGAGCGGGTATAAAGCCCGCTCTTTTTTTATTCTGTCTCTAATTATTTATTGAAGTGTAACTTAGGTAAAATAAATGGCTGATGAATCAAAACAGGCGCGTCAAAAGATTGACGAAATAGCTGCAATTACTGGCGATGTAAGAAGAGCAACTGAAACAATTGAAGAGTATCTTAATAGAATTGTGCCATTAGCTTCTAGCATTTCTTCTATCGATAAACAAAGAGTAGATAATTTAAGAGAACAAGCGAGATTGGCACAATTAGCAGCTGAAACAAGGGAACAAGAAAAAAAAGATTTAGAGGCAGAGCTCATTTCAGAAAAAGATATTTTAAAACAAGCAGAGCTACAATTACAACTTGAACAACTCAAACTACAAACAATGAAAGACACGGAGGGCATAACAAGACTTGCCATCGACGCTCAAAAAAATATGATTGAAAATGCGGAGAATCACTTAGAAGCAATTATTAGAACAAACAAACAACAAGATGAAATGTTTAGAAAGGTTGATAAAGTAACTGGTGGGTATGCAAGCCAAATAACACAACTATTTGGTATTGGTAGAAATCTTAGTATTCAAGAAGCTGTGATGGAAAGAATTGGAGATCTTTTCAAACAAGTTCTTTCATCTAATATGGAATTTGCTCAAACTACTGGGCGTATTGCAGAAAGAACTGCAAGTTTTGGAATTGGATTTGCACAATTTGGTGTTAGTTTTGATAAATTAAATAAATCAGCTATTGAACTTTATACAAGTATGAGTTCATTTTCTGACTTGAACGTAGAAGTTCAGGAAAGACTAGCAGTTTCTGCAACAAAATTAGGCAATATTGGAATCGCTGCTGGTGTAACTGGTAAAAACTTAGACATCTTAACAAAAGGCTTAAAGATGTCTTCGGATGAAGCAATTAAAACCAACGAAGAAATTGCTAGAGCAGCAATTGGTGCTGGTATTGCTCCAAGCAAAATGGCAGAAGAGTTTGGTGCAAATATATCCAAAATTCAACAATATGGTAAACAAGGTATCCAAATTTATATCGACATGCAAAAACAAGCAAAAAGCTTGGGAATGGATTTATCATCATTAAACCAAATAGTTGGAGATCAGTTTGATACTTTTGAAAGCTCTGCAAGAGCCGCTGGCCGTTATAACGCTATTTTAGGTGGTAATTTCCTAAATTCAGTCGAGATGTTAAATGCAACTGAGAGCGAGCGTGTTGTTCTATTAAAGAAATCTTTTGAAGAAAGCGGGAAAAATTTTGATTCGCTATCAAAATATGAGAAAAAAGCAATTGCAACAAGCCTCGGTATTCAAGACTTAAACGAAGCAAGTAAACTATTTGGCAAAACGTCTACTGAATTAGAGACTGATATGCGTAAGCGTTCTGCAACCGAAGAAGAGATGGCTAAAGCACAAAGAGAAGCAACGGATGTTATGGAACAATTAAAAAATATATTTAATTTATTGCTTATAGCCGTAAGACCAGTTGTAGAAATTTTTAAAATTCTTATTAATGTTGTTGCAATGCTATCAGATGGAATAATGTTTTTACTAAATTTTGCTATTAAACCAATTATAGCGGTTGGTGAATTTTTTTATGAAATAATAGGAAAAATAGTAGACGCCGTTGGATTATGGAGAATTGCGCTCGGTGTTGTGTCTTATGCTTTAATAGTATACAACGTGCAAATGAATGCGGCAATTCTTTCAACTATAAGATTTATAGGGCAAATGATAACTGCGACTATAAATATTATTTCTCTCGCGGCTACACTTACTGTAAATGCTGTAGTTGCTTTGTATAGCTATGCTACCACACTGCTAGCCAGTGCAATACCAGCTACGCTTGCATTTATTGCCTCCTTGAGAGCCATGGGTCTTAGCGGAGTTATCTCCGCTGTTGTTTCTGGTATTGGTGCTATGATAGTTGCCTTTAGAGGCATGAATATTGCCATGCAAAGTGGCGTAATTGGATTAATTATTCTTTTTGCTTCTGCTCTTTATATGGTTTATGAATGGCTAATAAAACCACATTCACCACCTTTATATATTGCTTTAGGTCTATTGCCACCAATTTTCTTTATGATAGGTAGGGCGTCGGATGCTTCTGCTAATTCATTATTAAAAGTTGGAGCAGCGTTCCTAATGATGGGTATCGGCGTTGGTATTGCAGCTTTAGGTTTGGCTAAATTAGTTGAAGCCTTTAGCCAACTATCTGGCGAACAAGCGCTTGCTGCTCTTGGAGCAGTAATAGCATTAATGGTGATGATGGTAGCGCCATTAATTTTGATCACAATAGCTGGCAGCGCAGCTACTATACCTTTATTAGCATTAGGGGCGGCGTTCCTTATGATGGGCGTTGGTATAGGTATTGCAGCAGCTGGCTTATCTTTATTGGTTACTTCTTTTGGAGTATTAGCAGATCCTAAAGTTTTAGCTGGAATGATTGGTTTTGTTGGTACACTATATGCGCTAGTTCCAGCGTTAACAACATTAGCCTTACTTTCACCAGCAATATTACTATTATCAGTTGGAGTTAGCGTATTATCGGTATCATTGTTGGTCATGTCTGCCGCTTTTGTAGTTATTGGAGCTGCAATTACAATAGCATCAGTTGGAATAAAAACAATTATAGAATCGTTTCAAAAATTAACAGATGAAAAAATATTAAAAGGCGGTCTAGCGTTTGTTGGATTATTATATTTAATGACACCAGCATTATTTGCTCTTTCGGTCGCGTCCCCTGGGATTTTAGTTTTATCAGCCGCATTCTTATTATTATCTGTCGGTATTGTTGGTATAAGTGCTGGTCTTTTAATAATTTCTGTTGCATTAGAAAAACTAGTAAGTTTCTTAGGACAATTAAAAAATATCGCGGACGGACTTCCAACAGCAATGCTAAAATTAGCAGCCTCATTTGGAATTTTAACTATTTCAATGTTAGGAATTATGGCTCTTGGTGCTGCTGGAGCAACTGGATTTGGAATGATTGCATTTGTTTCTGGCTTGGGCATGATGACTACTGCTATATTATTATTAGCAGCCGCTTTAGACGAAATACCAGAAGGAAAGACTGTAGCGTTAAGCACGTTAAACGAAACTTTAACGACTGCAAAAACAATAACAGAGGATAACATAAAACCAACAAAAGACTTTATAGGCGCGGTAAAAGAATATTATAAATTCCAGGCAGATTCAAAAGATGCAGATAAGGATGCTCTTGTTGCAGCGCTAAAACAAGTGATTGGGGAGCAAAACAAATCAGCCGAAGAAGGACAAGGAGAAGGAACACCAATTAAACTTGTTATATCTGGTAATGATTTCGCAGAAGCAATCAATGGTGGCGGAAAGAGCGTTAATGGATTATTAAGCGGTCCAAGATCGTTTAGAAGGGCAGTCAGAGGATAACAAATGGCAGATCAACCATCCGTAAGAATACCAGAATTTTCAGAAATTAACAACACCGTACCAAATACTAATTTAGACAGTGGTGTAAATGAAATATATTTTTATTCATTTTCTACAAATTCTTTTTTTAATTTTAAAGCATATCTAACTGATTATAGCGATCAGTATCAATCTAACTGGACGCCTCAAGATATTTATGGTAGAATGGATCCAATATTTACTTATAAAAATACAGTTCGAAAAATCACTCTTGGATTTGATGTTCCTAGCCAAAATAAAAACGAAGCAGCTTCTAATACTTCAAGAGCAGATTTATTAATTAAATCACTTTACCCAGTTTATAATTACAGGGAAGGCGTAGTAGGGTCTGCTTTGATTGGGTCGCCTCCATTGTTTAAAATAAAATTTGCTAATTTAATAGCAAATGTAACAAAAAACGTAGAAGAAAACAATCCATCAGTGTCTGGTTTATTAGGATGGATTGATGGTTTTAATTTTAAACCTGAACTTGATAGTGGTGTTTTCGTTGAAGGTTCAATCGTATATCCAAAATTATTTAAAGTTAATTTTACTTTCAATGTTATTCATGAACATGCATTAGGCAATACAACAAGACCAAATGGTGTTAGAGTTACTAGATTGGAAGACAATTCGCAGGCATTTGCACACTCATTTGATACTAGATACACGCCAGCACCGCCGCCACCGACACCATCCCCACCAAGGACTAGAGCTGGAGAGGCAACACTTGTTGCTCTAGCAAGCGTCCCAGCTGGTACAGCTGGCAGTGCTTTTGTGCCTCTACCTACAACAGAACAACAACAACGCTTCTTAGCGGCAATACCAACAACAGTACCTCCTTAAAAATAAAACGAGGATCATAAAATGATAGAAAGATACTTAAATAGAAGAATTTTGTTAAACGACAAAGAAATGTATGAGGACATCTTTTTTGAAAGAAACGTAAAACATATAAATCAATACGAAACGCCTAAATTTGAATTTCCAAATAAAGATAATATTTCAAAAATTTCCTTACAGCAGCATATTTGGAAAACTGGCGACAAATACTATAAATTAGCATCAAAATATTATGGAGATCCAAAAGATTGGTGGGTTATTGCAAAATTTAATAATAAACCGACTGAATCCCATTTAAAAATTGGTGATATAATACTAATACCAACACCGTTACAACAAGTACTAAATATAATGAAAGGCTAATATTTAAATGGCAGATAAATCACCAGCACAAGTAGCGGCTGAAGCAGAAGCAAGCGACGAATTAGCAGCAGAACGACTTCGTTTAAACGAACAAGTCGCTTTGATGATTAATGCTGATCAATTAATTAAAAGTACGGCGGCGAAAGATAGTGGTCCTATTGAAAAAAAAGAATATAAACATTTTGCTACATTTAGAGGATCACCAGGAAGTCATATTGCTTTAACAAATAATTTATATAGAAACGAAAGTATACAGTATATTTTTTCTGAAGTTGACAATGCCTCCCTTTCAGCTCTTGTTCCAAGTATAGAAATTTATAAAGTATTTTATCCAAAAAAAGAATCGAACTCTAGAGGTTTTTCTTGGAGAGTTCCTTTTGATGATATCCCAACTCCATATTCAAACCAAACATCCCCTTACGTCAACAATACTCTTAATGAAATATTAAGCGGCGATGGAAGAATGCATGGAGTTGGTATAAGATCTTTTAGATATAAATTTGTCGGAACCAACCCAGCTGAAGTAAATACAAACATAGAAGCTGAATTAGAGTTGTATTTTCAGGATGTACGAGATTTGGTTAAAAGAATATATTTTAATAAAAAAGACAAAAATTTTGATTATGAACCAGATTCAGAGCCAACTATGGATCCTGATACTTCAGAGCCAGCTGGGTTTTCTTTTAGCTATTCAGACCTTGCAATAGACAGCCCAATGAATTTTGAGACAAAAAGTACAGATGGAAAACCTGTTTATAATGAAAGATACTTCAGGCTAAAAATTATTTTAGGATATTCTGATTCATATGATATAATTGAAAAAATATATGCGGATAAACCAGAAGTAGCAGAAAAGCTTAAAAAAGCTATAAAATCAGCAAAACTTATACTTTATTTAAATCCTTTTAGCCACGATATTCAATTCGAAGAAGACGGCTCCGTAATATTAAAGATACAATTTATTGCAGCTATGACGAGCATAATGAATAATATTAATGCGCTTGCTATAGGAAAAGACTGGGGTAAATTAAAAGAAGAACAAGAAAAATTTGATAGTTCTGCTTATGCCGAAAAAGCAAGAATAGAAGAAATTAAAAAAGATTGTAGCATAAGTGAAGATCAAAGGCAAAAAAGAGTAGATAATGAACAAAAGAAAATTGATACTGCGTTAGAGCAGCAAAAAACACAATTAGAAAATAATAAAAATATATTTTATCAAGAATTATTTAGGATGCTTGTTGGTGTAACAGATGGTCCAAGCGGCATGAAACCAAAAATTTATAGTGCTATGTTTGACCAATACGCAATTGGCGCAAAACCATCTATTGGTAGTGACGAGGTTTTAGAAAATCCAAATCAATTAAGAATAAAAAATATAAAATCAGCAAGAAGCGAAGATGTTAAAAAAACTTTTACCGTTGACAGCATAACAGAGAGCGACATACCTCTTGCTGGTTCTACGGCAGATGGTGTTTTTACTAGCCCAACCGCAAGAAAAGCTGGTGAAAAATTTGCAGAAGAAATAGGTAAAAAATCAAAAACTTCATTTAGCGATGAAGATGGAAAATATAAAATTAAATTTGTCTTCCTTGGAGATATTATTGATGTTTTTGCGTCCAATGTAATAACCGTTGACGCGATGGATAGACCTAGGATTATTTTAAGTAATTTTAGGATAGAGATCCCAGTAGCACCAGCAGGAGATCTAGCGCAAAAAAGTCTAGAAGATAAAACTCTTTCTCCTTTTGCTACTGATGCGGAATATACAACTTTAGATTTAAATATTGCCGATATTCCCATTTCTGTAGAGATGTTGCAGGGATTTATGATTGAAAAAATTATAAAACCAAGAAGAACTTCCTATCCATTAACTAACTTAATAAATGATATCATGACTGATGTTGTGATACCATCAATTTCACCTTCGGTTTTTGGTAGAAAAACTGTTTTAAATAAAGCTGTTAGGCTTTCCAGCTTATCAATAACATTACCATTCAAGGGAGTCAATGATCCAATTTTTGAATCAAGAAACGCTTTTACTGATAATTTTTATGGAACAATAGATAATTCTTTATTAGATAAAATAAAAGTTCATGATTCAACATTAAATAATTTAAATCAACCATTTGGAAACTATTTTATAATGTATTGCTCTAATCAACTCCCATCAAAAATTTTTGAAGGAAATGGTGTTGAACAAAACGACATAAGAAATGGAGTTTATCATTTCTTCATAGGTTCTGACAAGGGTTTAATTAAAAAAATTACATTTTCAAAACAGGATGCCCCGTTTAATAAAGAAGCTAAAGCAGCAGGCAGTACTGGTGATAAATCTTTAGGTAGATTAAGAGAAGTATATGATACAAGTATAGTAATGTTTGGAAACAATATTTACAGACCTGGTGATTTTATCTATGTTGAACCATTGTTTTTTACAAGAGAGGCTGCAATAAATTTACAGAATAAATTGGGACTTGGGGGTTATTATCAGGTAATTGATGTATCAACTACGATAAATGAAAATATTTTTGAAACTACCCTCAGATGCGCTATAGCTGGGTATGTAGATGGAACTCCACCATCCACGGTAAGAGAAGTTGACGTTCAGCGCGGAGGATGCTAAAATATGTCATCATATAATTTTTTTGTTTCTAGCCAAATACCAATATTTAGTAAAAATTCTAATAATTCCGTTGCTTCTTTATTTGAAGCTAGAAAATTTTATGAAGATTCTACTATTCCTTTTATTACCTCATCATATATAGAATTTGTCACACCGCCAGAAGCAAAACTAAGAAATGTGGCTTTTACTGATTTATATTTAAAAAATAATTTTTATGGTTTAGTAGATAAAAAATCAGATGTTATTGTACCAATAAATAATCCATCATTTTTTAAATCAATAGGAAGAAACAAAGATGGGGAAATTTTAGTTTTAGATTTTGTTGCTGATGCTTTTAATGAAATGAAAGACTATCTTAACAGGCAAATTATAAAAAACGCTTTTCCAAATACTTCTCCTTATTTTAATATAAAACCGAGGTTTGGATATGAAAATCCAGACCAACTTTATATTGGTTTGTATTCAGTATTATCTGATAACTTTAGATCAATTTGTTTAAAAGATAAAAAATTAGATTCAAAAATAACAAATGAAGAAACTTTTAATGAACAATATATTAAATTTTTGTCACAAAATATTGCTTTTGGTACTGTTACAAAAACAAGAACTGTCATGTATTTTAATATGACTGCTTTTACTAGTGGAATAATGTTTAATTTTAATACTGATGATGTGGGCGACGATGTAAACAAATATTTAAGATACTTTTTAGATGATGGCTTTATTTGTTTCTCCGAAGCGTGTGCTAGATTTGGTTTTGTTTTTGATAAACATCTTCCATTTGTTCTTACAGCCGATTTAGCATCTGAAGCTTTAAGACCATATTATCAAAAATATGGATTACAAAGTATTGATGACGTTTTTGAGAAGAGATTTAAAAAAGTTTATATGGAAGATATTGATGAATTAAAAAAATATTTTTATGAATCTTATAAAAGATTTTTAGTAAACAATACAGTATATGGAGAAGATTTAAATAAATTATGTTCTGGGAATGCAAATACTATAAAAAGTAAAGTAAGAAACTTGCCCACGAAAGAATATTATTACAAAAAGTTCCCAGATACGTATTGGATGCGTTTATATATTTATTTTAAAAATTTAGAATTAGATATGGGTTTTACCCAACAACAATTTGAAAATATAGTAAAAATATCAAATGATTATATAAAATTAGGTAAACTTGAGGATGGATTAAAATTTGCTAATTCTAGGTTTAATGAATTAAAAGGCTCAAGATTTTATGACTCTTTACAAAATAATTCCTCCGTGGTACAAAGTGACAGTGCGGCTGTTGGCACTCAGTCTAAGCCAAAAATAATATTTTAGAGGAAATATGCTTTTTCAAACATTGGACGACAAAAAAGAATGCGTAGGAATCTACGCAGATAGTAAATTATTTTTTGATGAAATCCCGCAAAATTTAACGGCATCTTGGAGTTATTCACCCTATTTAAAAGGGCAAGAAATCCAATATGCAAATTTATACTGTGAAGGCAAATCTCTTGATGAGATTTGTCCAGAACATCTTCGCGATGAATGGACAGAAATCAAAACAAGATTAAAAGCCTTTATGTCTTCTTTTATTGAGGCAAAAGTTTCACTAGAAGAAAATTGCTTTTTTGATTTAACGCCACAAAGATTTTTGGAGAAGTATTGTGACATTAAAAACAAAATTACTCAACACGTATTTGACACTTATGAAAAACCACAAGAGTATAATTTTTATCGTAGATTTAATGAGTTGCTTATCGACATTAAACATCGTGAGTTAAATCTAGATATTGAACAACTCAAAAATAATATATTAAGCGAACGGGATTTAACTTATTATCATCGCATGCGTGATGTAAGCAGAAATATTGAATACAACCTTTTTGGATCCATTACTGGACGTTTATCAATGAAAAAAGGAAGTTTTCCAATTCAAAGCTTCCAAAAACAATTTCGTAATGTCTTAAAACCGCACAACGATTGGTTTGTAGCATTTGATGTCAATGCAGCGGAGTTGAGAACGTCGCTCGCGCTTTTAAATTGTGTACAGCCGCAGGAGGATTTATATGAATGGATTGGGAAGAGCATTCTTGGAAATGTATCGCGAAACAACGCCAAGAAAATTGTCATTGAGTGGTTATACAATTCTAGTAATCCTATCTACCACCAATACGCTCAAAAACTCGATAATGTCTTTAAAAAAGATGCGTTAAAGCAACTTTATTGGGTAAATGGATACGTACACACTCCGTTTGGTCGTAAAATTGAAAGCGACGAGCATCATGCTATTCCATATTTAAACCAATCAACATTTATTGATCTTTTTCACAGACAAGCAATTAAAGTTGACGATTATCTACGGGATAAAAAAAGCTTTGTTGCTTTTTTGCTGCATGATGAATTTGTACTTGATATGACTGATGACGAAAAAGAGCATATTTTAGAGATTGCAAAAATTCTTCAAAATACACAGTTTGGACGATTTCTTTGTAACATTAAAGTTGGGCGTGATTATGGTAATATGAAGAAGCTAAACCTGAAGGTAGAATAAATGTATACAGTAATTGGTCTTGGTAATGTTGGTTGCGATATAGCCGAATTATTTGAAAATAATTTAGAATACAAAGTTAAATTAATTGATGTTGATATCGAAGGAGAAAACTGCTTCTCATTGCTACAGCAAAAAACATCAGAAGCATATGAAAAAACAACTCCAGACCTTTCAAGTTTTTTTAATGATATAACAGATAAGGCGCTTTTAATTGTTGATGGCTCGGCAACAATAGCTGGTTGTACCCTACAAATATTAAAACAACTCAGCGATAAAGAAATAAATATATTATATATAAGAAATGATGTAGAAATGCTTGGTAGCGTTGCCAAATTACAAGATCGCGTTGCTTTTAGTGTTTTACAAGAATATGCCAGGTCTGGAATATTTAAAAATATTTTTCTTATCAGCATACCAGCAATAGAAAATGTTCTTGGTGATATGCCAATTGTTGATTATAATAAAAATGTATATAAAGTTATTTATAATGCTTTTATTGGAATAACAAAATTTCAAAATGAAGATGCAGTTATAGATAACTCTAGTCCTCCAAAAGAAATAAGCAGGATCACAACTTTTGGTGTTTATGATTTAGAAAATGATATAGAAAAATTATTTTATCAATTAGATTTTATAGACGATAAATGCTATTATTTTGGTATAAATGAAAACGATTTAAAAACAAATAATAAACTATTTAGAGCAATAAAAGAACGTATGCGTGAGAAAGTTCTTGACAAGACAAAGATTTCGTATAGAATACATCACACAGGCTATGAGCAAAGCTTTTGTTATGTAGCTGCATGGAGCAGAAAGGTTCAAGAATGAAAGCATACACAGGAACATTTAAAAAGAAAGATGGAAGCCTTAGAACAATGACTTTTGCAAAGATGAAAGATCTTCCACAGCAATTTTTAACCGAAACGCTAAAAGGTGGAAAATCCGCTAAACAAAATGATGGTTCCGAGGTAGTATATGATTTAGACCTTCGAGAATTTCGTGTATTTAATTGGAATGCCGTCGTTGGAGAGGTCGTAGAAAAAGATATTAATTTTTAGCTTTACTCTCACCACAGACCGTGGTAGAGTCATAACAGTTCGGTGGGAAGATTTGCCCCCGACAAAGGAGAAATAAAATGGGTATTGACGTAAAAAAAATGCAAGCGAAATTGAACGCTCTACAAAACAAAGGTGGCGGTAATAAGACAAGCTTCTTCTCGCCAAAAGAAGGTAATTCATACACCGTTCGTGTTGTGCCAACATCAGACGGCGATCCATTCAAGGAATACTGGTTTCACTATGAACTAGGCGATAAGGGTGGTTTCCTTTGCCCTAAAAAGAATCACAGCGATGTATGTCCAGCTTGTGATTTTGCTAGCAAGCTATATAAGGAAAAGAACGAGGAAAGCGCTAAGATGGCTAAGAAGTTTCTTCCTCGTCAGCGTTTCTTCTCACCAGTAATTGTTCGCGGTGAAGAAAAAGAAGGCGTTAAGGTTTGGGGTTATGGTAAGAATGTTTATCAAGAGCTTATTGGTCTTGTATTAAACCCAGATTATGGCGATATCACAGATCCAGAAGAAGGTCGTGATCTAACTTTGACTGTTAGCAAAGCTCCAGGCCAAAGCTTCCCAATGACAAAGGTTGTTGCTCGCGTTAAGACAAGCAAGCTTTGCCAAGGAACTGGTGATGAATGCAAAGAACTTCTAGAGTCAATTCCAGACTTTGAGAAGCTACACACTCGCAAAACAACTGAGGAAGTTGCTGCTATTCTAGATGAGTATCTAGCTGGCGATCATAGCGAAGAAGAAGTAGAAAAAGAATCAAAGGAAACAGTTAAATTTGGTGCAAAGCAAGTTGCTAAATCTGCACCAAAGTCTTCTAGCAAGAATGCTGTTGACGCTGCATTCGATGAACTAATGGATGCTTAACATAAATTAAGCCCTATAGTATAACTGGGGGACAGGGTGGATCCTTGTCCCCCTTTTATTTGGAGAAAAGCATGAAGAAAAAAGAAAATACTGGAGCAGGAAAAGTTTCAATCGCAGATATGCGAGCGATGATTAATAAAAAATTAGGTCGTGAAGTTGCATTTGATTTGCATGAAGATAATCCTACAGAAGTAACAGATTGGATTTCAACAGGTTCACGCTGGCTAGATTCAATTATTTGTCGTGGTAAATTAGCTGGTGTACCAGTTGGTAAAGTAACAGAATTAGCTGGTCTTGAAGGTTCTGGTAAAAGCTATATGGCAGCGCAAATTGCTGCAAATGCACAAAAGCAAGGTATTTCAGTTGTCTACTTTGATAGTGAAAGTGCTATTGATCCAGACTTCCTAGAAAAAGCTGGTTGTGATATTCAAAAACTTCTATATGTTCAAGCCGATTCAGTTGAATTCGTTCTTGAAACAATTGAAGATCTCCTAAAAACAACAGACGAGAAGTTCTTATTTGTTTGGGATTCAATGGCTTTAACACCAAGCAAAACTGATTTGGAAGGCGACTTTGATCCACAATCATCAATGGCGGTTAAACCACGTATTCTTGCAAAAGGTTTATCAAAGTTGATTCAGCCAATTGCTAATAAGCAAGCAACGCTATTGATCCTGAATCAATTAAAAACAAATCTAACAGTTCAAAATCCAAAATATGCAACGGATTCTGAAAAATACTCAACTCCTGGTGGAAAAGCATTAGCTTATTCATACAGCTTGCGTATTTGGTTAACAGGTCGTAAAGCCAAAGATTCCTACGTTGTTGACGAACGTGGTTATCGTGTTGGCTCTGAGGTTAAATGCCGTCTTGAGAAATCGCGTTTTGGTTCACAAGGTCGTGAATGTTTCTTCCGTATTATGTGGGCTGATCAAATTGGTGTTCTTGATGAAGAATCAATCTTTGAAGCCGTTAAACCGTTTATTAAGCAAAGCGGCGCTTGGTATGAATTGGATGTAGCAGGAAAGCCAAAGAAATTTCAAGAAAAACAATGGGTTGAATTAATGCGAGGAGATTCGGAATTCCAAAAAACAGTTTACGATCTAATGGAACAAGAAGTTGTTGTTAAATTTGATAATCGTGAAGGTGACGCAAAAGCCTTTTATAATCTAGAAGGTGATAGCGAAGAAGCACACGCAGAATAAAAGAACTTGACATCTCTGCCTCACCCTGCTACTATCTAGAGGGTGAGGTTTTCTTATGTCCAAAATCGAATGGTCTACAATCAACATCAAAGAATTCAACAAAGTTAAAATTATTGGTGACAACGGACCAATTAAAATTGTTATTGGTGGTCCACTAGAAACAGGCGAATATTGGTGGACAATAAAAGTAGAAGAAAAAGGTACAGCTCCGTCAATAGAAAGTGCTAGACAGGCAGCGTTGGATAGTGTAGCCTATGATCTAGGAGAACTAGAATGAGATACCTAGTTTGGAACTATCCAAAAGAAGATGACACCGTTGGTTACGAAAAGCGTACCGAAGCGGAAGCAATCGCTTATCAGCGTGAATACGCCCTTAAGAAACATAACTTTACTTATGAGAGCGATGAGCAAGCACTTGATGATTATATTTGCGTAAATTGGGCGTATTGGGTGGAGGAACTATGAAACTTATAGGCGATTGGAAAGGTAAGTATCTTGGGTATATCTATAAAGGCTATGCCTACTACATCTTCTGGCAACATCCAGATGTTCGCAGATTTGGATATTTTGAAGAATGGCACGATGGGCCAATCACAACTATCGGGTTGTGGTTTATTGGATTCCAAAAAATTTATGATGATTTTGTATAGGAGAAGTAAATGAGCGGTAAAATTCGTGTTTGGGACGTTTATCAAACTATCTCTCCGCATAGTGGTCTTCGGCATAATATTACCATAATGCAAAATGCAGAGGCTGCTGGCGAGAGTGGTGAATGGACAGAATTGCATTTTGAACCTAATGGTAACGATGATTTTCATCCATCAGATTGGATTATTGTTGGCTACCGCTGGGAAACCGATAAAGAATATGATAAGCGTATGAAAGATTTAGAGAAGGCGAAAGTTTTAGCAGACAAGCAAAAAGAAAAGCAAAAAGTTGATGAACGCAAGCTGTACGAGAGACTTAAAAAGAAGTATGGTGATAAATGAGCAAACACGAAAATCACAACAGTTGGAATATGTACGAGTGTACTTGTTCTATGACTGATTACGAAATGATGGCGAACAATCTACACCAAGATTATATACAACTAAAAAGTACAGCTCTTGATCTACTCCAATCACTTGAAGCCGAAGATCAACTAAAAAATGGCTTTAATGGTATGGGTTATAATATTGTGACAGAAACAGCAAGTAAGAAGCGTATGCACATACGGCGACTACGCGGTATGATAGGAGAAGACCAATAATGATTTTATTTAGTGGTCAAGATATATTAAAAAAATGGGTAATAGTAAAAGGTAAAACAAAATTTAAACTCCTGCGTATAAATCCTTTTAGTCATCACGATTGGGAAGATTATTACAGCAAAGATGTACTGCTATTTGCTTCACGGGAACAAGCACAAACTTATATACAAAATAATTTACCAAGTCTTAAAAAATTTCAAGATGCACACATAAAATTGCTAACGATAAATATCAGTTAAGGAGAAGAATAAAATGACAGCAGAACAGTTTACATATTGGTTACAAGGGTATTTTGAGCTATCGGGCGCAACAACCCTAAACGAAGCGCAAGTGAAAATTTTAAAGGAACATCTTGGTCTTGTTGTAAAGAAAGTGACACCAAATACCGTTACTATTATTGGCGGGCAGGGTGTAGGCTATGATCCAAAACCAATTTACATTCCTACGGTACAAGTAGTACAAGATGCTGTAAAACCACCAGTTGATTGGACAATTACAACAACAGCAGATAATAAAGTGATGGACATTAAAACAGAACTAACTTGTTGAGGATAAAATGAAA